>VYLD01000123.1_pt1 | contig 28270 bp, 26 predicted proteins | sample 5114401 | NCBI WGS metagenome assembly VYLD01 (sample SAMN12291783, study PRJNA351875) | freshwater metagenome | isolation source: freshwater lake | place: USA: Michigan, Gull Lake | collected 2013-08-08 | reverse complement strand
GCCTCTTCAGCCGATGGCCCGAAGGCCCCCGCCGACAGCGATCAGGACGGGGTCGACGACGACGCTGATCGCTGTCCCCTCACCGCTGAAGACCGTGATGGCTTCGAAGATGAAGATGGCTGCCCCGAGCTCGACAACGACGACGACGGGGTCACCGACTCGAAGGATCGCTGTCGCGACGAGGCCGAGACGATCAACGGCTCGAGAGATGACGACGGCTGTCCCGACGAGGTCGCCGACCTCGATCACGATGGCGTGGACTTCGACGATGATCGCTGTCCCCTCGAGCCGGGGAACTCCGACGATGGCTGTCCCCATGAACCATTGCCCGCGCTCGCGCTCGACGGCTTCCCGGGTGCAGCCAGGCCGACCGCGCCTGACCAGCCTGTGGCCGTGGCCTCGGCAGCCGACCTCGACCAGGACGGCGTGGCCGATGACGCCGACCCGTGCCCGATGAGCGCGGAAGATCGCGACGGGTACGAAGACGAAGACGGCTGCCCCGAGCCAGACAACGATCACGACGGCATCGAGGATCTCACCGACACGTGCCCCTTCGAAGCCGAGTCGATCAACGGCATCAATGACGTCGATGGCTGCCCAGACTCCGGGCAGGGCGCGGTGGTCATCGAGGCGAACAAGGTGGTCATCAAGGGCGTGATCGCCTTCAAGACGGCGTCGGCCACGTTGCAACCTGCGGCGTTGCCGCTGCTCAAGCAGGTCGCGTCGACGTTGAAGGCCGCGGCGACGATCTCGCTCGAGATCCAGGGCCACACCGACGACGTCGGGTCCGCGAAGAAGAACATCGAGCTGTCGAAGCGGCGGGCGCAGACCATTCGCCAGGTGCTGATCAAGAATGGCGTCTCGGCGAAGCGGCTGATCGCGACGGGCTTCGGGCCGACGAGACCTCGCGCCAGCAACACCACGCCGAGCGGCCGTGAGCTGAACCGCAGAGTCGAGTTCCTGATCATCGGAGAAGCGAAATGACGAAGAGCGCACTGCTCGTCCTGCTGGGGGCCCTGGTCGCGTGGCCGGCCGTGGCTGCCGATCGCTGCGGCGGGGTGAAGCTCGAGGCCGGGTTCATTCGGCTCGGCAAGCCCGTCACCGAGGCGTGGTCGAAGACGGCCGAGGGCCAGGGCTGCTTCTCTGACCTCGCGAAGGAGATCGAGAAGTACCGCCTGGTGCGCGCGGTGACCGTGGCGGCGATCGTGCCCGACGCCGAGCGCGCCACCGGCAAGGGGTTGGCGTTGGCCAAAGCCATCGCGGCCGCGCTCGTCGAGGCAGGCCTGCCGAAGGCCCGGGTGTTCGCGCTCGCTCCGGCGCCCCAACGAACCGACGCGCTGGGCATCTCGTTGCGCTACGTCGAACGGGCTCCCGATGAGGTGGTGGCGCGCATCGCCGCCACCTCTGGGGCTGCGTTTCTCGGGGCCGACGAGACCTCGCTCAAGCCCTGCGAAGCCGGCATGCCGGTGCTGGTGAACGAGCTGGTCAAGACGGGGCCCAACGCGAAGGTCACCATTCACCTGAAAGACGGCAGCGGCGTCGAGGTGAAGCCCGAGTCGCTGATCAAGATGGCGGTGCTCGCCATTCCCGCGGGCGGCGATCGCCAGGTGAAGATCGACATCCTCACCGGGGGCATCGTCGCCGACGTGCGCAAGGCCGCGCAGGGTTCGCGCTTCGAGGCCTCGAGCCGGGTGGCGGTGGCGTCGGTGCGAGGCACCCAGTTCCGCTTCGGGGTGGAAGCGAACGGTGGCGCCCGCCTCGAGACGCTCGAGGGCGTGGTCGGCGTGGTGCCCGCCAACGATCCCACCGCGAAGCCCGTCGAGGTGCCGGCGGGTCAAGGCTCGGTCGTCTCGCCCGATGGCACGATCTCGGCGCCGTCGAAGCTGCCTGACGCTCCGTTGATCGTCGGGCCGCTCAAGGGGGCGCTCGGCACCGACGCCCGCTTCGAGTGGCAGGCCGTCGCCGACGTCGCCGCCTACCGGGTCGAGGTGGCAAGAGACGCAGACTTCGTGGTCGGGCTGTCGACGCAGACAGTGAACGCCACGACGCTCTCGTGGCCCGAGGCGTTGGCGCCGGGCAAGTGGTTCTGGCGGGTCACGGGCGTCGACGCGAAGGGCTTCGAGGGCGCCTCGTCGAAGGTCTACGCCTTCACGGTGGGGAAATGACCAACCGCCGCGCTGACGTCGCCGGGCTGTCGTGCCTCGTGCTCGCGGGAGCAGCGCTGCTCTGGCGCGACGAGGCCGCCCTGGCTGCGACGACGCGGCTCCCTGCGCTGGGTTTTCCGCTCGCCGCGCTGCTGCTGCGGCTGACCGCGACGCTGCTGGGCGCGATCGCGATCTATCGGCTGCGCGCGGTGATCGTCGAGGTGACGCGGCTGGTGCTCGCGCGCCTCGACGCCATCGAAGATCGAATCGATCGCGAGCCACCCCGCCGGGCGCGCGCGGTTCGGGCGTTGGCCGCGGGCCTGCTGGTCGGTGGGCTCTTCATGCCCATCTTCAGGTGGACGTCGATCGACGCCTACCTCGAGACCCGCGCGCTCGACCTCTTCTTCCGCCTGCGCTTCCCCGAGCGATCGCAGGCCGAGCTGGCGACGGGCCGCGCCACCCCGTCGGCCATCACGCAAGCCGACGTGGTGGTGCTCGCCGTCGACGATGACACCATCACCCGCCTCGGCTGGCCGATGCCCCGGGTCCACTACGCGCGCCTGATCGACCTCGTCTCGGCGATGAAGCCCGCCAGCCTGACCTTCGACATCTCGCTGGTCGACCCATCACGTGATCACCCCGAGTGGGACCTCGCGGTCGGTGAAGCTGCTCAGCGCGCCGGCAATGTCGGCTTCAGCTTCACCATCGCGCGGCTGACCGGCGAGACGCGGCCCGTGATGTCGCAGGTCGCCCTCGACGCGCTCGACGCGAACGCGATTCCCTGGCACGCGTCGGCGGCGGGCCTGCCCGAGTACACCGAGCTGGTCGGCGGTGACGCAGCGCCGAACCCGGTGATCGATCCCGTCGCGCAGTCGGCGCAGTTCATCGCCATGGCCAACGTGGTGCTCGACGGCAGCGATGATGTGCTGCGGCACTCCTTGCTGGTCGCGCGCTTGAGAGACCGACTGCTGCCGTCGTTGTCGCTTCGGCTCGCGGCCCAGGCGCTCGCCGTTCCGCTCTCGGCGATTCGCGTCTTCCCGGGCTCCCACCTCGATCTGGGAGGAAAGCGACGAATCCCCATCGACACGCTCGGCCGCACGCTCGTTCGCTATCAGGGCCGCCACGACACCCGGGGCGACGGGCCGCTTCGCTACGTGCCGATCTGGTCGCTGGTCCGCGCCGACTCGACGCTCACCCTGGCCGGCAACCCGCTGGGGGACGATCAGCGCTTCAAGCTCGACGACGAGACGAAGGTGAAACGTGACGGCGTGACCGCGCCGCTGTCGTCCATCGAGGCGGCGAAGCTGAAGGAAGGTGCGCTGATCTCAGGTACGGCGCGCTACTCGCCGGACCCCGGTCGCCTCCTCGAGCTGAACTTCGACACCAACGCACCGCCGCCGAGCGAGCCCGAGTTCGAGATGATCGACGAGCAGACGATGCGCTTCACCACCACCATCGCGACCAACAAGCGCAACGGCGCCGACCCGTCGATGCTGACCGGCAAACACGTCTTCGTCGGTTCCACCGCGCTCGCTGCGGCCGACATGCGCACCAGCCCGCTGGGTGAGCTCCCCGGCGTCGAGCACCACGCGACGATGCTCGCCAACCTGCTCCACGACGACTTCTTCCACCAGGCCCCGGCGTGGTCGAACGTGGCCCTGGTGCTGGGAGCGGCGCTGGTGGCTGCGGGGATCGGGGTCACGGCCTCGACCGGCGTCGGGCTGCTCGTCAACGCGCTGCTGATGCTCAGCGTGCTCACGGCGTCGTTCCTCGCGTCGTCGTCGGGGTACACGGTGCCAGGGGTCAGCCCGGCGATCGCGATCGGCGCCAGCTCGGTGCTCTGCCTGATGATGGGCGCCCGTTCGGCCCGGCGCGCGTACGCAAAAGCCGAGCGCGATCGCGAGTTCGTGCGTCAGACCTTCGGCCGCTACCTCACCGAGCAGGTGGTGCAACAGCTGCTCGACTCACCCGACGGCCTCAAGCTGGGCGGCCAGCGCGACTTCGTGACCATCATGATGACCGACCTGCGCGGGTTCACCAGCATGTGCGGCAGCATGGAACCCGAGAACGTGGTGCGCCTGCTCAACCACTACCTGGAGTCGATGACCCGCATCATCACGAAGTACGGCGGCACCATCGACGAGTTCATCGGCGACGCGATCCTGGTGGTGTTCGGGGCGCCGCTGCCGTTGAAGGACACCGAGCGGCGCGCGGTGGCCTGCGCCATCGAGATGCTCAACGCGATGCCCGGGATCAACCGATGGAATCTGCAGAGCGGCCTGCCCGAGGTCGAGATGGGCATCGGCGTTCACAGCGGCGAGGTGGTGCTGGGCAACATCGGCTCAGAGCTGCGCGCGAAGTACGGCATCGTGGGCTCGACCATCAACCTCACCTCACGCGTCGAGTCGTTCACCGTGGGAGGTCAGGTGCTGATCTCCGAGCAGACCCGCGAGCGCTGCGGCGACGCGCTCACCATCGGGACTTCCCAGACGGTCGCTCCCAAAGGCGTGAAGGGCACCATGACGATTCACGAGGCGCTCGCGGTGGGCGCGCCGTTCGACGTGAAGCTGCAGAGCGCCCAGGAGGCGTTCGTCACCCCCACGAGCCCGCTGCAGCTGCGCTACGCGACCGTGAAGTCGAAGCAGGTCGGTGAGCTGTCGTTCGTCGCGCGCGTCGAGGCGCTGTCGCAGCTGGGCATGGAGCTGAACGTCGACCAGGAGCTCCCGGCGCTGAGCGATCTGCAGCTGCGGGTCATCGAAGGCGACGGGCTGAGGCCCGGCGAGCTGTACGGCAAGGTGATGCGCGCCAACGTTCGCCCCAACGTCGTCTACCTGCGGCTCACCTCGGTGGCGCCCGAGCTCAAGGCCCTGCTCGACGCTGCGCGCGGCGCCGAGAGCGTCATGGTCGACTCCCCCCTGGTGCCGTCATGATGAAGGCCCGCTTCGCGCTGCTGCTGTGTCTGACGGCGTGCCCGCAGCTGGTGCCGCGCCCCGCGAACTGCACCAACGGCATCATCGACGGGCGAGAGATCGACGTCGACTGCGGGGGCGGACCATGCCCGGCCTGCGCGGTCGATCGCCTCTGCCTGGTTGACGCCGACTGCGAGTCGGGCGTCTGCGCCGTCAACCGCTGCGCCGCGCCCACCTGCCTCGACGGCGTTCGCAACGGGAAGGAGCTGGGCGTGGACTGCGGTGGAGGGTGTGCCCGGTGCCCCGGCGGCTGCCTCGACGACGTCGGGTGCGGCACGGCCTCGTGCACCAACGGCGTGCAGGACGGACCCGAGACCGATCTCGACTGTGGTGGTGGGTGTCCCGGCTGCGCGACCGGTCAGCGCTGCGACGTCAACGCTGACTGCGTGGTGGGCGTGTGCAGCAACGGCCGCTGTGGAGCCTTCTGTCAGGCCCCCTCGAGCGCCTGCGCCAGCACGTGCGTCGACACCCGCGTCGATCGAGCCAACTGCGGCGCCTGCGGGACGCAGTGCACGCCCAGTCAGCTCTGCAGCAACGGCACCTGCACCCAGCCCTGCCTGGGCGGCACGACGTTGTGCGCCGGCGCGTGTGTCGATCGCAGCTCGAACCCCGCGCACTGCGGCAGCTGCAACACCGCGTGCCCCAGCGGGAACAGCTGCATCGGCGGCCTCTGTGTTCCACCGTGTTCGCCCGGACAGGTCCAGTGCGGTGGGGCCTGTGTCTCGACGACGCGAGACCCGCAGCACTGCGGTGCGTGCAACACCACGTGCGCGCCGGGGGAAGCGTGTGTCGCAGGCACCTGCGTGTCCGGGTGCCGGGCGCCGTTGGTGTCCTGTGATGGCGGCGCGTGCGTCGACCCACGGACGGACCCCGAGCACTGTGGCCAGTGCGGGCGACCGTGCGTTCCCACACCCCAGGCCACGTCGGCCTGCGCGAACGGCACCTGCATCATCGGGGCATGTCAGCCGGGCTTCGATGACTGCAATGGCCAGGTCGGCGATGGCTGCGAGGCCAATCTGTTGGTGTCACCGATCAACTGCGGGCGCTGCAACGCGGCGTGTGGCCCCACCGAGGCGTGCACCTTCGGCCAATGCTGTGGGCCACCGCCCCCCGGCCCGTATCAGGCGACCTGCGCGATGTGCCAGGCGTGCGGCGGCAGGCTGCAGTGTCTGTGCAACGACAGCATGGGTTTTCCCCGGCCGGCCAGTCTTTCGCTGGGGGCCTGCGGTCAGGCCATTCGAAACTGCAACGGAGTGCTCCTGTGCATCAGCGCCTGTCCTTGATCATCGCGCTGCTGGGGCTGGCGAGCTGCGTGCCCCGGCCTGCGCCGACCTGCGCTGACGGGGTGAAGAACGGTCAAGAGAGTGACCTCGACTGTGGTGGGCCCGACTGCGCGCCCTGCGGGGTGGCCGCGGGGTGCCTCGCCCCCGGTGACTGCGCGAGCGGCGCCTGCGTGAAGCGGGTGTGCGTCGGGTCGGGGTGCAGCGATGGGGTGTTGAACGGCGCCGAGACCGACGTCGACTGCGGGCGCGGGTGCCCTGCGTGCGCGCGCGGAAAGACGTGTCGGCTCGACGTCGACTGCGAGACGACGGCGTGTGTCGATGGCAGGTGCGTCGATCGGTGCACCGCGCCGCTGCTCGCTTGTGGCCAGACCTGCGTCGACCCGCGGTACGACCCGACTCACTGCGGAGGCTGCGACCGCGCCTGCCCCATGGGGCTGGTCTGCGCGGCGGGGACCTGCGGCGTGGTGTGTCCCCCCGGGACCCAGGCCTGCGGGCCGTCATGCGTCGACCCCAGCCGGGACGTGCTGAACTGTGGCGGCTGCGGCATGGCGTGCGCGCCGGGCACGCGCTGCGTCAACGCCACCTGTCAGGCTCCGTGCGGCCCGGGCCAGCTGGTCTGCAACGGCGAGTGCGTGAAGCCGCAGACCGACGTGCTGCATTGCGGCGGGTGCGGCATGCCGTGCGGGCCCGGCCAGCTGTGTGTGCTGGGGCAGTGCCGCGCCTCCTGCGCGCCCCCGCTGCTGCCCTGCGCAGGGGGGACGAGCTGTGTCGACCCGCGCTTCGACCCAAACCATTGCGGGGGCTGCGGTCAGTCGTGTCCTGCCACGCCCAACGCCACGCGGCTGTGCGTCATGGGCGTGTGTGGACGATCGATCTGCACCCAGGGCTTCGGCGACTGTAACGTGTCTGCGATTGATGGCTGTGAGACGAACTTCGCGACCGACCCGCTCGCCTGCGGAGGGTGCGGCAACGTGTGCGGCGGCGTTCAGACGTGCGTGAGTGGAAGGTGCCAATGACAGGAGAGCTGACGTGAGCGACCAGGTGCGAACGCTGAAGGACAAGGCGACCGAGCTGACGACGAAAGGCAAGTTTCCTGCCGCCATCGAGGCCTGGCAGCAGGTGGTGGCGGCGGCTCCCGACGACGTGGGGGCCTTGCAGAAGGTCGCCGAGGTGATGGCGAAGGCGGGCAGGAAGACCGACGCGGTGAAGGTCTACGAAGACGTCGCCGATCGGTATGCAAAGCACGGCTTGTTCTTCAAGGCCTCGGCGGTGTGCCGGGTGATCCTCACCCTCGAGCCGGGTCACTCGCAGACCCAGGGCAAGATCGCGGCCCTCTTTGCGCGGGCCACCGCCCCGAAGGCGCCGCTGCTGCAGGTGAAGGCCCAGGTGCCACCGCCGCCGCCGAAGGAGGTGGTCGCTCCGGAGGAGATCGACCTGGAGATCGAGGTCGAGCCCGAGCCGCCGACCACGCGCAGCGGCCTGCCCTCGATTCCCCTCTTCTCGACGCTGACTCAAGACGAGCTGAAGGAGATCTTGTCCACCGCGATGGAGGTGCGCGCGTACCGCGCCGGCGAGACGATCATCTCCGAGGGCGCGCCGGGTGACTCGATGTTCGCGCTGGCGGAAGGCGAGGCCGGCATCTTCCGCGGCTTCGGCACGGTGCAGCAGCGACGGGTGGCGGGCGCGCGGGCGGGCGACATCCTCGGCGAGGTGGCGATGGTCTCAGGCTCGCCCCGCATGGCCAGCGTGGTGGCCGACGTGGACACGGTGGCGCTGGAGATCACCCGGGACGCCATGGCCAGGGTGGTGACCGCCCACCCGCGCGTGAAGCAGATGTTGATTCAGTTCTACCGGGAACGCCTGCTCGCCAACGCCCTGCGCGCGAGCCCGCTGCTGCGCGCGTTGCACGAGGCCGACCAGCAGGCCCTCTCGACCAGCTTCCGACCGGGCGCCTTTGCCGATGGCGAGACGATCATCGCCGAAGGGCAGCCGTCCGGGTTCGTGCATCTGGTGCTTCGGGGAACGTGCGCCGCGTCTCACCACAGCGGTCAGCGCTACCCCGACCTGCGCGAGGGCGATCTCTTCGGAGAGGTCTCGATGCTGACCGACGGCGTCGCCACCGCGACCGTCACCGCGATGGGGCCCGTCTTGACGCTGAAGCTCTCGGCGCAGGACTTCAAGGCGCGCGTGTTGGCAGACTCGGCCGCGATGCTGGCCGTCAAGAAGCTCGCGAAGGTCAGGCTCGACCGCACCGCGAAGCTCGACGCGCAGACCGTCGACGACGCGGACCCGATCGACGACCGGCGCGTGTGAGGCTTCACCTCGCCGCGGACAACACGCGCACCCGCTCGGCGAGGGTGTGGGCGAACAGCTGGTAGATGCGCAGGGCCGCCATCGGCGTGCGGTAGACGTATTGGTGGAAGGCGTCGCGCGAGATGAACAGCACCTTCACCTTCGAGCGCGCGGTCACCCGGGCCGAGGTGGGGCCGTCCTGCACGAGGGAGATCTCGCCCACGTAGCCGCCGACCCCCAGGGTGTTGAGCAGCCGCGCCTGCGGCCCGGCGCCGGCGAACACCTCGACCTGCCCTTCGACGATCAGGAACAGGCCCTGGCCGGGTTGGCCGACCTCGATGAGGTGCTGGCCGGGCTCGTACGAGGCGAGCGTGCACACCCGGTAGAGCGCCTTCATGTCGCTGCGCTCGAGGTCGGCGAACATCGGCAGCGCCTTCAAGAAGGCATAGGCGTCAGCGCCGGGCGCCTCGCTGAGGGGCGTTCCCGTGATCACCGGCGGCTCGTCTTCTTTCGGCAGCTGCTGCAGGCGCGCGCGCACCTTGGCGGCGGCCGGCGCGTTGCCGCTCGCCTCGAGCGCGGCAGCCAGCACGGTGAGGAACCGGACGTCGTCTTTGGCCGCGGGGGCCCGGCGAGTGGTCTCCATCAACAGCTGCGCTGCCCGGGTCGCGTGTCGGTGCAGCAGCATCAGCTCGGCCAGGCGCGCGGCGATCTCGACGTTGGTGGGGTCGGCGGTGAGCCCGGCAGACAACACCTCGACCTCGGCGTGGGTGTTGTCGAGGCGGCGGAATTCCTTCGCGGCCTCGAGGTGCCGGTGCCCTCGGGCCAGCGCCTCGGCGGCGCGCTCGGGAGCGCCTCCCCGTCGATACAGCTCGAGCGCCCGATCGGTGCTGCCAGCGCGTTCATGGGCTGCCGCAGCCTTGAGCAGGTCGCCCGAGCGTTCCCAGCAGCCGGCGGCGGCGGCGAAGTCGAAGGCCTGCTCGAACGCCGCGGCCGCTTCGGTCTCGAGCTTCGCCGACTGGTACACGCGCGCGGCAGCCGCGAAGTCGCGGGCCTTGCGGAAGAGATGGGCGATCGCCCGCCGGGTCTCGAACGACGCGCTGGCGGCCTCGTCGAGCAGCCCGTCACGCGCCACGGCGCCGGTCTCTTCGTAGTGCTGGGCGGCGTTGTCGAGCTCGCCCTTCGCGATCAGGTCCCGAAGCTCTGCGAGCGGGCCGCCAGTGGTCACGAAGCGCCCGCCCTGCTCATCGTCGATGAAGTCGAAGTCAGCCCGCATACCTTCGAAGGTTAGCGTCGGCGCGGGCAGAGGCCATGAACTGATCCCGCGCCCCGAACGCACCGCGGGGGAACCCCGGCGAACGCCAGAGTTCCCCCAGCGCTTCGACCTCGCGCTGCAGGCTCAGAACGAGAAGGCGGCCTTCTCAGCAGCGGTCTTCGCAGACTCGATGACCGCGTCGTCCATCGTCTTGCCGCCGCCCTGGGCCTGCTTCTTCGTCTCGGTGGTCACGAACGCCTCGCGGTCCTTCGCGAGGGTGGCGATCTTCGCCTGCAGCTCAGCCCGCTCCTTCGCCTTCTGGTCGACGAACGCCTGTCGCTCTGCGGGCGCCATCTTCTGCATCGGCGCCGGCAGGGCCGCCACGGGCAGGTCCGCCACCTTCTTGCCCTTCTTCGCCGCGTCGACCAGGTCCCACTCGTCGTTGCTGTACAGCGCCGAAGCCTTGGCCGCGGCGCGGGTCGACAGCGCGTTCGCTGACAGGCCACCAGCAGCCTTGTCCTGCGCGACCTGGCGGGCGACGGCCTCTTTCCCCTCGCTGCCATACCCGACGTACGTCTGGTTCAGCGCCTCGTTCAGCTTCGCGAGCTCGGCGTCCTGCGGAGCGGCGATGCGCACCACGGCGCGGTTCTGATCGATGGTGAGGAAGGTGCCATCGGCGAGCCTGGCAGCGTCCTTCCAGTGGCCCGAGACACCCGCGGCCTCGTCGCCGGCGTGAATGGTGTTCACCACGATGCCGCGGCTGATGGCTGCCTTGACGGCCTCGCGGTAGTTGATGGGGCCCTGCGCGAAGTCTTCGTTGCCTGCGATGTAGATGAGCTTCAGATCGCCGGGAGTGCTGCTCCACTCGAGCTCGTTCATCGCGTGCTGAAGGACGGCGCCGCAGTACTCATCGCCGCCGTTGGTGCGCAGGGCGAACAGCTGCTCTGACACCTTGTCCAGGTTCGCGGTCAGTGGAGACATCTTCTTCACGAAGTGGCCCTCTCGAGACAGGCCCTCATTTCCATACTGGTACAGGGCAAGCTCGAGCCGGGGCCGTTGCCCGTCACGTTTGGCGGTCGCGAAGGTGTTGACGACCTTCCACAGCTGCTCGCGGGTCTGGTTGATGAGCCCGTCCATCGAGCTCGAGGTGTCGATCAAGATCGCCAGCTGAATCTTCGGGGGCGCCGCGACCGGCTTCGACTCGGCCGCGAAGGATGAGACAGCCATCAACGCCGCGCAGCACGCGGCGAACAGGGACAAGCGCTTCATGGGAACGGCTCCGGTGAGGGGGTGTGCGGCCTTCAACGCAGCACCCGCGCCGGCGATCTGTTCAACTCGCGCGACAGCCCCAGAGCCCAGCAACTTCGAGAAGTTCAGCTGCCGAGCATGCCCTTCTTGAGGCCGTCATCGACGGGGACCTTCCCGATCCACACCGAGAACAAGGCGTCGGCGAAGTCCTTGCCTTCGATGAGGGTGGCAGCGCCCGCTCCGGCCACCGAGGTGCCCTTGCCCGGCTGGTACACCAGGGTCAACGTCTGCCCGTCCTTCACGTTGGGAATCAAGGCGCAGAACTTCTCGAGGCGATCTTTCAGCGCCGGCAGCTGCGCCGAGGCGTTCTTGTCGAAGCCGGTTCGAATCGCTTCCACGATGGTCTTCGCGTCGAGGTCGAGCAGCATCTTCAGGTCGACCCGGCGCACCTCATCGGCCTTGAGGATGCCTTCAGGATCCTTGTTGGCGTGCTCGACGTACAGGCCGGCGACATAGACGTTGATGATGAACTTTCGCCGAAGCCCCATGCCGTTGAGCTTCAGCGCGTGGCCATCAACCGTCACCTCATCAGCCATCTTGACGCCGTTGAGCTCACCCGCGAACGCCATCGTGCTCGCAAGGCACACCACCATCGCGACCGGTTTCATGAACACTCCAGACAGAAGTGAGGGATGGGAAGCCGCGAGTTCGTAGCGGCTGCCGACGACGGCAGCAAGCCCTTCTTCAGCCGTGCTGTTTCGCGAAGGCCACCATGAAGTCGACCAGGGTCTCGACGTCGCGCAGCGAGACCGCGTTGTACATCGAGACGCGAATACCGCCGGTGAGCCGGTGGCCCTTGAGGCCCACCATGCCCGCCTTCTTCGCGTCGGCGACGAACGCCTCGTCGAGCGCCTCGGTCTTCAGCCGAAACACCACGTTCATCACCGAACGCGACGCGCGCTCGACCGGCGCTGCATAGAAGCCGCTGAGCTGGTCGAGGCAGCCGTAGAGCACCTCGGCCTTGGCGCGGTTGCGTCGTTCGATCGCGTCCAGGCCCCCTTCCCCGTCGAGCCAGGCGAGCACGTTGCGCACCAGGTAGATCGCGAGCGTGGGGGGCGTGTTGTACATCGAGTCGTTGTCGGCCTGGGTGAGGTACCGGAAGATCTTCGGCACGTCGGTGCGACCCTTCGCGAGGAACGCCTTGCGGGCCACGATCACCACCACGCCCGAGGGGCCCAGGTTCTTCTGCGCGCCGGCGTAGATCAGATCGAACTTCGAGACGTCGAGCGGTCGCCACATGAAGTCCGAGCTCATGTCGCAGACGTGGGGCACCCCGCCGGTGTCGAGGAAGGTGTGAAACTGGGTGCCGAACAGCGTGTTGTTCGAGGTGGTGTGCGCGTACGCGGCGTCGGGGTCGAAGCTCACCTCGGCCTGGGTGGGCACGCGCGTGTAGCGGCCCTCTGGCGTTCGGGTGGTGGCTGCGACCCGGGTCTGGCCGACCAGCTTCGCCTCGTCGAGCGCCTTCTCAGACCACCCGCCGGTGAGCACGTAGTCAGCGCTGCGGCCGGGAGTGAGGAAGTTGGTTGGAATCAACCCGAACTGCATCGACGCGCCGCCGGTGGTGAAGAACACGGTGTGCGTGTCGGGCAGCTTCAGCATGCGCGACAGCCGCTCGAGCGCCTCGTGGTGCACGGCCTCGTAGACCTTGCCGCGGTGGGAGTGCTCCATGATCGACATGCCCGAGCCCTCGAAGTCGAGCAGCTCGTCACGGGCGCGCTCGAGCGCGGGGAGGGGCAGACCAGCAGGGCCGGGGTTGAAGTTGATGACTCGCACGTGAAGAACCTTTCAGACCGCCCGATGGACGGCTTCTTTGAACAGCGGCGCGACATGATCGGCGTCGTTGAGGCGCACCACCTGCAGCGCGTCGAGCGCAGGGCCCGAGAGCACGTTGAGGGTCGCCGGCGCCTGACGAAAGGACCAGACGCGCTCGAGCGGCAGGCCCAGCACCCGGCACAGGATCACCCGGTTCACCGCGTCGTGCGCCACCACCAGCAGCGTGTCGTCAGCGCCGAGCCCGTCGGTCGCGCGCGCCAGCGCCGCCCAGCTGCGATCGAGCACCTGCTGCAGTGACTCCGCGTCGGGCCCCGCCGGGAGCGTCGGCGTCGGACGCTTGCGCCACGCCTCGAGCAGCTCTGGGTGAGAGGCCTGAATCTCGCTCGTGAGGCGGCCTTCCCAACCACCGTGCGAGATCTCCTTCAGCGCCGGGTCGGTGGTGAGCATCGACGCGCGCGTGGGACCCAGCACCAGCTCGGCGGTGCGCCGCGCGCGAATCAACGGAGACGCGACCGCTCGGTGGATCGCCACCTCGGCGAGCCGTCGGCCCAGCGCGGTGACCTGCGCTTCGCCGGTCGACGCGAGCGGCACGTCGGTGTGGCCCTGGTAGCGGCCTTCCTGGTTCCAGGGCGTCTCTCCATGACGGCACAGCAGCACGTTCATGAAGGCTTGCTGCCACAGCGGCAGAGCCCCAGCAATCGGCGATCACCGTTGACTTCGGCGTCGCCAAAGCGCCCCATGAAACGACCATGACCGGGCCCGAGCGACACTTCGACCTCGCCATCGTCGGGGCCGGCGTCTCGGGGCTGTGCCTGGCGCAGGCGCTGCTCGACGGCGGTGAATGGTCCATCCTCCTGGTGGACGGCGCCAGCGATGACGATCGCCTCAAGACGATCTCGTTCTGGTCAGAGGGCCCGACGGTGCTCGAGGCGCTGGTGCGGCACCGGTGGAAGGCGCTCGCCATCGTCGGCGCTGACCACCGCGCGCACACCGTTCAGCTCGAGCGGCACACCTACCAGACGCTGTACTTCGCCGACCTGCAGCGCGTGGTGAAGGCACGGCTCGCCGCAGACTCGAGACACCGGGTGGTCGAGGGCCTGGCCACGGCGATGGAGGCCGACGATCAGCGGGCACAGCTCACCGTGGGCGACCAGACCTTCACCGCCGACGTGATCTTCGACAGCCGGTTCCACGCCGCCGGCCTCGAGGTGGACACCCGGCGCTTTCACCTGCTGTGGCAACGCTTTCACGGGCTGGTGGTGCGCACCGCCGAGCCGGCCTTCGACCCGGGCACCGCGACGTTCATCGACTTCCGCGTCGAGCTGCCTCGGGGCACCGGCTTCGCCTACCTGCTCCCCTACTCGCCGCGAGAGGCCCTGGTCGAGCTGGTGTCCCTCGGACCACAGAACGATGGCCCCGCTCTCATTCGCGCCTACCTCGACCGCTGCCACGGCGTGCGCAACTTCGAGGTGATGAACACAGAAGGCGGCGCGAGCCCGATGACCGATCAACCCTTCGAGCCCTTCGACGGACCACGCCTTCGCCGCATCGGCATTCCCGCGGGCCTGCTCAAGCCCTCGACCGGCTACGCGCTGACCCGCATCCTCGAAGACAGTCAGCGCATGGTCGCCTCGCTGCGCACCTCGAGCCCGCCCACCGCGAGGCCGCCGGCTCGACCGCTGTATCGGTTCCTCGATGGCGTGTTCCTCGAGCTGTGGCTCACCGCGCCCCAGGCAGTCCCGACGATCTTCGCGGCGTTGTTCACCAGGGTTCCTCCTGATCGGGTGCTCCGCTTCCTCGACGAGCGCGCGAGCATGGCCGAGCTGGCCACCCTGGTGATCCAGTTGCCCGTGTGGCCGTTCGTGCGCGCGGTGTTTTCGTGGCTGGCGCGACGTTGGCGCGGGCCACGCGTCATCGATGCCGCGCGCTGACCGCCAGCTCACCACGCGGCGGGCACAGAACAGACTTCAGGCGAGGGCATCACACGCCGCCCGGTCCGTCCTCGAGCGGCAGCGGTCGAGCGGGAGTGAAGGGCACCCCACGATCGTGGCAGAGCACCTCGGCTGCATGGCGACCCGAGCGCAGCGCGTTGGGGAGCCCGCCCGGGGGCTCGACCCACATGCCCGCGAGGTACAGGTTCGAGAGGCCCTTCAGCTTCCGGGGCAACGGCTTCGGTGGTCGCCCCGGGGGTGCGAGCGACGTCATGGAGTGACCGTTGTGATTCCCGGTGTCCCGGTGTCCCGCTCGACCGTGACGGGCGTCGCGACGTCGACGCTGACGACCTGCTGCCGAAAGCCTGGCAGCGCGCGCTCCATCGACTCGACGATGCCGGCCCCGAAGGCCTCTCTGGCGGCGTCGTCGCGTGGGCGATCGAGGTCGGTCATGGCGTTCGCCGAGACGTGCGCCGCCTTCGACAGGGCTGGCAGGTCTTCCCGAAAGATGATGGGCGCCAGCAGCAGCGAGTTGAGCGCCACCGGGTACTTCTGCTCGAACGCGTTGGAGCCCTCGGTCCAGTCTCGGCGCACGCGGGCCTCGCTCACTGGAGGAAGTGGAACTGTTGGAGAATGGCCGTGCCTCCGAACGACTCGCAGCGAAGCGCGCCCGAGTCACTGAACACCCGGGCCCCGTGGCGAACCGGAGGGAGGCCGACGTCGAGACACGCTCCGAGCACGAGGAATAGCACCTGATCAATCTATCAAGGTCGAGCGCAGTGAAGGCGCGCTCGAGCGGTCGTCATGGGGCAACCCGGTCTCGACGCTTTCTCCACACCCTGGTGCGAGAAGCGTCTGATGACTCGATACCCGCCGCCGCCCAGCGACTTCGAACCTGCCGTTCCTCGCAGCGGTCGCCCCCTGGCCGCAGCGTTCGCGATGACCGCGTGCGTGCTGGCGACCACAGCGCTGGCCGCTGGCAGCGAGGGGGACGCGATGGTGGGCAATTGGAAGCCCGATGATCGCGAGACCGTGCTCAGCATCACGAGAGCAGGCTCGGCCTATTCGGCGTTGGCGCCAGCAACCGACGGGGGCACCATCGACCTCTTCCGCGGCGTCACCTGGGATGCCGAGAGCAAGACGTGGAAGGGCGAGCTCTACGCCTCGAAACGAAGCGCGTGGGTGAGCGCGGTGCTGCGTCTCGAGAACCCGAACACGCTGGTGCTCAAGGTCAGCAGCGGCATCTTCACGAAGGAGGTCACCTGGCTTCGCAGCCCACCACCCAAACAGCCGTGAACACCGCAGCGACCGGCGACCTGAATCACGCGCCGCCGCGAACGCAAAGGGTGAGGGCTTCTGCTGACCCGAGTACTTCCCCGAGCAGGGCGACCGCGAAGCGCGTAAAGAAGCAGCCTCGATGTCCCTCTCGCGGTTGGTGCAGCGGCGCCTCATCATCGTCACCGGCAAGGGCGGCGTGGGAAAGACGACGCTCACCGCGGCGCTGGCGCGACGCTACGCGAACGAGGGCCGCCGGGTGCTGGCGGCCGAGATCGTCCCCACCGCCGACACGCCGTCACAGCTGGCCCTGGCCCTGGGATCCGGGAAGTTGACCGAAGAGCCAAAGGTGATCGGCCCCAACCTGTCAGCCGTGCTGGTCACCCCGACCGCCGGGCACCACCGCTTCCTGCAGGACGCGCTGCCGCTCAAGCTGCTGGCTGACACCGCGATGCGGTCGCAGGCGCTCAAGAAGTTCCTCTCGGCGGCGCCGGGCTTCAGCGACATGGGCGTGATGTACCGCATGCTCGATCTGATGAAGGGCACGCACCCTGCCGGGGGCCTTCAGTACGAGATCGTGCTGCTCGACTCACCGGCCACTGGCCACGCCCTGGCGCTCGCGCAGATCCCCGAGTTCTTGATTCGCGTCGTCCCGGGGGGACCGATTCGTCGCGTCGCTGAAGAAGGCCTCACGGTGCTCACCGACCCGACCATCACCGGCACGCTCATCGTCACCCTGCCCGAGACCCTGCCTGTCACCGAGGCCATGGAGCTGCAGAAGGGCCTCACCGAGCACCGCCTGCCGGTCTCGGCGATCGTGGTCAACCGCGTGCCGAGAGATCCGTTCTCGAAGGAAGAACGGTCGGCGGTGGTCGCGGCGCTCGGGTCGACCACCCAGCTGGTGCTGGGCGCCCGCGAGCTGCAGCGCATCGATCGCGCGGAGTCGGCGCTGGCGCTGCTCAAGGAGAAGGCCACCGCCGATCATCTGGTGCTCTACGAGGTCGAAGGCGCGGGAGCGGTGGCCACCGAACACCTGATCGCAGCGCTCTGATCTCGAAACTGCGCGCGCGTCGGAACCTGAGTACCTCTCCCTCGCGAGCAGCGGTGCGCGCCGCACAAGGTGCGTGAGAGCCAGGTGCTCGAGCTCGTCAGGCCTTGACCGACTGGCGTAAGGGTCGCAGCGCCTCAGGCGGGCGCGTTCAGCCCCGTCATTTTTTCACTCTCCGCCCACAGGCGCTGGGCGGCCCGATCGTCCTGCGCCTGCTCGTTGGGAATCCGTTCGCGACACTTGTCGAAGTATTTGCCGCTGACGCCCTCGACGTCTTTCGAGCTGGCCAGGTACACGCTGGTCTTCGCGCCATCGGTCGACGAGATCATGAAGAGGCTCGAGATCTTGCCGATCACCCCCCAGATGCCGGGCTTCGCGAGGAAGTTCGAGGCCACCACGCCGGGGTGCAACGAGTTCGAGGTGATGCGCTTCCCCTCGAGGCGCCGGGCCAGCTCACGGCTGAACAGAATGTTGGCCAGCTTCGAGCGGCCGTAGGCCTTGAAGTTCGAATACGGCTCGGTCATCAGATCGCCGAAGTCGATGCGCTGGCTGCGGTGAGCCTCGCTGGCCACGGTCACCACCCGCGACGGCGCGGCCCGCTCGAGCGCCGGCAACAACAGGTGGGTGAGCAGGAACGGCGAGAGGTGGTTGGTGGCGAAGGTCAGCTCGAACCCGTCTTTCGACTTCTCGGGGTTCACGAAGAGCGCCCCCGCGTTGTTCACGTCGAGGCGATCGATCCTCGTCAGCACCTCGGCCGCCAACCGGCGCACCTCGGCCATCACCGAGAGATCAGCGATGAAGCTGTCGATGGCCTGGTTGCCGGTCTCGGTCTTGAGAGTCTGCACGACGCCCTGGGTCTTCTCGGCGTTGCGGCCCACGATGAACACCGACGCGCCATCGATGGCCAACGCGCGCGCCGTCTCGAGGCCGATGCCTGCGGTGGCTCCAGTGATCAACACCGTCTTGCCCGTCATGGTGCCCATCGTGACCTCTTTCGGAAAGGGAGCTTTCACGTACTCGCCGGGTCTTCGTCGTCGCCACCCGACCCCATCACCGTTAACATCACTTCACGATGTCGGCCGGCGGAGAACTGCAACAGCTCGTGATGACCAGGAAGGTGATCGTTGCGTGCGGAGCCGGCGGCGTCGGCAAGACCACCACCTCAGCCGCGCTGGCGCTCGCCGCTGCCCGTGAAGGCCGCCGGGTGCTGGTGCTGACCATCGACCCCGCCAAGCGCCTCGCCCAGGCGCTGGGCATTCGCGAGAACATGCGCGCGCCCACGCCGCTGCCGCCCGAGAAGCTGGCCGAGGCGGGCATCACCACCGGCACCCTGCACGCGTGGATGCTGAACCCCGACGTGGTCTTCGAGAGCCTGGTGCGTCGCATGGCGCCCACCGCCGAGCAGGCCGACCGCATTCTCACCAGCCGCCTGTTCCGCCACCTGTCCGAGCTGGTGGCTGGCATGCAGGAATACACCGCTGCCGAGGCGCTCTACGATCTGTCCACCAGCGGTCAGTACGACCTGGTGGTGCTCGACACGCCGCCGGCGCGAAACGCCCTCGACTTCCTCGAGGCTCCGGGGAAGCTGGCCAAGTTCCTCGACGAGCGCATCATCACCATCTTCCTGCCCGGCAAGACGCGCGGCCTCTTCAAGAAGGCCAGCGAGCTGATCGGCAACGTCTTCAGCCGGGTCTTCGGCACCGAGTTCTTCAGCGAGCTGCAGGAATTCCTCGCTGCCTTCTCAGGCATGTTCGGCCCCATGCGCGCGCACGCCGAGGGCGTTCGAAAGCTGCTCTCGTCGAAGGACGCGGCGTTCCTGCTGGTGACCAGCCCCGATCAGGCTGCGTTGGAAGACGCGCGCTACTTTCGTGATCGCATCGTGGGCATGGGCCTGCCGTTCGCGGGCTTCGTGCTCAACCGCAGCTGGGTGCGCACGGACGGACTGCTGACGCCTGAAGAGCTCGAGCGCTCGCAGCCGCTCGACGTGCCCGGCATGCAGTCGGGGCTGGCCAAGCTGAAGACGCTCGCGGGCCTCGAGCTCGATCGGGTGCAGCGCGACCGATCGCTCTTGACCCTGCTGAAGGGCGAAGTACCCGCCACGGCCTTCGCGGTCGCCACGCCGTACCTGGGAGAGGCCATCGAAGACGTGAAGGGCCTCACCCTGCTCGCGCGCGGCATCACCGGGCTCGCCTGACGGTTCACCCACCCGCAGTCACACGAAGGTCGAAGGAGTTGCCATGTCGCTGAAGATCGAAGACCTGAAGGTCGGCACCGGCGCCGAAGCCGTCTCAGGGAAGAACGTCACCGTGCACTACGTGGGCACGCTCACCACGGGTTCCAAGTTCGACAGCAGCCGTGATCGCAACCAGGGCTTCCAGTTCCGCCTGGGCGCAGGCCAGGTGATCAAGGGGTGGGACCAGGGCGTGGCGGGCATGAAGATCGGCGGGCTGCGCAAGCTGACCATTCCCCCCGAGCTGGGCTACGGCGCCGGCGGGTATCCCCCGGTGATCCCCCCGAACTCGACGCTGATCTTCGAGGTCGAGCTGCTCTCGGTGGGCTGACGCCTCGTGGCAGCGGGCCCGGTCAGCGAGACGGCCCTCAACGCCAACGTCGGCCATCGGCTGCGGGTGTTGAGGCTGTCGAAGTCGATCAAGCAGGCCGACGCGGCCCGCGAGCTGGGCGTCAGCCCCGCGTATCTGAACCTGATCGAGAAGGGGAAGCGGGTGACTCCGTTTCCCCTGTTGTGGAAGGCGCTCAAGTTCTTCCAGGTCGACCCCGAGGCCTTCATGGCGCAGCTCGGCGATGGCCGGGTCGATCAGGCCCTGGCCAGCCTGCTCGACGAGCCGCTGCTGAAGACCCTCGCGCTCGATCAGGAATCACTGCAATCACTCTCAGCCGAGCCGAAACTGGCAGGCACCGTCGCGGCCCTGTTCAACCTGTACAAGAACACCCGCATTCAGCTCGAGAACGTGATGACACAGCTCTCGACGCAAGAGCGCCCCGCGGCCACTGGCCCCGACGGCCGTATGGATTATTCGCCCTTCGACGAGACGACCGACTTTCTCGAGGCGAACCAGAACTACTTCCCTGAATTGGAAGAAGAAGCTGAGGCGCTGCGGGCAGACTTCGCGCTCGAGCGGCAGGTGATCAGCTCGCAACTCGTTCGCATCCTCGAGGAACGGTTCGGCTATTCGGTCTCGTTCGAGGCTTCACCCTCGGGCAGCTCGGTGGTGCGCCGGCTGGACCCCGAGACGAAACAACTCAAGCTCACGCCCGAGCTCACCGAGCAGACGCTGAAGTTCCAGCTGGCGGCGTCGCTGGGGCTGCTGGTGCTCGACAAGGCGCGGCTGGTCGATCGGCTGGTCGGGCAGCGCACCCGGCACGCCGAGACGCCGCGGCTGATCAAGGTGAACCTGGCCAACGCCTTCGCAGGCGCGATCCTGCTGCCGTACGGCGACTTCTTCAAAGAGGTGCAGCGCACGCGGTACGACATCGAGCTGCTCACCAACATCTTCAACGTGACCTACGAGACGGTGGCGCACCGGGTGTGCAACCTGGCGGACCCCAAGCGCCGCGGCCTGCCCTTTCACTTCCTGCGCACGGACATCGCCGGCAACATCTCGAAGCGCTACTCAGGCACGGGCCTCAAGTTCGCCAGCGTGGGCTCGTGCGCGAAGTGGGCGGTGCACCTGGCGTTTCTGAACCCATCACAGATCACCCGGCAGTATTCGCAGATGCCCGACGGCACCACGTACTTCGACTTCGCCAAGGTGCAATTGCAGAGCGTCGAGGGCAGCATCGTGCGGGGCACCGCGTATTCGATTGGCCTTGGGACCCACGCCGAGAACGCCCGGTATCTGGCGTATGGCCTGCCGACCACCGAGCTGAAGCGCGACGCCATTCCCACCGGAGTGAGCTGCCGCTTCTGTGAGCGCACCGACTGCAACCAGCGCGCAGCGGCCAGCTACCGGTTCGCGTTTTCGTATGACGAGTACACGAAGAAGGACTGCTTCTTCTCACCCATCGTCACCGGAGACCGCGAAGCGGGGAAGAAGCGGTGAGGGCTGCGGGCCTGCTGCTGCTGGCTGGGTGCACGTACCCGGTGCTGGGGACGGCCTTCCGGACACGGGAGGGCTCCACCGCCTTCGAACGCGCGGTGCAGGCGGTCGAGACCCGGTGCCACGGCGTGCGCTTCACCAACGCCGAGGCCGGCATCGTGACGGGTCACTGGCAGGCCTTTCACACGCGCGAGGGGGTCTTCCTGGGGCGCTGCCAGGTCTCGGTGTTCCAGCAAGCCGATGAAGTCGGCGCCGAGGTGCGGGTCGCGGTGACCATGAAGCAGTGCCCGCTGTCGGACCTCGCCGACCTCGACGCGCTGGGAGACACCGCCACCTGTCAGCCTGCCTTCGCCATTCCCGGGGAAGCGGCCAACGGGCAGAACGAGGCGGTTCGGCAGGTAGAAGCCGACGTGCGGCGTTGACTTTGGGCCCAGCCGGGTCTGGGAAGGGGTCCATGCGCTTCGTTTCCCTTGCCGTCGTCTGCCTGGTGGCCTGCGGTCAACCTGCAGCCGTGCCGCTGGTGCCCGAGCCTGACGCCGTGGTGCCGCCGCCCACGGTGACGGTGTCTCCCGCGCCGGGCCCCTTCAATGGTTCGGTCACGGTGACCTTCACCAGCGATCGCGCCGCCACCATCTTCTGGAACACCGACGGCACCGACCCCCGCGAGACGTCCCGCGGCCGACAGAGCGCCGAGAGCCCTGCCACCTTCACCTTCGACAAGACCACCAGCCTCGCCTTCTTCGCCAACGCCGGCGGCAAGGACAGCGAGCTCGGCAAAGGCACCTGGGTGCGCGCGGGCGGCGAGGCCGGCACCATCTCGGGCACGGTGGTCTTCGGCGCCTTCTGCGCCAACAAGGAGATCGGCATCGGCCTCAACGGGCAGATCACCAAGCTGGGCAAGGCGCCGATGATGGCCGGCTCGTTTCCGTTCAAGTTCGACAAGCTGACCAGCGGCACGTACCGCCTCACCGGGTACTGCGATCGCAACGAAGACAACAACCTGACGCCCTTCATCGACTTCTCGTCCGACACCGTCACCGTCACGCTCGACCTGACCGACCCCTTCAAGGCCAGCGCCGAGAACGTGCGCGTCCAGCTCGCCACCTCAGGCACCGGCCTGGGCACCCTGCGCGGGACCATCATCCTGCCCAAGCCCCCACCCCTGCAGAACCTGTCGATGTCCGTGCTGTCGCCAGACGCGCTCACCGGCGGCCTCGACCCGCAGAAATTACTGCAACAGTTGCAGAATGGCTATCGCATTTTTACGACCCAGACGCAGACCGAGTACCCGTATGTGATTACTGATCTGCAGCCGGGCACCATTCTCCCGGTGCCGTCGTTGTTCGGGTTTGGCAATGGCGGCATCGCGCTGAACCTGCTCGCCAACCCGCTGCGCACCGTGCGCATCCAGGCCGACAAGGAGACCGTTCAGGACTTCGCCTTCGGGCCGGTCACCTTGAGCGGTGACATCACCATCCGGTCGGCCAGCGCTCCGGCGGGGTTCGCGTTCGGCATCGTGGCGGCGCGTATCACCTCGCTCACCGACGGCATTCAGGCGGTGCTGATGCCCACGCTGTTCGTCAGGGACCCGACCACCCAGGACGCGCGGGCGTCGTACTCAGGCGCCTCGCTCAAGGCGAACCAGACGGTGCAGTTGCGGGTCTTCACGAATTCCAACGGCGCCAACCCCATCACCGACGCGCTGGCCTGGGTGGTGAACCCCTTCGCGATGCAGCAGCCGAACGCGACCGTCACCCTGGGCACCGCCGACGTCACCCGGGACATCGTGATCCCCTGACGGGAGCAGCGCTGCCAGGTCCACATGCCAGGCCGCGCGAAGCAACCGAACACTCCGGTTCCCACCCGGACCTTGATTTGGGACCCGACCAACTGCCGCCGTTGGGTAGGCATGACCATTGGCGGCGCGGATGATCACGGCTTCACGGAAATGGTGCTCGGGCTCGTCGCGCGATCTCTCGACGAGCACATGCTGGGGTTCGGCGCTCGTATCTCCGTCGAGGTTCGGGACGGCGTCGCGTCGGTGACCGACGAAGGCCGAGCGGTTCAGCCGAGACGTCGCAGCGTGGTGAAGGGGCTCGAGACCCTCGCCTCAGGGGGCCGCTTCCCACGAGACAGACATGCACTCGCGCGAGGTGCGACACGGACTGGGAATTGGTTTCGAATGCACGAGGCCGATCTTTCAGCCATCAACGCAGCCAGCGACCGCTTCGAAGTAGAGAGTCACGACGGAGCCAGCTCGTGGGCAATGGCCTTCGAGCGGGGAACGCCGACCGTTGCGCTGCATCGCGTTGGCCCGAGCATGGCGACATTCACCCGGTTTCGGTTCCAGCCGGCACGCGAGCTGTTTGGCGCTGCGAAGGTCGACATCGCGACCATCAAGGCAAGACTGCAGGTGCTGGCGTTGCTCGTCCCGCGCGCTCAATGGTCCTTTCAATCGAAGGCCATTCGCCAACCGGAGGGGCTGACGGGCCTGGTCTGGTCGAGCGGGCAGATCATCCCAGGCTCAATGCTTGCTGTGACCGCAACGATCGACCGCGTTCGTATCGAGCTGGCGATCGGTCTTTCCTCGACGGCGAGCGGCCGACACCATGGCTTCGTGAACTTCGAACGGGCCGAGGGGACTCATGTTGCAGGGGTCCTCGAAGGGGTTCGGCAGGCCTTCGGCGGCGATGCCGCGGACCTCATTCCCAGGGTCTGCTCTGCCGTTCACGTCGGCATGCGTGAGCTGCGACTCTCCGGTGGCTGGCCAGACTATGACCTTCGAGATGAACGCGCGTTCACGGCCGTTGCGCGGTTGGTGGCGACCGAGCTGCGACGGGAGTCGGACGTGCGGGTTTCCTGGCTCGAGGTGCTTCGTCACGCCTGATGCGATCGTCGTGGCCGTCGCTGAGCACAACGAAGCGCTTCGCGTTGAGAGCCTTTCGCGACGCAGCGTTCGAACGCGACCGACTCCGTGAGATCGTCATTCCCTGACCCGCGGGCGTGACTCCGTGATGCTGCAGGAGTGACTCACGGCCGAACGGCGCGGGCGAGGGTCTCTTCCACCATCTGCGCCCAGGCCGCCCGGTTCGCGCCCTGCTCCTTCGGCCCAAAGCAGTGCTGCATCGCCGTCTCGACAACGCCGAACCCAATGGCAGCCATTCGCGGCACGTCGACGTGGCGAAATTCCCCGGCGGCCACCCCACCCTCGAGGAAGCGCTGAATCTCGGTCCGCACCGCGTCCCCCGACGAGACCTCTCGCTCGCCGCGCAGCGCGTGCGTGCCTGAGGTGAGCGCCCAGAAGAAGTACGGCCGTTCGGCGCCCAGGGCGAACAAGCCTTCCACCATCACGTGCAGCTTCTGGAACCAGCTTCCCGGGACCTCGTGGACGTGTGACATCGCCTCGGCGAACTCACCCTCGAACCCCAGCAGCACCCCTTCGAGCAGCGCTGGCTTGTCTGGGAAGTACTTGTAGAGCGCGCCGACCGAGACCTCCGCGTCCGCCGCGACGTCGTTCACGCTGGTCGCTTCGTAGCCACGCTCGGCAAACAAGCGGGTCGCCACCTCGAGCACACGCGCTCGTCTCGCTGTCGGATCGCGCCGCTCGAGTGCCTTTCGCCTCATCTGCGCTTGCCTTTGCACAGGCCGCCCTTTAGTTCTAGTGAGCAATGTTCACTCACCGAAAAACCCCATGGCCGTCGTTCTCTCTTTCACTCATGCTTTCAACAGGTTGCGCAATGAATTCCACTCTGCCCTCGACCTCCACTGCGCCCAGAGAGGCGACCGGCACCAACGCCGACTTCAGCCACGCCGTTCAGACCAGAGCGCGGCCGGAAGCGGTCTGGAGGGTGTGGACGGAGGTTTCGACCTGGCCTTCCTGGGACAGCGAGCTCGAGTCAGTGCGGCTCGAGGCTCCCTTCGCCGCCGGCGCGTCGGGAACACTCAAGGCCAAGGGCGCGCCCGAGGCTTCGTTCGTGATCGATGAGGTGGTGCCAGGTGCGAGGTACCGCTTCAGCACGAAGTTGCCTTTCGGGGGCGCGCTGGTGATCGACCGCACCTTGACGCCGATGCCCGCAGGGACACGCTTCGAGCACCACTTTCGGTTTCAAGGGTTCGGCGGCTGGTTGATGTCTGGCTTTCTGGGAGGCGGCTACCGCAAGGCGCTCCCGGGTGTGATGGAGAGAATCAGGGACCTGGCCGAGGTGGTGCCGTGAAGGCGGCGCTGCCAGTGGCGGGCGTGTTGGTGCTGGGCCTGGCGCTCTTCGGAGTGACGTGCGTGAGGGGGCTCAAGCAGGCGACGGCGCCCATCTCGGGCAGCGACACGCCTGCGCCAATCACGAAGGTGCTCGGTGACGTGACCGTCCACGTGCTGCACACGGGCTGGGTCAGCGTGAAGGAGGCGCACCGGACCCTGTCGGGCGCAGAGGTGACGCGCATCGTCAGCATCCTCGCTGACTCACGCTGGACCGAGTGGATGCCAGTGTATGTCTTCGTGGTCGAGCACCCCGAAGGCGTCTGGCTCGTCGACACAGGGTTGTCAGAGGCCACGCTGGACTTCACCGACTCGGCCTGTGACCCCGGGAACCGCTTCGTCTACCAGAACCTGTTGCGGTTCCAATTCAAGCCATCGCAGCGCGTCGACCGGCAACTCCAGACACTGGGCATTCCACTCGAGCGGGTCCGCGGAGTCGTCTTCACCCACCGGCACGCAGACCACACCGACGCCTTCAATGACCTGCCCTCGACGGTCCCTGCCTCTGTTGGCGCTGCTGATTGGCCATCTCACACCGGCGCGCTGCCCTGCCGTTGGCCGGTTGACCGCACGCCGGTGCTCGTCGACGAAGACGGCCCTCGGGTCGGCGCCTTCCCCCACTCGCGCGCGCTCACGCAAGACGGCCGACTGCGAATCGTGCCGCTTCGAGGTCACTCCCCCGGGCACCTCGGGGTGCTCTTCGTTGACCAGGCGCACGATGTGTTGTTCGCGGGCGATTCGAGCTTCAGCGTCGAGCAGGTCGAGTCCGGCACCATCGCCGGCATCAGCGAAGTGCCTGCCCTGGCCAGACGCAGCCTCGAGTGGACCCGCGCTCACCTCGAGCTGCGGCCGACCTTCCTGCTTCCCACTCACGACCCCGCGTCCGTCGAGCGCTTCGTCCGGGGCGAGACCACCACGGTTTCAGGACGGCCAGCGCCACGCTGACCCTGGACGGTGCGTCAGGCGGCGTGGGGCCGGGTCACCTGCTCCGGCGACCCCTCGGGGCACAGCTCGTACAGCCTGGCTCTGGAGCGCGCGCCGAAGTTGTTCCGGCGGATCATGCTGGCCAGCACGGTCAGCACCTCGCGCGTGGTCTCCAGGCCCCGATCGACCGCCGCGAAGACGTCGATACCAGGGCCCCGATACAGCTCCTTCTGCGACAGGTGCCCCGCGGTGGCCTTGAAGCGGCCCAGCGGCGAGCTCAGCGTCAACGAGAACAGGTACAGGCCCCTCACCCACCCGTCGACCTCGAGCTTCGACGGCGCCTGCCCGAAGGCCTCCTGCGACGACACCCGCATCAGCTCGTACAGCCCGCGCCCCACGCCTTGCGCCCCGCTCTCTTTGCGCACCTGCAGCTTCGAGCGAACCGCTGACGTGCCCACCAACGGGCTGCCATGCAGGTCCTGCATCAGACAGAGCGCCTGCGCCCACTCGATGCGGTGGCGCGCCGTCTCCAGCGACTCTCCGCCGCGCCGGTGGGTGACCAGCAGTGACTGCACCAGCGGCTCGAGCGCCCGGCTCACGCACACCTGCGTGAAGTACCCCGCGACGAAGGCCAGCCCCGCCTCGGTGCCCACCAGCGCCCCGTTGGAGACCAGCTCGGCGGCCTTCAGCCCGAACGCCACCGGCGCCCGATCGCGAAAAAGCCGGGTGTACAGCGCCGGTTTGCCGTGACCGCGCCACGCGTCGAGGCCCAGCTTCCAGCCTCCGAACCACGGCAGCTCGACCAGCGCCGCGCCGAACCGCGCGTACTCGAGGTCTTCGCCCAGCGCCCGGGTGAAGTCCGGCGGCAGGGTGTTGACGTGCGCCGAGAGCCGCTCGACCGCCGTGAGGTACGTGAGGAAGGCGGGCATCGTCGACGGGGCTCCCTTTCCTGTGGCCAGCCCACAGGCCTTGGTTAAGGTCGCTGTCCGTTTACCCCTCCCAGGAGCACCTCGTCTCATGAACTTTTCGTTCGGCACCGGCCAAGCCTCGACGGCGAAGGCCGACGTCCTCGTTCTGCCCCTGTTCGACACCGATCTCACCGACAAGAAGAACCCACCGCTGGCGTGGGCGAAGAGCGACAAGGCGCTGAAGGGGCTGCTGGCGAAGCTGGCCCAGCAAGAGGGCTTCAAGGGCAAGGCCGACCAGACGGCGGTGATTCAGACCCACGGCAAGCTGGGCGTGGCGCGGGTGATCCTGCTGGGCCTCGGCACGCGGGCGAAGTTCACGCCCGAGGTGCTGCGCCTCGCGCTCGGCCGCGGCGTCAAGACCGCCAACAAGCTGAAGAGCAAGAGCGCCGTGGTGCAGGTGCCGGTGGTTCGCGAGCTGCCGCAGGCGCTGAAGGCGGTCGTCGAGGGCCTCGTGCTGGGCAGCTACAAGTACGACAAGTGGCGCACCACCAACCCCGACGAGAAGGCCGCTCAGCGCGTCGAGCGGGTGTCGCTGCTGCTGCCTGACGGTGTCAAGAAGGACCGGTCTTTCGACGGCGTGGTGTCTCAGGCGAAGGCCGTCGCCGAGGCGACCAACTTCGCGCGCGATCTGGTCAACGAGCCCGCCGGCACCATGACCCCCACCATCCTCGCGGAGCAGGCCAGAGCCGTCGCGAAGGACGCGGGCCTGTCGCTGCACATCGGCGATCGGAAGAAGATCGAAGAGCTGAAGATGGGCCTGTTCCTCGGGGTGGACCGCGGCAGCGTCGAAAAG
>VYLD01000122.1_pt1 | contig 28672 bp, 24 predicted proteins | sample 5114401 | NCBI WGS metagenome assembly VYLD01 (sample SAMN12291783, study PRJNA351875) | freshwater metagenome | isolation source: freshwater lake | place: USA: Michigan, Gull Lake | collected 2013-08-08 | reverse complement strand
CGCAAGGAAGAGGCCCGCAGGAATACTTGTCGGTATTTCCAGGGCCTCTGACGCTGCCCGGCGAAGGAGATCGGCGTTCTGGCGACCGGAGCGCTTTTCTTCAACGGGCTGTTACAGCGGCATATCGCCGCGAGCGCCGAGCCACTCGGCGGCGCCTTCCGGCTCGCGCTGATGAGGCGATCTCCGGGTAGAGTGCGTTCGTGCTTCAGACCTCGCACGACACCACCGACCAGCGCATCTTCTTCAACTTCGACTGGGACGAGTTCCAGCGGTTCCTGGAGATTCGCAGCGAGCGCGGGGGCAACCGCATCACCTACCTCGATGGCGTGCTGGAGATCATGAGCCCCTCTCACGTGCATGAAGGCATCAAGTCGCGCATCGGCAGGCTCCTGGAAATGTGGGCGTTCTTCGAGGACGTCGAACTCTCGTCGTGGGGCTCTACGACGTTGAAGAAGAAGCGCCGCAAGGTGGGCGCTGAGCCGGACGAGTGCTACGTGGTGGGTCGCCCAGAGTGGCCTGGTCGGCCCGATCTCGCGATCGAGGTCAACTGGACCTCGGGCGGCATCGACAAACTCGAGGTGTACGACCGCCTCGAAGTGCCTGAGGTCTGGTTCTGGGAAGACGACCGCCTCACGATTCACGTCAGGAAGCCGCGCGGGGGCTCCGCCAAGCGCAGAAAGAGCTCGCTGTTCCCGACGCTCGACCTCGAGATCTTCTCTGCCCACGCAGCAGATCCCGACCAGAACCGTGCGCTCCGCGCTTTCCTGGCGGCACTCAGTAAGAACTGACGGCGCCTCGACGCCCCTCCCGGTCTCCGTTTCGTCCTGCCTGTCCCTCGTGACGCGGGCCCGCGCCGGAGCGTCTCCAGTCGCCACCCCGCCGGCGAGTCGCGATGGCGCCGGGGGTTCGCTGCACGCGGGCTCGAGCACCCGGGGGTGACTGCCAGCACCAGGGAGCGAGCACCGGAGCGCGGGTGCGGCCATCACGCGTCGAACACGCCCCGTTGCGCCTGGTCCCGCTCGATGCTGCGGAAGAGCGCACCGAAGTTGCCCTCACCGAACGAGGCGTGGTTCTCGCGCTGAATGAGCTCGAAGAAGATGGGGCCGATGAGGTTCCTGGTGAAGAGCTGCAGCAGGTACCCTTCCTCGTCCCCGTCGACCAACACGTTGCGCCGCTGCAGCTCGCCCTTGTCTTGCGTGAGGTGGGGGAAGCGCTTCCAGAGGTCGGCGTAGTACTCGGCGTCGATGTCGAGCAGGGCGATGGGCGTGCCCTCGAGCTCCCGCAGCGAGCCCAGCAGGTCGTCAGACCGCAGCGCCAGGTGCTGAATGCCGGGGCCCTGGTATTCCTCGAGGTACTCGTTGATCTGCGACTTCTGCTCATCAGCCTCGTTGATGGGAATACAGAAGTACCCGCACGGAGACCGCAGCGCGTACGAGGTCAGCCCCGTCTGCTCTCCCCGAATCTCGAAGCTGCGCACCTCTTCGAAGCCGAACACCGACTGGTAGAACGACGCCCACGTCTTCAGCGTGCCCTTCGCCACGTTGTTCGTCAGGTGGTCGATGGCGACGAAGCCCCTGGTCGGCACCCGCTCGGGCGAGGCGAGGAGCTTGAAGCCCATGCGCTCGAACCGGTCACCGGGCGTCGCGGCGTCGATGAAATAGATGAGGCTGTCGCCGATGCCCATGATGGCGGGCACCGGTTGGCCATTCACCAGATAGTCGCCCTCGGGCCGGGCCTTCGCCCCGCGAGCCACCGCCGCCTTCAACGCCGCGTCAGCGTCGGTCACCCGCCACCCCATCGCGCTGATGCTCGGGCCGTGCAGCGCCGAGAACGACGCAGCGAACGAGCGCGGCTCGCGGTTCACCAGGAAGGTGATGTCGCCCTGCTGGTACAGGTCGATGGGCTTGTCCTGGTGGTGCTTCAGCTTCGAGAAGCCCAGGGCCTTGAACAGCGGGTCGAGCGCCTGGGGAGTCGGTGAGGCGAACTCCACGAACTCGATGCCGGCGAGCCCGACGGGGTTGAAGGCAGACACCTTGAACGGGGGCACGGCTGTGTTGGGTATAGTCATGTGGTTGTCTTTCATTGCCAGCTCTTCCAATAGGTCGGCAGCTCGACGGGCGTGACGCCAGGCAGCACCTTCAGCGGCCGCCTGGTGTCGAGCATCACCGCCACCTCTTCGGTGCGGGTGGCCTGCTTCGCGCGGTCGAAGGCCTTGGCCTGTGGGCCGTGCTGCAGGCCCTGCGGGTGGAAGGTGAGCATTCCCGGGGCGATGCCCGCGCGGCTGAAGAACTCTCCCGAGTGGTAGAAGAGCACCTCGTCGAAGTCGATGTTCGAGTGGTAGAAGGGCACCTTCAGCGCCACCGGGTCTCCGTTCTCCAGAGGCCGCGGCAAGAAGGTGCAGATGACCGCGTCGCGCATCACGAAGGTCGAGTGTGCTGACGGCGGCAGGTGGTACCGGTCGGACATCACCGGGCGAATGTCGCGCACGTTCAGCTTCAGCGCCGAGAGCGTGCCCTTCCAGCCCACCACGTCGTGCGGGTTGAACGGGTAGAAGACGCGGGTCACCGCGCCCTGCTGCTTGATGCGCACTTCCCACTCACCGTCGGCGTTCGGCGCCAGGCTGCCGGCCTCTGGCGTGGGCACCTGCAGCACCGCGGGGTCGAACAGCGCGTGCTGCCCGAGCAGCCCCTTCTCGGGGAAGTTCACCTCGCTGAAGGCCTCGACCACCAGGAAGCGCGACGGGCTCGAGGGAGCGAAGCGGTAGGCAGTGCCGCGCGGCAGCACCAGGTAGTCGCCGGGCTCGTAGGAAAGCGGCCCGAAGTCGGTCTCGAGCCGCCCGGCGCCCTGGTGCACGAAGACCACCTCGTCGGCGTCGCCGTTGCGGAACAGGGCCCCCATGGGCCGGGTCAGCGTGGCCATCGACAACACCACGTCGTCGTTGCCCAGCACGCCGGTGCGCGCGGCCAACCAGTCGTCGCCGGACGGCGCGTCGAGCGTGCGCAGGTCGAACGCGCGAGGCTTCAGCGGCCCCTCGATGCGAGTCCAGCCCACCGGTGGGTGCTGCCGGTAGAGGTGCGCGTAGCGGCCAAAGAAGCCGTTGCGGGCGTATTCCTCTTCCACGGTGCCCTCGGGCAGCCCCACGTGGGCCTGCGCTGCGACGCGTCCTCGAATCCAGGGAATGTCCATGCGCTGCTTCGTAGGCCTCCACGGCTGCCTCGAGAAAGTGACAAAGTATTGAGTATCTCTGTCAGTCGAATGAACATTCATGAACGAGGCCCCCATGACCATCAGCCTGTCTCTGGAGCACGCCAGGGCCCTCGACGCGTTCGCGCGCGCGGGCACCCTGCAGGGCGCGGCGAAGGCGCTGCACCGCACCCACTCGGCGGTGCTGTACGCCATGAAGCAGCTCGAGACGCAGACCGGCCTGGCCCTGTTCGACCGCTCGGGGTACCGCACCCGCCTGACCCCCGCCGGCGACGAGGTGCTGCGCCGCTGCCGGACGCTGCTCGACGCCGAGCAGGCGCTGGTCGACGCCTGCCAGGTGCTCAAGTCCGGCTGGGAGCCCCTGCTGACGGTGGTCTTCGACGCCATCGTGCCGCTGGCCCCGGTGCTCGAGGTGGTGCGCGCGCTGAGAGAGCGGCAGGCGCCCACGCGCGTGCGGCTGACGGTGGACTCCCTCGACGGCGTCGAGCAGCGCTTCCTCAGCGACGAAGCCCAGGTGTTGATCAGCGTGCTGCCGGTGCGCCTCGAAGGGCTGACCGTGGTGGCGCTGCCGAAGCTACACGCGCGGCTGGTGGCCCATCGAAGGCACCCGCTGGCGAAGCTGAAGAAGGTGTCCCGAGACGACCTGTCGCGGCAGGTGCTGCTCACGGTGCGCGGCAGTGACCCGCGGCTGCAGCTGGCCACCGCGCCGCTCGACCACCAGTCGCAGGTGCACCTGTCTGACTTTCACGCCAAGAAGGCGGCCATCCTGGCGGGCATCGGCTTCGGCTGGTTGCCCGACTGGCTCATCGACCGCGAGCTTCGAGGGGGCGAGCTGGTGGCGCTGAAGTTGTCGCAGGGCAGCGTGCATTCGTTCGAGCCGCGGCTTGGGTATCGGGGTCAGCTGGGCCCGGCCGCCACCGTGCTGCTCGAGCACCTCACGGCCCGAAGCGCCCCTTGAGCGCGACCGTCCGGGTCTCGAGCCGGAACCGGGCCGTGCGCTGGGTCGGGCTCGGCGTCGAGCGGGCTTCGAGCAGCGCGGCCAACACCGGGTCGCCGAAGGTCACGCCCCGCGGGCACACAGCGCGAGCAGCTGCTTGCCTGATTGCTCCACTACCTTCGGCCCCAGCCCCGGCACGCCGAGGAGCGCCTTCGCCGACGTGGGCCGGGCCTCGGCGACGGCGATGAGCGCGCGGTTGGTGAGCACCCTGAAGGCGGGCACCCGGCGGCGCCTGGCCTCGGCCAGCCGCCACTCCCTCAGGCTGGCCACCAGCCCGGCGCTGGCCCCGCTCGACGGCAGCTCGACGGGCGCCGACCGGGCGGCGCTCTTCCCTCGTCTGACGCCGCGACCCTTGCGGTTCCCTTCGGCGCGCGCCACGGCTGGTTGGGCCTTCGGCGTCAGCCTGGCCTTTCGCGGGTCTGCCTGCCCACTGACAGACAAGCGCTGATAGGGAATCGACCGGCCGTCTTTTTCGAAGACCGCGTCATCGATGCGCAGCTGCCCCGCGCGGGCCAGGCCTCGAATCAGCCGCTCGAAGGCCGGGCGCGCGGTGGGGGCTTCTCCCATCAGCTCGCGACAGAGGCGACCGCTGGCCTGCCCGGGCATCGACTGAAGCCGCGCCAGCAGCTCGGCCATCAGCGTCACCTCGGCCTGCGTGGGCGCCTCGAACTGCGCCGCGATGCAGCCGCTGGGGTTGCAGACATCACACTGGCCGCAGGGCTTCTGGGCGTCGGTCTGGTCTCCGAAGTGTTTGACGAGGGCCACCATTCGGCAGCCGGCGCTCTCGGCGAAGCGGGCCATCAGGCCGAGCTGCTCGACGCGCAGGCGCCGCTGCGCCTCGTACGGCGCGAGCCACGCGTCGTGCCCCTTCGTCAGCTGGTCCTCGGTGACGCCGCGCACGCCCCCATGAATCCACAGCTTCTCGAGGGCCTTGTCGAAGTCATCGACCTTCACGCGGGTGCGTTGGCGCAGGCGCTCGGCGTCTTGAGGCTCGGCGGACAGCGCCCTGGCCAGCTTCGCGAGCACCGCCGAGTCCGGGTAGTCGCGCTCGAGGAAGAACTCGTGGGTGCGGCGGTCGACGAAGTGGTGCATCAGCACCGCGCGAGAAGGCTTCCCGTCGCGGCCGGCGCGGCCAATCTCCTGATAGTAGCCCTCGACGCTCGACGGCAGCGCGAGGTGAATGACGGTGCGCACGTCGGGCTTGTCGACGCCCATGCCGAAGGCGACGGTGGCGACGATGACGTCGAGGCGCCCTTCCAGGAAGGCGGTCTGGGTGGTGTCGCGTTCCTGGTTCGACAGGCCCGCATGGTACGCGGCGACGCGCAGGCGTTTCCCCAGCAGCTCGGCGGTGGCCTCGGCGCTCTTGCGGGTGGCGGCATAGACGATGGCGGGCACGCGGCCGGGCCGCAGCAGCCACTCGAGGGCGCGCTCGCCGCGTTCCTTCGGCAGCACCTCGAGGGCCTCGATGGCCAGGTTGTGGCGGCGAAACCCGTGAATGAACTGTCTGGCGCCGGGCAGCAGGCCGAGCTGCTTGACGATGTCACGCTGCACCAGCGGGGTGGCGGTGGCGGTGAGGGCCATCACCGGAGCCGGCCTGAGCATCGGTAGCCGTTCACCCAGCAGGCGGTAGTCGGGGCGGAAGTCGTGGCCCCACTGCGAGATGCAGTGCGCTTCGTCGATGGCGATGAGCGAAGGGGTGCGTCTGGCGAGCAGCTCGGGGAAGCCGGCGACGCCGAGGCGCTCGGGGGCGATGAACAGGTAGTCGAGGGTGCCAGCCAGGTAGTCGGCGCAGACCCGACGGGACTCGAGGCGTTGTCGACCGGAGTGAATTCGCTCGGCCGCGAGGCCCTGACTCTTCAGGCGCGCGACCTGGTCTTCCATCAACGCGATGAGGGGGCTGATGACCAGCGTGGTGCCGCCACGGGCCAGGCCGGGCAACTGGTAGCAGAGGGACTTTCCCGCGCCGGTGGGCATCACCAGCAGCACGTCGTGCCCGGCGATGGACGCTTCGCACGCCTCGCGCTGGTGTGGGCGGAACGAGTCGTGGCCGAAGCGCCTGAGCAGCCCGCGCTCATCGGTCGGGTGGCGGAGGCCCGGGCTTGCCGTGCCTGAGCGGGTGGCGGCGGTCGGCGCGCGGGGCCCAGGCGAAGACGTCGAGGGCCCGAGCGGCTCGCCGGGTCGTGAACCACGGTCATCGTCCCAGGCCCGAGGTCCGCCCGGGCGCTCAGCGTGACCGCGCGAGGGCGCTGACGCTTCGAGTGCAGCCGGCTCGTTGGAGCTTTGCGAAAGGTCATCCCAGGCTCGGGGCCCGGGAGCGCGGGGCGGCGCGTTTCTTCGCGAGGCTGAAGCGTCGAGCGCAGCCTGGTCGTCGCGGTTCCCCGGTTGGTCGTCCCAGCCCCCTGGCCCGGGCGGTCGCATCCCAGTGCCGCCGCGAGCTGACGCGTCGAAGAGACCCCTCGCGTCGGCGTTCCGGGGTCCATCGTCCCAAGCACGCGCAGCGGGCCGGTGCGGCTCACCGGTCCTGCTCGAGGAAGTCGAGGTGTCGAGCGGAGCTTCTTCGACCCGGCTCTGCGGTCGGTCGCCGTGGGCCTGAGGGCCGGGCGTGCGCGCGCTCCTGCGCGAAGATGCGGGCGCGTCGGGGGCAGGCGCAAAGAAGGGCGGCGTCGGTCCGCGCGACGCACCGGCGGCCGCGAATGACAGCTGCAGATCTGCGGTCCGTGCGCGGGGCTTTTCTGAGGTGTGTTGTATTTTCTGCGCTGCCTGTTGCGTGTCGGCTGCGCTTCCGAAATTGGCGTTGTACTGGTTTGAGGGTGAGCCGCCTCGAGGTGTCGGGCCTCCAGGAGGAGGTCGCCCCCCGGGCCCACCAGCCCCACCCAACGGCGGCGGCGGAGCGTTCCGGATTCGACCAATCACGTCCGCGACGTACCGCTCGATGCCATTCAAGAAGTCCGGCAGGCCCGGCTCTCCTCTGGCGATGCGTTGCAGGCGCGCTTCCCAGCCGCCGGTCATGGCGGCGCTCTTCACCTCGGGGTCGACCACGCGAATCAGGCCGATGCCCTTCTCGGTGACCACCAGGGCCTTCCCGTCGCGCACCAGGTATTCCCGCGTCAGCAGGGTCTCGATGATGTTGGCGCGGGTGGCCGGAGTGCCCAACCCGTTCTCCTTCATGGCCTCGGACAGCTCACGCTCGTCGAGCGTCTTGCCGGCGGTCTCCATGGCGGTGAGCAGGCTGGCGTCGGTGAGGCGCGGTGGTGGACGCGTTCGTTTGGGCACCGCCTGCGCGTCGAGCACCCGCTGCGCCTGCCCTGCCACCAGACCGGCGGGGAGCATCCCTGCCTCCTCTGCGTCTTCGCCCGGCGCGCGCTTCTCGGTGGGCGGCTTCACCGCGCCGACGTCGAGCACCTTCCAGCCCACCTGCTCGATGGCCGTGCCGTGGCTCAGGTACCGGTCGACGAACCCCGGGGTGGTGACCTCGGTGGTCACCTGGGTGGCGGCCCACACGAAGTCGTCGTGCCAGGCCTGCAGCAGGCGCCGGCAGATGAGCTCGTACACCCGCGCCTCGTCCTGGGTGAGCGACCTGCCCTGCGCCGAGACGCTGGTGGGAACGATGGCGTGGTGGTCGCTGACCTGCGCGTCGTCGACGAAGCGCTTCGAGAGGGGCCGGGTGCCGGTGCCAGGCGCGAGGTGCGGCGCGAAGCGGGGGCCCACGACGTCGGTGACGGCCTTCAGCGTGGCCGCCACGTCGGTCGACAGGTGACGGCTGTCGGTGCGCGGGTAGCTGATGAGCTTGTGTTGTTCATACAGCGCCTGCGCGAGCTCGAGGGTGCGCTGGGCGGAAAAACCATACAGTCTGTTAGTATGTCTTTGTAATTCAGTCAGGTCATACAGCAGCGGAGGTGGCAGTTTTTTCTGCTTCGAGGTGACGGCGCCCACCTTCGCGTCGCCGACCTTCGCGCGGGCCACGATGGCGGCGGCCTCTTCACCCGAGGCGGGCAGGCGGCGCGGGTGTTCTATCTTGCCGTCCCGGTGCCAGACGCCGGTGTACTGGGCCGTGTCGTGGGGCGAGAAGGTGGCGACCACCTCGAGGAAGTCTTCGGGCACGAAGTCGCGAATGGCCAGCTCACGCTCGACGAGCAGCGCGAGGGTCGGCGTCTGCACGCGGCCGACCGACAGCTTCTCGTCGAGGGCCAGGCCGTACGCGCGCGACAGGTTCATGCCCACCAGCCAGTCGGCGCGGCTGCGGCCCAGGGCGGCGGCGGCGAGGCCGTCGAAGTCCTTTTGAGGCTTGAGGCGGGCGAAGCCTTCGCGAATGGCGGTGTCGGTGAGCGACGAAATCCACAACCGCTTGACGGGCAGGCGGCAGCCGGCGGCCTCGTAGATGAAGCGAAAGATGAGCTCGCCTTCACGCCCCGCGTCGGTGGCGCAGACCACGCCTTTGACGCCCTGCTGGGTGAGGGCGCGCCGCACCACCTCGAACTGCGCGCGGGTCGACTCGAAGACGCGCAGCGGCCAGCGCGAGGGGAACATGGGCAGGGTGTCGAAGGTCCAGCGGCGCCAGCGGGGGTCGACACCTTCGGGCTCTTCGAGGCCGACCAGGTGGCCGATGGCCCAGGTCACCACGTAGCCGTTGCCGGTGATGACCCCGTCGCCGCGCGTGGTCGCGCCCAGGACCCGGGCGAGGTCCCTGGCGACGGACGGCTTCTCGGCGATGACGACGGTGCTCACGTGAGGGGCCTTGTACCGCGACGGGCTGACATTCGCGGGGCCGCCTTCAACCACCCGCTCCGGCGGTAGGGTGCGTTGCTTCCCGAAGACGGCACGCCCAAGCCCTGGCCGCGCTGCAAGTCCCTGGCTTCGAACCCACGACATCGAGCGGGAGCTTCGCGAGGAAGGTGACGGCAGCAGGACACTGGCGCCTGTCTTCGACGTCATGCTGCAACTTCAGCAAGCGCGCCCCGCGCCCGTCGAGCGCGGGCGCCCGGGACGAACCGACTCACAGTTTTTGACAAGGCAACAACTGCACGGCCGGTCTCGATGGGCGAGGTGTACCAGTTGTAGAAAGTGAGGCTGTCGACGGCCAACGGGTAGGTGCCAGAGCCCGCAGTGTCCATGCCATCGCCCCAGTCGATCATCGTCTGCAAGGCGCCGCTTCCATTCCACGAAGTCCAGATGCCGTTGAAGTCGAAGCGGGACCACTCGTGAGCGTGGACTGGAAACCCTCCGTCGAGCACGCCGCCGACCGCGGTCACCGCGCCGGTCGAGGGCAGGCCCACCACCGTGCGCCCTCGCAGCGCGCCGTACACCGCCCACGTGCTGGGGCAGGTGGTGGAGGCGAAGAAGGCGATGGTGCCCGCGGGCAGCCGCTCGCCGAGCGCCGTGTTGGTCTGGGTCACCCGGGTGTCGACGGCGGTGATGCGGTTGTTGAGGAAGGTGAAGTTGTCATTCACGTCCTGGCTGCGGGCCGGCGTGTCGGGGGCGAAGAGGATGAGGCTGGTCGGCTGGGCCACTGCCAGCCCGGCAACCACGAGCACCAGCAGGCCCAGCGCGCCCTGGCCGATGCGGCGACGGCGTTCGAGCACCTCGATGCGGGCCTGAAGGGCTTCGAGGCGCTGCTCAACGGGCGATTCCGACATGGTTGCTCCGTGTGGTGCGGGGAGAAGAGAGACCGTCTTTTTCGAGTTCTCGAACAAAGGTCAACGAGGGCTTCGCGAAGCGCGTCGTGACGGGCGGGGCAGGCTCGGCGATGCTCCCGGTCATTACCCCATGCCTCTCAGGTTTCTGCTGCTGCTGGTGTTCGCGTCAGGCTGCGTCCATTCGGGGCCGGTGCCGAGAGGCCTGCTCACGCCAGCCGACGACGTGGCCCGAGCCGAGCGCCTCGCGAAGCAGGCTGCGCAGGTGCGAGCGGTGAGCGCAGGCATCGCTGGCATCGCCGCCGGAGTGGGCGCCATCTTCCTGCTCGGCTCGCAGCTGCAGCCCACCGAGCAGACCGCGCAGCCCGAGGCGTCGACCACCGGGGTGGCCATTCAGCAGCTGCGCCTCGTCAACCGCGAGCGGGACCGGGCCATCGGCACCGTGCTGGTGGTGGGCGCGTTGGGCTTCGCGCTGGCGGCCGTCGGCGTGTCGGCCATCGTCGACGGCGGCGCCTCGGAGTGGCTCGAGGAGCAGCGGCGCCTCGAGCGAAGGGACCTCACGGTGCCCGAGGCCGTCGCCAACCAGCAGCTGCTCGAGGCGACGCGCGAGGCGCAGAAGGCCGCGCCCACCGGCAGTGGACGCACGCTGACCCCGTCGATGAAGGGCGCCCGAAGGCGAGCCACCGCGAAGGTGCTGCCGCCAGTGCCGGGGAGCCAGTGAGGGCCGCGTGCCTGCTCGTCAGCGGGCTGCTGCTGGCGGGCCCGTCACGCGCAGGGCCGATGAAGGCCGTCGAGCACGGGCTGGGTGGCACGGCGCTGTTCCGCGAGGTCGCGCTGGGCCCCACGGTGGGCGCGTCAGGGTTGTGGAAAGCCGGCGGGCCGGGGGCGCGGCTGTCATTGGGGGTGGCGCTGACGGTGTTCAGCCGTGACCCGAAGCGAGCCGGCGCTGTGTTGTATTGTCTTGGAATGGAAGGGGAGTTTCAGCTGGGGCCCGGGCCGCTCGAGAGCACGCTGGTGGTGTGGGGCAGCCCGGTGTCCTGGCGGTGGTTGTCCGTTGGCGCCTTCCTCGGGGTGGGGTTCCAGGGCGCGCGCCGCGTCGACCTCGACCGGAATCCCGTCGCGATCCAGGCTCAACTCAACCGAGCTCTGGGGTAGGAACGGCGCTCGCCCATGCCTTCAGACGTCGTCATTCTTTTTGGTGGAAGCTCTTCCGAGCGGCTGGTCTCGGTCGCGTCAGCGCAGAACGTGGCCTCGCTGCTGCCCGACGCCGAGCGGTGGTTCATCTCGCGAAACGGCGCGGTGTTCCTGGTCAGCGCCGAGGCCCTCGCTGCCCATCAGCAGCCCTTTCAGCGCGAGTTCCTGCCTGTGGGCGCTGCCGCGTTTGCCAGCACCGACGCCGCCTTCGATGCCGCCGCGTCGAGAGGCCTCACCTGCCTGCTGGCCCTGCACGGAGGGGAAGGCGAAGACGGCACCCTGCAGGCGCGACTCGAGCAGCGGCGCGTGGCCTTCACCGGCTCGGGGTCTGCGGCGAGCGCGCGGGCCTTCGATAAGGCGCTCACCAAGGCGCTGGTGGGGGCGAAGGGCGCGCGGCTGGCGGCCTCAGAGGTGCTCGAGCCTGCGACGGCTGATCAGCTCAGCCTTCGGTTGTCAGGCCTCTTCGCGCGCGCGCCGCGGTGGGTGCTCAAGCCGGTGGCCGATGGCTCGAGCGTGGGGCTCATTCACCTGACCTCTGCGGCGCAGGTTCAAGAGGCGGCCGAGCAGCTGTCGACCGCAAAGGTGCGCTACCTCGCCGAGGCCTTCATCGCAGGGCGGGAGCTGACGGTCGGCGTGGTCGACGAGGTCGGCGGACCGGTGGCGCTGCCGGTGTCAGAGGTGCGCACGGCGCCTGGCGGGGCCTTCGACTACGCGGGGAAGTACCTGGGCCAGGGCACCGAAGAGCTCACCCCCGCGCCCATCACCGCGGCGCAGCGGGTGGACGCGCAGGCCCTCGCGGTGCTGGCCCACCAGACGCTGGGGTGTGGTGGGTACTCCCGCACGGACCTCATCCTCACCGAAGAGGGGCCCACCTTCCTCGAGACCAACACCCTGCCCGGGTTGACGCGGGCCTCGTTCATTCCCCAACAGCTCGCCGCCGCGGGGAAGGACCTGCGCGCCTTTCTGCTGCGCCAGCTCGAGCTGGCCCGCAGCCGGCTTCCCTGACGCACGCACCTGGAATGTTCAGCGCGCCGAGTGCAGCGCACTTCAGCGAGGTCGCCACGACGGCACGCGACGCATGGCCGCGATGACACGACGGGAGCTCACCTGTTCGGCGCGCTAAGGTGACGCGTTATGCGACTCCTCGCCGGCCTCATGCTGTTCGCCGCCTGTGTTCCAGCGCCGGTGGGCATCGACTTCGTCACCAGTCAGGGCTCGGAGTCGGTGGTGCGCTCGAGCCTCGAGTTCCTCGTTGACCCCCGCGTGACGACGCAGACGGCGACGAGCCCGAAGACCAGCCCCGGCCGCGCCAGCGTCACGGTGGCGGTGGTCGAGCGCACCGACTGCACCGAGTGCTACCGCATCGACCGGGACGGCGGCCGGTTCATCATCTCAGGCGGGCTGCCCCTGGGCGTGCAGTACGGCGTGGCCCACCTGCTCGAGCTGCACGGGTACCGCTTTCACCACCCCTGGAAGACCTTCGTGCCGACGACCTTCAGCGACGTCGACGCCTCGGCCCTGGGGAAAGACCACGCGCCAGAGGTCGACCGCCGCCGCGGCCTGCACCTGCACACGCTGCACCCCATCGAGGCCCTGTACGACTTCTGGGTGCCCTCAGCGAAGAACCTCGAAGGCGCGCGCCGCACCATCGACTTCGTGGTCAAGAACCGCGGCAACTTCGTGTCGATGTATGCGCTCGATGACATCACCAACGACGACGCCACCACCGCCGCCTGGAGGGCGCACACCAGACCCATCCTGGCCTACGCGAAGGCCCGCGGCGTCGAGGTGGGCATCGGGCTGCAGCTCTTCGGGAAGTCGAACCTGCAGCTCTCGTTCGACCTCATCGACGACGACCTCGCGCCCAACCCGCTGCCAGAGCTCGAGCGCCGCCTGCACGTGCTGCTCGACGAGACCCCCTACGACTCAGTGCAGGTGGCCTTCGGTGAGTTCTTCAAGGCCGACCCTGCGCTGTTCATTCAGAAGGTGAACCAGACGTACGAGGCCCTGCAGCGCGTTCGGCCGGGCATCGAGATGGTGTGCAGCATTCACGTCGGAAACTCGGAAGACCTGCGCGTCGAGTACCAGGGCGTCAAGCAGCTCTATTACTTCCTGGTGCGGTCGGCGAACCCGGCCATCGTGCCGTGGATTCACACCGTCTTCTTCTACAACCTGTACGACGACGCCGGCGGCGCGTACCAACACGACGACTTCAGCGAGCACCGGGACTACCTCGAGGGCCTGCTGCGCGCGGACAAGCCAGCCGCCTACTACCCCGAGTCTGCGTACTGGGTGGCCTTCGACAACTCGGTGCCGCTGTACCTGCCGGTGTACCTGAAGAGCCGGCACCTCGACCTGACGCGCCTTGGGCAGGCCGGCCGGCTTCGGCAGCACGTGTTGTTCTCGTCGGGCTGGGAATGGGGCTACTGGCAGACCGACGTCGGTGTGTTGCGAATGAACTTTTCGCTGCCCGAGAAGTGGGACGCGCCGGTGCGTGAACAGCTCGCGCCCTTCGGGCCCAAAGGCCTCGCGGCGGCCGAGGTGGTGCGGGCGCTGGGCGACGCCCAGTATGAGGCGCTCATCACCAGGCGGCTCACGGCGTACCTCGCCAGCCGTGACGAGGTGATTGAGGTGGGCAAGGCGCGCGGCATCATCGCCCAGCCCGACCGGGTGCTGTTCGCCGAGCTGCGCGCCTTCTCAGCTGCTGACCGTGACGCCTTCGTGCGCCGGGTGCTCGAGCCCCTCGAGGCCTTCGCCGCCGAGCAGACCCGCCTCGATGCCGAGCTGGTCGCGCTCGATTTGCCCAAAGACAACCCCGCCTTCGTCGAGCTGCGCGATGGCGTCGGCGTCACCGCGGCGCGAGGTCGGTTCATTCACGCGCTGTACCGGGCGGTGGTGGCTGACGCGCGCGGGCAGCCGTTCGACGCGTTGCTCGCCGAAGCCGACGCCGAGCTGGCCAAAGCCGAGGCCTTCGTCACCAGCCGTCGACGCGCCCTGTGGGACCCGGACCCCATCGAGGTCTTGCGCAACAACGACAACCCCACCTTCTACGACTATGGCTACCTGCGTGAGGCCGACACCCTGTGTTTCTGGAAGCGGGAACGCGCGCAGGTGAAGAACCTGCTCAGAGGGGAAGGCGGGTTCGTTCCAGCCTGTGTGTTGTGAAGTCGCAGAAAAGAATGCCCGGGCCGATTGCCAGGCCCGGCCGACCATGCTTGTTCTGTCGTTCCACGCAGCGTCGCCTCGAGAAAGCCCCATGCCCGCACGCACCACCGCCGCACAAGCCACCACCCCCGCCCCCTCGCGCACGCTGTCGAACGAGCGCAAGGCCTTCTGGCACTCGCCCTACACCAACGCCGACGCACAGGCGGTGAAGACCAGGAAGGGGCTGCCCACCCTCGACGCCGCCAAGGACTTCATCGGCGCGGCCATTCTGGGCAAGAAGGAAGGCCAGCTGCAGGCCCTCGGCGTCACCCGGTACCGCTTCGATGACCACGATTGCCTCGCCAGGTTCGAGCGCTCGGGCTTCACCGAGTCAGACGTGAAGCAGGCCAAGAAGGCGTTCCCCTTTCTCAAGGGCGCGTCGACCAACGACGTGAAGGGGTACCTGGGCCTCAAGCTGCGCAACCAGGAAGTCGGCTACCCCGACGGCCTGAAGATGCTCACCGAGCACGGCATCACCGAGAGCAAGTATGACGCCCACGAGCAGCTCGACGCCTTCAAGGCTGGCGGCCTCTCGGCCCGGCACGTGAGCGCGGCGAAGGCCCAGTACGACTTTCTCTCGGGCTCCAGCGACACGGAGGTGAAGCAGTACCTGGGCCTCAAGGTGCTCAACGCGAAGGACGGGTATGACTTCGCGAAGGACTTCTTGAAGGCCATCGGCGCCACCAAGGGGTGGGGCGGCTGAAGCCACTCCGGCGCGTCGGCCTCGAGCTCGAGCTGCTGGCCCCGGTCGGTGAGTCCCGAGTCACCTTCGGGCGCGCGCTCGCTCGCCGGGTGAAGGGCCGGGTGCAGTTCGGCTTCAAGTACTTCAGTGAAGGCACGCTGCCTGACGGGCGCCCGATGTGTCGCCTGTCACTCGCTGCCCGGGTGCTCGACCGTCACGGCGAGCCCTCTTTCACGCTCGTCGACGACAACACCCTGCGTGGAGGGCTGCCGACCACGCCGCGTGGTCGCACGCTGTACGCGACCGATGACCTGCGCCTGGCACTGCTGGCCGAGCGCCTGAGCTTCGCGGACTCCCTCGCTGCGCGCCCAGAGGCCCTGCGCGAGCTCTTCGGCGGCTTCGTCACGAAGGGCACCCTGTTTGACGCCTTCGGGCACCCGGTGCTGGTGTCGATGGCCGAGCCGATGGCGTGGCAGCGGGTCTGCGAGGTCGTCACCCGGCCGCTGATCAGCCAACGGGACCGGCGGCAGCTGCTGAGCGCCGTGCTCGACACCGCCAACGAGCTGGGCTGCGCGGTGCCGGGGACCGCTGCCTTGCACGCGCACTACGACGCGCAGCCCTTTCGAGACGTCAGGCGCCTGAGCCGGCTGGTGCTGCACCACGCGACGCAGCGAGCCCGCTGGTGGGCCACCCTGTCGCCCAACCCGCGGTGCCTCAAGCTGGGGGCTTTCCCAGACGACGTGGTGAAGGTGGCCAGCTCGAAGGCGCGCGTGGCTTTCCCGACGTTCGCAGCGGCCCTTCGCCTCGCGAAGGCCTCGAAAGACTGCGACCTGAACCTGCTGGGGGTCATCGAGCCGTACCCGCGTCAGCCAACGCTCGAGGTGCGCTGTCTGCCCATGGCGCTCGAGGTGGGCGCGGTGCTGGGGAGTCTCGAGCTGGCCGAGCAGCTGCTGCTCGAGGCGTGGTGAGTCTGGTTCGGCGCTGATTGAGTCGGGACGCGGCTCGGCTCACCTGCGAGGCGAGCGAGGCGTTGGTCACCTGGCTGGTCCGCGCGATGTTCGTGGGAATCGAAACAGCCACGCGCCTCTACGGGCCGCGTCCGCCGCAATGACCGTGGTTGGCTGGGCGCCGAAGGTCGGCGTCGTCGACCTGCTCGCGCGCGCCAGGGAGGCGGCCACGCGCTGAGCGCACCCGTGGAAGACGTGGCCCGCGGCGGCGAGTCGAATCAAGCTTCGGCCCATGTACGTGCGACCGACCATTCGGCTGTCCATCGTCTGGGCCTTCGCCTGGCGCTACCTGATCATCTACGCGGCGCTGTCCGTCACGGTGTGCAGCGTGAAGCAATGGCTGGTGCCGGGCCTGGGCATTCCTTTTCTGCCGGTGAGCCTCGTGGGCACCGCGGTCGCGTTCTACGTCGGCTTCAAGAACACCTCGGCGTACGACCGCCATTGGGAAGCCCGGAAGATCTGGGGCAGCGTCATCAACGAGACGCGCCGGGTGACGCTGCTGCTCGTCGCCCATCTGCCCGCCTCGGTGCACCGGCCGATCGCCCTGCGCGGGGCCGCCTTCGCCCACGCCCTGCGGTTGCACCTGCGCCGCCAGAAGGAAGACGCGGCGTACGAGTCGCTGCTGGGCCCCGAGGACCGGGCGCTGCTCGCGGCGCGGCATGTCCCTCTCGCCATCCTCAAAGCCCAGCAGACCGGCCTGCGCGCCGCGTTCGCCCAGGAGAGCTTCGTCTATGCCCAGCTGCTCGAGGCGCTGGCGGCCCCGAACGACTGCCTGGGCCGGTGCGAGCGCATCAAGAACACGCCGCTGCCGAGGCAATACGCCTTCTTCAGCCAGGTCTTCGTGTGGTTGTTCATCGTGCTGCTGCCGTTCGGCCTGGTGCAGCTCTTCAAAGAGAAGCACCAGCTGTGGCTGACGGTGCCGTTCCACCTCATCATCTCGTGGGTCTTCATGACCATGGAGCTGGTCGGCCACCTCACCGAGAACCCCTTCGAGAACTTCCTCGCCGACGTGCCGATGACCGCGCTCTGCCGCACCATCGAGGCCAACGCGAAGGACCTGCTCGGGGACGCCGAGGTGCCCCCTCCGCTGCAGCCGGTCGACGATGTCTTGATGTGAGGCAAAGTCAGCGGCCGCCATTCGACGCCAGGGTCCTCGATCGCCTGGTCGGCACACCGAGTTGCGCTCGGCCCCTCCGCTCCCAGCGCCGTTTCGCGTATCCTCTTGTTCTCGTTGAGCAGCCTTTGAGGTCCGTCATGTCACTTCTCGAGATGCTGCCTGAGATCCGCACCCTGTCGCGGGGTGACAAACTCCGGCTGATCCAGCTTCTGGCGGAGGAGTTGGCGGCGAACGAGGGGAACCTGACACTCGTCGCAGGGCAGGAATACCCGGTCTGGTCGCCCGACTCAGCGTTCGCCGCGGCCGACACCCTGATGGAAGCCCTCCGCGAAGATCAGGGGACAGGTCCCTGAGTCCGGCCATCGAGCGGTTCCCGTTCGTCGGGAGCCGAAGGTCGGTGCTGCGAGTCTGGCCCCGATGCTCCCGTTCACGCTCGCGGCTTCGAAGAGCGTGGTGTTGTCCGGCCTCGTTGATACTGGGGCAGCGCTCAACGTTCTCCCCTTCAGCGTCGGTCTGTCGTTGGGTTTCGACTGGGACCAACAGACCACATCGATTCAGTTGAGCGGGAACCTCGCCCGTGTGGAGGCTCGAGTGACTGTCGATTCCGCGACGATCGGTGGTTTTGGCCCCGTGCGAATGGCCTTCGCCTGGACTCGCGATGACGCCGTTCCTGTGATTCTGGGTCAGGTCAATTTCTTCCTGGAGTTTGACGTGTGTTTCTTTCGGTCGCGGCGGGTCTTCGAGGTGCGGCGAGCGCAGCGGCCGTAGCTGGCTTCACTTGATGACCGTCACCAGCTGGGTACAGGTGCTGATCAACCTGCCGTCGACGCCCCACAGCTCTCGCGTCTCGGTCGAATAGCCGTCACGCATCACGTGCGACGCACCGCGGTGCAGCAGCGGGGCCTCGGGGTCCAGCCCGTCGAGGGGCGCGTGCAGCTCGGCGTTGAAGGTGCTGGTCGCCGCCGGGCGAAGGGTGTCGAGCCGCGAGAAGGCCGCCAGCCACCACACGTCGATGAGCGCGCACACCAAGGCTGCGTCGCGTCGGGCGGCCCGGGTGTGCGGGCGCAGGTAGCCCAGGGTCGGCTGAGTGGAGTCCGAGAAGGGCAACGGACCCAGGTTGCGGAACTCGAAGTGGCGGGTGAACTCGGGCGCGAAGGGGTTGTTCATGTCGAGCACCTCCACGTGCTGCCACGGCGGAACGACGGGCGCCGTCAACGTCTGCCAGGCGCTCTGAACCGGCCGGTCCTTCGCGAACAGCCCCACCACGTGCGTCATCAGCAACCCATTCTGCTCGAGGTCGGCGCTCACCGTGGTGAGGCTCGCGGTGCCACGCAGCACGCGCACCCGAAGCGTCGCCTCCCCTGGCATCGGCGCCCCCATCAGCTGCGCCGACACGCTGCGCAGCCGTCGCGTCGGGTCCTGCACCCGCGCTTCCATCGAGCGCACCGCGGCGCCCACCACCAGGCCTCCGAAGGTCGCCTTGCCCTGGCCAAAGCCCGCAGCGACCGTCAACCGGTCGGTGTCGTCATCGAGGCGGCGGCTGGTCAACACCTCATCGAGCGAAGGCTGGGTCGAAGACATGCCCCGTGCGACTAACAGGCGACCGCGGGTGTGGCCAGGCAAGGGTCGCCGCCGCGTCGAGGCTCGGTTCTTCCAGCAGCTGGCGGCGAGGGGCCCCGCGAGCCCGACCCGCTCGTCGACGATTTCTGCGCGGGTTCTTCAATGGCCCCACTGGTATCCTCGCGAAGTTGCTGTCGCCTCTGTCCTCCATGACCACCCGGCTCTGCGCTCGTTCAGGGTTCTTCCTCGCGTGGGTGCTGGTCACCGGCTGCGCGAAGTCGAGCGGCCCCGCGCCAGCGCTCACGCCCTGCACCCTGGCCGGCGTCACGCGCGAGGCGCGCTGCTTCGACCTCGAGGTGCCTGAGAACCCCGACACCCCGGCGGGCAGGAAGCTCGTCATTCACGCCGCCATCGTCCCGGCGACGGGCACCCGGCCGCTGCGCGACGCCATCTTCGTCTTCGCTGGCGGCCCCGGGCAGTCTGCGACCGACGTGGCTGGCGGCGTGCTGCCGCTCTTCGCCGGCCTGTCCTCGCGCCGAGACGTGGTGTTCATCGACCAACGCGGCACCGGCCGCTCGGCGCCGCTGGCGTGCGCTGAAGACGACCGCGGCAAGCGGCCGCTCGCCGAGTCCCTCGATGAAGCGCGTTCCCGCGCAGCGCTGGTCGCCTGTCGCGAGGGCTTCATCGACGCTGGCGTCGACCTCGCGCAGTACGCCACGTGGGTCGCGGTGCGTGACGTCGAGGCGGTGCGCCGCGCGCTGGGCTACGGGCCCGTCAACCTCTGGGGAGCGTCCTACGGCACCCGCGCAGCGATGGAGTACGCCCGCCAGTTCCCCGACTCGGTGCGCAGCGTGGTGCTCGACGGCGTCGCGCCGGCCACCGCTCCGCTGCCGGTGGCGCTGGCCTTCGACACCGACCTCGCGCTCGACCAGGTGCTGGCGCGGTGCACCACCTGCCTCGATGCAGGCTCGATGGCCGACGCGCTGGCCGTGGTCTTCGCGCCGGACGCCGGTACGCAGCGCCTCACGGACCCGTACTTCGGCACGACGGTGGACGTGGCCCTGCACCGCAGCCAGCGCGTCGGGCTGGTGCGCGGGCCGCTGTACGTTCCGATGCTGACCGCCGCGCTGCCGGCTGCGGTGTCCCGGGCCGCGGGAGGCGATTGGAACGCCCTGCTGGGCCTTCAAGCGGGCCTCGGTGGCGGCAGGCTCTTCACTGGCATGCACTTCTCGGTGTTGTGCGCCGAAGACGTGTCGCGCATCACCGACGCCGACCGCGCCTCGGTGGAGTCTACCCGCGCCGGCGGCAGCTTCCTCGAGGAGTACGAGCGCGCCTGTCGCGGCTGGCCGACCCGCCCGGTCCCACCGGAGTTCTTCGCGCCTCCGTCCTTCTCCGCGCCCACGCTGTTGCTCTCAGGTGGCGCGGATCCAGCGACGCCCTCGCGGCACGCTGCTGAGGTCGCCCGCACCCTCGCGCAGGGCACCCACTTCATCGCTCCCCACCTGGGCCACGGCGTCAGCAGCGCTGGCTGCGGGCCGCGGCTGGTGCACGAGTTCTTCTCGAAGGGCTCGGCGACGGGCCTCGACGCCGGCTGTCTGCTCGAGTTGCCCGCGCCCACCCTCTTCGAGGCACCTGCGCCGTGACCTTCGTCGAGCGCAGCCGAACCAGCTGGTGGAGCCTTGATGAGCGCCTCGGTGCGAACCAGCACGAAGGCGTCGCCGCGGCCCTGCGGGAGCCCCCGTCGTGATTCGCGTCGACGGCCTCACCAAGACCTTCGTCACCGGCCGTGGCTCGCAGCGCGCCGTGATTCACGCCGTGCGGGGCGTGAGCTTCAGCGCGCCCGACGGCGCCATCACCGCGCTGCTGGGCCCCAACGGCGCGGGCAAGACGACCACCCTGCGAATGCTCTCGACGTTGGTGAAGCCCGACGCGGGCACCGCGACGGTCGGTGACGCCGACGTGGTGAACGACGCGCTGCGGGTGCGAGCAGACCTGGGCGTGTTGTCCGACGCGCGCGGGCTGTACACCCGCCTCACCGCGAAAGAGAACATTCGCTACTACGGCGAGCTGCGCGGCCTGGGCGGCGCGGCGCTGGAAGACCGCATCGGCGCGTTGGCCAACCTGCTCGAGTTCGAGCCTTTGCTCGAGCGCCGCACCGAGGGCTTCTCGACGGGCGAAAAGTTGAAGGTGGCCCTGGCCCGCGCGCTGGTGCACGACCCGCGACACGTGCTGCTCGACGAGCCCACCAACGGCCTCGACGTGGTCAGCGCCCGCGCCCTGCGCCGCATGCTGCTGCGCCTGAAGGACTCGGGGAAGTGCCTCATCTTCTCGTCCCACGTGATGCAAGAGGTCGAGGCGCTGTGTGAGCGGGTGGTGGTCATCGCGAAGGGCCAGACGCTGCACGAGGGCACCGCCGCGCAGCTCAAGGAGCGCACCGGCAAGGCCACCCTCGAAGATGCCTTCGTCGAGCTCGCGTTCGGGCAAGGGGTGTGACGGTGAGACAGCTGCTGACGGTGCTGAAGAAGGAAGTCATCGACGGCGTGCGCGACCGCCGGGTGTGGCTGCTGGTGCTGGTGACGGCGCTGGTGAGCGGGCCGGTGACGCTGCTGCTGCTGTCGAAGTTCATGGGCGACCTCAAGGCGAAGGCCGAGGCGCGCGAGGTGCTGGTGCAGAACGCCGCCGCGGCGCCGGCGCTGGTGAACTTCCTGTCGCGCCAGGGGCGGCACGTCACCGCGCCTCCTGAAGACGTGCGGGCGCGCATCGAGGCGGGGCGGTTCGACGACGCGGTGCTCATCATCCCCGACGGTTTCGAGGCCGACGTGCGGCGCGGCAGGGTGGCCGACCTCTTCGTGTTGCACGACGCCAACCGGGCGCAGTCGGTGACGGGCGCGCTGGCGCTCGAGCACCTGGTGAACGGGTGGGGGCAGGAAGTCGGCCTGCAGCGGCTGTTGGTGCGTGGGGTCGACCCGGCGCTGGTGCGGCCGGTGCGCACCACGGTGGTGAGCCCCGGGGCGTCGCGCGGAGGGGCCGCCAGGCTGTTGTTCCTGGTGCCGTTGGTGGCGCTGGTGTCGGCGGTCATCGGCGCGCTGGCCATCGCCATCGACGTCACCGCCGGAGAGCGGGAACGGGGCTCGCTCGAGCCGCTGTTGATGAACCCGGTGAGCGCGGTGGCGGTGGTGGTGGGCAAGTGGCTGGCGGTGTGCCTGGCGTCGCTGGTGACGCTCATCGGCACGGTGGGCAGCTTCGCGCTGGCGGCGCAGGTGGTGCGCGACGAGGGGCTGTCGGCAGCGTTCCAGTTCGGCTTTTCCGAAGCGGCCTTCACGCTCGCGATGCTGGGCCCGTTCTGTCTGCTGGTGTCATCGGCGCTGATGCTGGCGGCGCTGTTCGCGAAGGGCCACAAAGAGGCGCAGGCCACCACCAGCTACCTGGTGTCGCTGGTGTCGCTGGCGCCCAGCCTGTCCATGTTCCTCTCGCTGCAGGACGCGTCGTGGCAGCTGCTGGTGCCGGCGCTGGGCCAGAACATGGTGCTCGCCCGCATGTTCCGAGGCAGCCCGGTGTCGGCGGTCGACCTGCTGGTGCCAGGCGCCGTGTGCCTCGCGCTCACGGTGGTCGCCCTGTGCGTGCAGACCCGGCTGCTGGCCAGAGAGGCCATCGTCTTCGCGCGGGGGTGAAGGCGCTCTCGTGGTCGGAATCGACGCTTCGTCACTCCCCGCTGCGAGCTCGCCGGGCCTGATCAGAACGTCTTCGCGTCGATGACGAAGCGGTACTTCACGTCGTTCTTCAGCAGGCGCTCGTAGGCGGCGTTGATGTCGGCGGCCTTGATGACCTCGACGTCAGCCCCGAAGCCGTGCTGCGCGCAGAAGTCGAGCACCTCTTGCGTCTGCTGCATGTTGCCGATGCTCGAGCCCGCCAGGCGCCGGTTGCCGGTGATGAGCGAGAAGGCAGACACCGGTGACGGGCTCGGCGGAGCCCCCACCAGCACCATCGCGCCGCGGGGCCGCAGCAGGCTCAAGTACGCGTTGTAGTCGTGGGCCGCCGACACGGAGTCGATGACCAGGTCGAACCGCTTCGCGAGGCGCGTGAAGGTGGCGGGGGTGGTCGACAGCTCGAAGTTGGCCGCCCCGAGGCGCTTCGCGTCGGCGCGCTTCTTTTCAGACGTCGAGAGCAGGGTGACCTCTGCGCCCATCGCCGCGGCCAACTTGACCGCCATGTGGCCCAGGCCTCCCAGGCCCACCACGGCCACCTGGTCGCCCTGCTTGCAGCCCCACTCGCGCAGCAGTGAGAAGGTGGTGACGCCGGCGCACAGCACGGGCGCCGCCGCGAACGGGTCCATGCCGGCGGGCACCTTCACCACGAAGTGCTCGGTGACGACCAGGTGGCTCGAGTAGCCGCCGAAGGTCGGCGTCACCCGGTCCATCTCGGTGCTGTTGTAGCTCCACGCCGGTGACTTCTCGCAGAACTGCTCATCACCCGTGGTGCACGAGCGGCAGGCGCGACAGGAGTCGACCATGCAGCCGACGCCCGCCAGGTCTCCGACCACGAAGCGGGTGACCTTCGCGCCGACCGCGGTGACGCGGCCGACGATTTCATGCCCGGGCACCATGGGGTACAGCGCCGGGCCCCACTCGCTGCGCGCCTGGTGCAGGTCGGAATGGCAGATGCCCGCGGCGATCACCTCGATCAGCACGTCCGTCGGCCCCACCTCACGGCGGGCGACGGTGAAAGGAGCAAGGGGTTGGTCAGCGGCGGTGGTGGCCCAGGCGCGAGCGAGCATGGGCGGAACCATGACAAGAACGGGCGCCGAGCGCCGAAAGAATTTCAACAGCCCGTTGAAGAAAGCCGACGAGCCCGAACGTCGAGCTTCGAGCCGCGCGAGGAAGAGGCCCGCAAGAATACTTGTCGGTATCTCAAGGGCCTCTGACGATGTCCGGCGGAGCGTTGACCAGCGGGGCCTCGGAGGTCCACAGGGGGGCCGCTTCGCCCCGTCGAGCACCACATCCTGGCAGGCGCTTCAGTCGGCGCCGTCACGTCGGCCTTCGGGAACAACCAGAAGTTCGGCGGCTTCGCGGGCTCAGCGCGGGGGCCAGCAGGAGGATCCGCGGGTCGCCCGAATCGTCGGTGACCTCGTCAGCTTCGGCGAGCCTGAGTGGGTCAAGTCGTCGTTGGACGAAGTCTGCGCCCTTGTGGCGATGCCGGCTGAGAATCGCTGGCTCTGGGCCACGGACGAATGGGGTCATGTTCCAGTCGGGCGTGGCTTGAGGCGATTGAGTTGGTTCAGCTCGAGTTGAACGAGCTGCGCGATCTCCTCGCCACGTGATTTCAGCTCTGCTGCACGTCGGTCCAATTCCTCGCGAGCATCACCTTCGCCTTTCAGGACCCTGGTCGCTGTCGCCTGGAGTTCCTTGAAGAGCTTTTCGGTCTCGACATCGAAGTCGGACTCAATCCCGAACAAGCGCCGCAATGTGTGCGAGTAGCTCATCTCGAGAGGCGCTGGGACTGGAGGTTCCGCGTGCGAGCGACCCCTTTCGTCGAGCGTCAACTCGATGACGGCGCCGTCCCCAAGTGACGCGACCACGAATGGAGAGTGAGTGGACGCGATGATCTGTGCATTGGGAAAGAGGCGCTGAACCGCGGGGAGGAGCTTTCTTTGCCAGGCTGGATGGAGATGCACATCGATCTCGTCGAGCAGCAGGAGGAAGGCCCTCTTGTGAACTGGCGTCGCGTCCTTCCAGCGCATTCGCTCGAGTCGCATCAAGAGGTCCGAGAGCCAGCTCGAGATGGACTTCAAGCCTTCGGGCAGCGGATCAAAGTCGATGATCGAGTCGCCCAACTTCACCCGAACATTCAGGTCGTCGAGACCCGTGAAGAAGCTGAACTCAGTCGAGATGATCTCTTGAATGGCGCTTTCGATTCGCTTGATACTCTCCGCGACCGCGGCTGCCCGCGCAGTACGGTGATCCCGTCTCCGAGGTGTTCCTCGCGCGCCTGCAGGGCCTCAAGGGCTTCGAGAAGCTGGTGTGCCTGAAGCGCATTCTGCCGGGCTACGCCGACAACCCCGACTTCGTGCGCATGTTCATCGACGAGGCGCGCGTCGCGGCCGACCTGCGCCACCCCAACCTGGTCAACGTCTTCGACGCCGGCGAAGACGCGGGCACCTGGTTCATGGTGATGGAATTCCTCGAGGGCCACGACCTGGCGAGCGTGGTGCGGCAGGCGCACGCGCGGCAGGCCGAGGTGCCGCTCTTCGTGGCGCTGCAGGTCATCGCCGACGCCGCCCGGGGCCTGCACGCGGCGCACGTCAAGGCCGACCTCTCGGGGCGCCCGATGCGCATCGTGCACCGCGACATCTCTCCGCAGAACCTCTTCCTCACCCACGACGGCGTCACCCGGGTGCTCGACTTCGGGGTGGCCCGCTCGGCCTTGCGAAGCTCACGCACCGAGGTCGGCGTGGTCAAGGGCAAGCTCGGCTACGTCTCGCCCGAGCAGCTCGAGAGCGTCGAGGTCGACGCGCGGGCCGACCTCTATTCCTTAGGCGTCGTGCTGTGGGAACTGCTGGTGCTCGAGCGCCTCTTCGCTCGCGCCTCTGACGCCGAGGCGCTGCGCGCCATCATCGAAGGCCGGGTGCCGCCGCCCTCGTCGAAACGCAACGGGCTGCCGCGCGAGGTCGACGCCCTGGTGCTCAAGGCCACCGCGCTCGACCGCGACCACCGCTTCCCCTCGTGCGACGCCTTCGCCACCGCGCTGGAAGACCTGCAGGTCACCCTCAAGACGCCTTCGTCGCCCACCCGCGTCAAGCGGTGGCTGGCGAGCCTCTTCGAAGGCGACCCCACCGTCACCGACGAGAAGGGCGCGCTGCAGAAAGACGAGAAGACCCGCACCCGCCGCATCAAGGGGCCAAAGCCCCGCCCCCGCCTCGAGAACGAGGACGACTTCCTCGGCGCGGTCGAGCAGTTCCTGCAGGGCTCAGGGCGCCGCTCGACCAACCTGGTGCCACCCACCGGCCCCTTCGTCGGTCGCGAGAACGACCTGCGCGCCGTCGAGGCCGCCTTCACGGAAGGCGCCCGCCTGGTGACGCTGGTGGGCTTCGGCGGCATGGGCAAGACCCGCCTGTCACAGCAGTACGCGGCCAGCCAGCTGCCCAGGCTTCAGGCCCAGGGCGGCGTGTGGTTCATCGACCTGTCCGACGCGCGGTCCCTCGACGCCGTGGCCAAGGCGGTGGCCTCGGCGCTGTCGGTGCAGGTGCCCATCAACGCCTCGTCTGACGCCACCGTCACGCACGCCGGCCGCACCTTGAAGAGCCTCGGCCCCGCCCTGGTGGTGCTCGACAACTTCGAGCAGCTGGTGCCGCTGGCCGCGCAGGCCATCACTCCGTGGCTGTCGCTGGCGCCCGAGCTGCAGGTGCTGGTCACCAGCCGCGAGGCCCTGTCGCTCGAGGGCGAGGTCGTGGTGCCCCTCGAAGCGCTGCCGGTCGACGGTGACGCCAGCGCCGCGGTGCTGCTCTTCACGGCCCACGCGGCGCGGCACCACCCCAAGGCCTTCACTCGCGCGGAGCTCACCGACGTGCGCGTCATCTGCGAGCGCCTCGAGGGGCACCCCCTGGCGCTCGAGCTCGCGGCGGCGCGCCTGGTCGACCTCTCGGTGCGCGAGGTGCGCGAGGGCCTGCGGGAACGCTTCACCCTGCTGGGCGGCAAACGCACGCGCGGCGCCCACCGCCACGCCACCCTGTGGAGTACCATCGACTGGTCCTGGCAGCTGCTCAGCCCCGCCGAGCAATCGGCGCTGGCGCAGCTGGCCGTCTTCCGCGGGGGCTTCACCGTCGACTCCGCGCGCGCGGTGGTCGACACCACCGGCAAGAAGGGCGGCAAGAACACCTTCGAGGTGCTGCAGGCGCTGCACCGCAAGTCGCTGGTGCGCCACTTCGCCGTCGCCGCGCTGCCCAATGAGCTGCGCCTGGGGCTGCTGGAGTCGATTCAGGAGTTCGCCGTCGACGCGCTCGAGGCAGGCGATGACGCGCCCGGGGCCCGCACCCGCCACGCCGCGCACTACCTGGCGGTGGGGCGAGCGTGGGCCGCGCAGGTCTCGACCGGCACGTCCCTCGACGCCCTCACCCACCTGGAGGTCGAGCGGGAGAACCTCACCGAGGTGTTCGACCGGGCCTTGTCTGCGCTGCCGGCCAGCCGCGCCACGGCCACCACCGCGCTGGGCGCGCTCGAGGCGCTCGAGCCCATGTTCCTGCGCAAGGGCCCCTTCTCGGCGCACCTGGCGCTGCTCGACGACGCCATCACCATGTCTCGCACCCATGGCGTGGCGGCGGCTTTTGTCGCGCGGGCGCTGCAGCAGCGGGGCAACCTGCAGCGCACCCTGGGTCGACCGGCCCTGGCCGTCGAAGAGCTGACCCGCGCGCTGAGCGTCGTCGAGGCCACCGGTGAAAAGGCGCTGGAGGCGAGGATTCGGCGGGACCTCGCGGTGGCGCGCTTCGTCTCGGGCGAGGTGGAGTCCGCCAGGGACTGGCTGGTGAGCGCGCTGCACACCGCCCGCGCCGAGCGTGACGAGCCGCTGCTGCTGCAGACCCTGTCCTCGCTGGCCATCGTGCACCTGGCGATGGGCGAGCTCGACGAGGCAGCGCTGTGCTGTGACGAGGGGCTGCCCATGGCCCGGCGTCGCGGGGACTCGACGAGCGAGGCGCGGCTGCTGGGCACCCTGGGCACGCTGTACCAGGAGCAGGAACGCCTCGAGCTGGCCCTCACCTTCTTCTCCGAGGCGGTGGCGCGGGTGCAGGGCGTGCGCGACGTGCGCCTCGAGGGGTACTTCACCGGCAAACGCGCCGGCGTGCTGCTCGACCAGGGCCGCCTCGACGACGCCGAGGGGCCGTTGAACGCCGCCATCACCCTGCTGGCCGACGTGGGCGACCTTCGCCACGAGGGGTTGTTCTTGAGCTACCTGGCGGGCGTGCAGACCCGCCGCGGCCTGTTCGAGCAGGCGCGGGTCACCCTCTCGGCCGCCGAGGTGCGCCTTCAGACCGTGAAGGACCCGCTGTCGTTGACCGCGCTCGCGCTGCGCCGAATGCAGGTCGAGGTGACGGCGAAGAACGCCGGCCAGAAAGAGGCCCGCGCGATGCTCACCGACGTGCGCGCCGCGAGGGGCAGTCGAAGGGCTCGAACGGGGCAGAGTGAAGAGGTGCGCCTGGCGGCCAGGGCGCTCGAGGCGTCGCTCGCGACGCCTTGACGTGGCGCACCGGCGGGCAACCCGTCCGACGCTCCGCCTGCGGCGACCCAATCGACCGGCCAGCAGCTGTCGAAGGTCGACGCCAGCCTGAAGATGCCGGCGCCCTACACGCCCAGCGCGACGCTGCGTGATGACTACCGCTGCTTCATCGTCGACCCGAACCTGCAGACCGGGAAGACGGTCACCGGCTACGACATCATCCCCGGCAACCGGCGGGTGGTGCACCACGTCATCCTCTACGCGGTCAAGCGCGAGGACGCGCTCAAGGAAGACGCCAAAGACGCAACGTCAGGGTGGGAATGCTTCGGTGACGCGAGGGTCGACTCGGTGGGCGCGCTGGGGGCCTGGGCGCCCGGCGGCTCGGCGGTGCTCTTCCCGCGGGGCACCGGCATTCGCCTCGAGGCCGAGAACGTGCTGGCGATGCAGGTTCACTACAATACAGACAACGCGCGTGAGGCCGACCAGACCACCGTCAACCTGCAGTACGGCCAGGGCGGAGAGACCGCCGCCTACCTGCTGCCCATCGCCGCCGACGGCTTCAAGATTCCACCCGCGTCGACCGGGTTCACGTACTCGGAGAAGTTCACCAACACCCTGGGCTTCCCGGTGAACGTGTGGGGCCTGCTGCCGCACATGCACACCCGCGGCAAGACCATCTCGATGAAGGCCGGCAGCACGGCCGATGAATGTCTGGTTGAGATTCCCCGGTGGGACTTTCAATGGCAGACACAGTATTTCCGTACGTGGATAGCGTGACGATCAGCCCTCGCGATCGGCGCGATCAGTTGAGCGTCTGAGCGGATTGGACAAGGGTCAGGCAAACATGGTTCTTCGTCGAGGCCGTGAGCGAGC
>VYLD01000121.1_pt1 | contig 28702 bp, 21 predicted proteins | sample 5114401 | NCBI WGS metagenome assembly VYLD01 (sample SAMN12291783, study PRJNA351875) | freshwater metagenome | isolation source: freshwater lake | place: USA: Michigan, Gull Lake | collected 2013-08-08 | reverse complement strand
CGCGGTGGCGAGGGCGATGGCGGGGGCGGTGTTGCGGGCCTGGGGCTCGACGATGAGGTTTGCCGGCGGCAGGGTGGGCAGCGCCTTCTTGACGAGGGTCGCGTGCGCCTGGCCGCAGACCACGAAGGACTGCTTCACGGGCGCGACGCCTTTGAGACGGGCGAGCGTCTCGACGATGAGCGGGCGGGTGGTGGCGAGGGGCAGGAACTGCTTGGGCCGCGCAGCGCGCGAGAGCGGCCAGAACCGGGTGCCGCTGCCCCCGGCCATGATGACCGGGTACACCGCGGCGGGCGTGTCGAGAGGCATGACGGCCGCTCATAGCCTCAAATGGGGCCTGAGGGGCCCTGTACGCGGGGGGAGGACTTCGTGTGGATGGTCGCAGGGAGCCTTGCTTCAGGCGTTGAGGTTTCGGCATCCTCGTTCGGCTGGCACCAACTGACATGGACGACCTCGACTTCATCGATCTGTCGCAGCTGCTTGATGAACTCAAACGCCAGAGCGCGAAAGAACCGAAGTCCAAACACTCCAGCCCGCGTGCCGCCAGGTCAGCTACCGTGCAAATCAAAGCCTTGGCAGAGCTGTCGAGGCAGTGGCGATTCAGGCAGTGGCGATTCAGGCAGTGGCAAATCCAGGGGGTGTGGGCGCGATGACTCGCTTCGATGACCGCTTTGTTCGTTCCCTCCCGGCGGATCCCCAGACGAGCAACGACGTGCGCCAGGTTCGCGGCGCGGCGTATTCGCGGGTCACCCCGACGCCGGTGGCCCAGCCAACCATGCTCGCCTGGGTGCCCGAGGTGGCAGCGCTGCTCGGCCTGGGTGACATGCCCACCGCCGAGTGGACGCAGGTGCTCGGCGGGAACCTGGTGCTCGACGGCATGAAGCCCTTCGCGGCCTGCTACGGCGGGCACCAGTTCGGCAACTGGGCGGGCCAGCTCGGCGACGGGCGCGCCATCACGCTGGGGGAAGTCATCGGCCCCGACGAACGCCGCTTCGAGCTGCAGCTCAAAGGGCCGGGCCCCACGCCGTACTCCCGACGGGCCGACGGGCGGGCGGTGCTGCGCAGCTCGCTGCGAGAGCTGGTCTGCAGCGAGGCCATGTTCCACCTCGGCGTCCCCACCACGCGGGCCCTGTCCCTGGTGAGCACCGGCGAGCGCGTGGTGAGAGACCTGCTCTACGACGGCAACGCCAGGCCAGAGCCTGGCGCCATCACCGCGCGGGTGGCGCCTTCCTTCATCCGGTTTGGCACCTTCGAGCTGCCGTCGTCCCGCGGCGACCTGCCCCTGCTGCAACGGCTGATCGACTTCACCATCACCACGTACTTCCCCGAGCTCGGCCCGCCCTCGAAGGACACCACGCTGCGCTGGTTCGCCGAGGTGGTGCGCCGCACGGCGTTCTTGATGACCGAGTGGCAGCGCGTCGGCTTCGTGCACGGGGTGATGAACACCGACAACATGTCTGTGCTGGGCCTCACCATCGACTACGGCCCCTACGGCTGGCTCGAGGGCTTCGACCCCGAGTGGACGCCCAACACCACCGACCTGCCTGGCCGCCGCTACGCCTTCGGGGAACAGCTGGCCATCGCGCAGTGGAACCTGCTGTGCCTGGCCAACGCGCTGCTGCCGGTCATCGGCGAACCCGGGCCGCTCGAAGAGGTGCTCAACGAGTACGGCACGGTGGCTGGAACGGCACAGCTCGCGATGATGCGGCGCAAGCTGGGGCTCGCCGCGGCCGAGGGCGCTGACGGGGCCGACCGCCAGCTGCTGGGCCAGGTGTTCCAGGTGCTCACCACCACCGAGACCGACATGACGCTCTTCTTCCGCGCGTTGGCGTCGGTGACCCCGGCGCTGAAAGACGGTCCCGACGACGCGTTGGTCGCGACGGTGGCCCATGCGTTCTACGCTCCGCACGAGGTGGTGGGTGATGTGCTGGCCGGGTTCGCGAGCTGGCTGCGCCGCTACCTGGCGCGGGTCGAAAGCGACGCGCTGTCGCCCGAGCAACGCACTGCGCTGATGAACGGCGCCAACCCCCTCTACGTGCCGAGGAATCATCTCGCCCAGACGGTGATCTCAGCCGCCGAGCAGGGTGACCTCTCGCTGCTGCATGACTGGCTGAAGGTCTTGAAGGCGCCCTACACCGAGCAGCCGGGCCAGGAACGGTGGGCTGGCAAACGGCCCGAGTGGGCCCGACACCAACCCGGCAGCTCGATGTTGTCGTGCAGCTCGTGACGAGTCGTGGCCCGTTTTTCGTTGACGTGCCGCTTCGGCCAGGCGCGTGAAGGCCACCTGCGCCGACTGACGTGCAATCGTCTGACCCGTCCCGTCGTCTGGAGCCGGCCACATGGGGTGCCCCGAATGTCACGCGCGCAACGGTCACCTCTTCGGCTGCAGCCTGGGTGACCCACGCTTGATGGCCGGCGCGATGAACCTCGCCGAGCAGGTCCGCCAGGACGAGCGCGCCATCGTCGAGGCGAACCCGTACGAGCGCTATCGCCTGCTGGCCTTTCCCCTCGCGTTCCTCGGCATGTGGGTGTTTTCGGCCTCTGGCTTTGGCCAGGGGCTCTTGCGCATCTTCTTCGGCATGTGGCTGCACGAGCTGGGGCACGCCAGCGCGTCGTGGGTGACGGGGCGCTGGGCGGTACCCCTGCCGTGGGTCACCCACACGTTCGACCAGAGCCTGGCTGCGTCGATCTTCGTCTTCGGCGGAGCAGCGGCCTTGCTCTGGTTCGGAAAGCAGCGGGGCTCACCCACCACCATCGCGCTCGGCGTGCTGTTGGCGCTGGTGTCGGTGGCGGGGCACCTGGCGCCTGCGTCGATGCAGCAGCCCTTCTTCATCTTCGGCGGCGAGGCCGGGGCGATGGTCTACGGCGTGCTGACGGCCTGCGGGTTTCTGGTCCGCAGCCCGCTCAAGCTGTTTCAGGGCGGGCTGCGGTGGGGCTGGCTGGTCATCGGCAGCGCCAGCTGGAGCGACGCCATGCGGGTCTGGTGGAACAGCCGCGCCGACCCCGACGCCATTCCGTTCGGCCTCGAAGACGGCATGCCCTCGGACGCCACGCGGCTGGTCGACGAACTCGGGTGGGACCAGGACGTGATGGTGCAGCGCTTCGTCCTGGTCGGCGTGGTGACGCTGGTGGTCGCGCTGCTGGCCTTCGTCGCCGCGGTGGTTCGGGAAGCGCTCAGCCCACGGTCCTGAAGGCGGCGCGCGCTACTCGCCACGCGGCTGCTCAGCGCCCACCTTCCGATAGAAGGGCCAGACCAGCTCCTGCCATACCGAGCGTCGCCCCACCGGCGTGACGCCCACCACCAGCCCGGGGGCCGGCTCGCTGCGAAAGGTCCCGAACACCCGGTCCCACACGACGGTGTGACAGCCGAAGTTCGAGCTGGCCTCGGCCAGGTCAGCCGAGTGATGAACCGAGTGGGCCCGCGGCAGGTTGAAGAACAGGTTCAGCCCCCGCTCGGCGAGGCTCACGTTGGCGTGCGCGAGGATGCCAAAGACTCCGCCGAAGAAGGTGGCGGCCATCAGCTCGTCCGCCCCCGCGCCCAACCAGAGCAGCGGGCCCAGGCGCGCCACCGAGAAGAGCGCGTTGTCGACCGGGTGGGTGCGCACCGCCTTCAGCCCGTTGAGCTCGGTGAGCACATGGTGCGTGCTGTGAAACTGCCACAACGGCTTGAAGCGGTGCGCGGCGCGGTGAAACCAATACGCGAAGAACTCGACGAGCAGAAACGCCAGCGCCATTCGAACGGGGAGCGCAGCGTCGACGGGCCACCACGCCGCCTCTCGCCCGAAGCGCAAGGCCGTCACCGCCTGGTGCATCGGGCCGTCGACGGCCGAGGTCAGCAGCCCGGTGAGCTGGGTGACGCCGAAGAGGTAGAAGAGGTCTCGGCCGAGGCGCAGCAGCCCGTCGACCCCGTCGGTCAACGGGCGCGCGTTCCAGGCGGGGTTCGCGGGGAAGACCTGCTCGGCGAGCCACACGACGAGCATCACCATCAGCAGGGTGGTCGCGGTGGCCTGGGCCCGCGCGAGAGGCGCGAGCGGCGCCAGCCACGGCAGCAGCGACACCCCGAGCATCGCGGGAAAGAAGAGGTGTCTGAACAGCGAAGCACCGAGCGCGGGCCGCCGGGGTTGCGCCGCCGCCCGTCGCTGCAGTTCCTGAGGCCACTCCATCGCGTCAGTGTGACGTCTACCGACCGCGAAGCCAACCCTCGCCTGGTTCCTTCGCGGCGTGATGGTTTGACTCCCTGTCGCAGCTTCCCGTACAAGCCGCCGGCACCCGGGAAGCCCTGATGGGTGTCCTTCACGAGGCTCAACCGGAGAAGCAATGTCGAATGCTGCTGATGTGACCGCCGCTGCCGCTCCTGCAGTGCCCCTCGCCGTCGCCGCCAGTGACGTCACGGTGACCGCGGTGAAGAGCGCCGCCGACAAGAAGGCGTTCATTCTGTTTCAGTACGAGGTGTACCAGCGCGAGCCGAAGTTCGTGCCGCCCCTGGTGATGGAACGCGAGCTGGTGCTCGACGAGAAGAAGAACCCGTGGTTCCAGTTCGGCACGCTGCAGCTGTTCCTGGCCCGCCGCGGGGACACCATCGTGGGCCGCATCGCCGCCATCGACGACCCCCGCTACAACGAGTACCACGGCACCCGCACCGGCTGGTTCGGCTTCTTCGAGTGCATCGACGACGCCGGCGTGGCCAGGGCGCTCTTCGACGCCGCCGAGGGCTGGGTGAAGGGCCGCGGGTTGACCGACATCATGGGCCCCGCCAGCCCCTCGTCGAACAACGAGTGGGGCTTTCTGCTCGAGGGCTTCCAGTACGAGCCCGCGCTGCTGATGCCGTGGACGCCGAAGTACTACCTGACCTTGAGCGAGGCCTGCGGGTACGCCAAGCGCAAGGACCTGTACGCCTGGCGAATCGACGTGACCGCGCCGCTGCCCGAGAAGATCGCCCGCGTGGCCGACAAGGTGAAGCAGCGCGAGGGCATCGTCATTCGCCCCGCGGTGATGAAGGACTGGGACAAAGAGGTGCGCATCATCAAGGAGATCTACAACTCGGCCTGGGAGAAGAACTGGGGCTTCGTGCCCATGACCGACGCCGAGTTCGATCAGCTGGGCAAAGACCTCAAGATGATTCTCAACACAGACCTGGTGCTCTTCGCCGAGGTCGAAGGCAAGCCGGTCGCCTTTTGCATCACCGTGCCCAATGCCAACACAGCCATCAAGAAGGCCAACGGGCGCCTCACCACCTTCGGGCTGCCCATCGGGCTGGTGAAGATGATGCTCGAGCTCAAGCGCATCAAGGAAGGGCGGCTGATCGCGCTGGGCATTCGGCAGGAATACCGCAAGCGCGGCCTCGACTCGGTGTTGATGAAAGAGACCTTCGAGGTCGGTAAGCGCCTGGGGTGGACCAGCGGAGAGATCGGCTGGACGCTCGAAGACAACGACATGGTGAACCGGGCGATTCAGTTGTTCGGCGGTGAGAAGTTCAAGCAGTACCGCGTGTATGGGAAGTCGCTGGTGCCGGCGAATTGATGATCGAGCGGTGAAGGCGCGCGCATGGTGGTGAAGTCGAACGAGCCCGAAGGCCCGCTGGCTGACGGGCCTGCGCCAGCCGCGGGGGCCCCCAGAGGTCCAGGGCGACGGGGTCGACCGGCGCGACCTCCGCGGGTGCCGGGCTTCGCCGCGCCGGCCACCGACGTGCTCATCGAGGAATGCACCTCGCAGGCGCTGCGCGACGAGTTCGTGCGGCTGCCCCTGGTGCACTACGCCAACGACCCGGTCTTCGTTCAGCCCATCATGGCCGAGCGCCGGGACTTCATCGACGCCAGCAGCAACCCCTTCTTCGAGTCGGCGCGCGCGGCCTTCTTCATCGCGCGGAGGCAGGGCAGGGTGGTGGGCCGCATCGCCGCCTGCGTCGACCTGCGCTTCAATCGCTTTCATGGCACCCGCGACGGCTTCGTGGGGTTGTTCGAATCACAGAACGACCCGGGGCTGGCGTCGGCGTTGTTTCAGCCCGCGTGTGAGTGGTTGCGGCAGGCGGGCATGACGCGGGTGGTGGGGCCGGTGAACCTCGCCTTCCACCACGACGTGGGCGTGCTCATCGACGGCTTCGACCAGGCCCACGCGATGATGAACGCCTACAACCCGCGCTTCTACGGGTCGCTCTTCGACGCCAACGGCTTCACCCCCTTGAAGGACCTGCTGAGCTTCGAGGTGCTGGCCGCCGCGGGGCTGCCCGACAAGGTGGTGCGCCTGGCGAACCGGGTGCGCGCGTCGGGCCAGGTGCAGGTGCGGCAGGTCGACGTGAGCCAGCCCGAGGCCGAGCTGCGGCGGGTGAAGGCCATCAGCGAGTCGATGCTGAAGCCGGGCGCGTTCGGGCTCTCGCCCATGAGCGACGCCGAGCTCGAGCACATCGTGAAGAAGCTCAAGCCGCTCATCCTCTTCAGGCCCGAGCTGTGTCTGGTGGCCGAGGTGAATGGAGAGCCGGTCGCGTTCTGCTTGACGGTGCCTGACACCAACTCGGCGGTGAAAGAGGCGAACGGCACGTTGTTTCCCTTCGGGCTGGCGAAGATGTTGTGGGCGGCGCGGCGCATACAGCGCTTGAAGGTGTTGTTGTTCGGCATCAAGTCGGGGTTTCGGCGCCGGGGCATCGACGCGCTGCTGGCCCATGAGACGTACCTGGGCGCGGTGCGGCTCGGGTACACGGTGGCCGAGGTGGGGTGGATGCCAGAGGACGACAAGCTGCTCACCCGCATGGTGCAGGCGGCGGGCGGGCGACAAATCAAGACCTACCGGGTGTACCAGCGGCCGCTGTAGGGAAACTGGGTGCTATTTCAGAGAGGCCGACGGCTGACCGGCCCGTTACCCGGCCGCACCGCTACGCAAGGAACCTCTCCATGATCTCTGGCCTTTTTCGCCTCAGCCTCGCCTGCCTCATCGTGGTCACCGGGTGTACCGAAGACCTCGCGCCCGTCACCCGCGCGTGGACGGACACGGCGACGGCGCTCTCGGCCCAGCTGGCGGGGTTCAAGCAGACGCTGGGTGACCTGCAGAAGAAGGCCGCCGACCTGAACGACGTTGACCGCGATGACCGCGAGGCGATGGACCTCAAGGCGAAGCTCGACGCGTCGCTCGCGGGGTACGACCAGACGTTGACCGACGCGCAGGCGGTGATCGTGACCGCGACTGGTGCCGTGAAGGACGCGCTCAAGGCGGGCAAAGTGACTGCGGTGCAGGCGGCCATCGACCAGGCGAAGACCACGTTCGAGGGCACGGTGGGCAAGCTGCCGGCTCAGCAGAAGGTCATCGAGGCGCTGGTCGACGGCTTGAGCAGCCGCGTACAGGTCGCGGTGGTGAAGGCGAAGGCGGCCGTCGAGGCGGCGAGGGCAGCGGCGCCTCCGGTGCTCGACGTGACCCGCTCGGGAGAGGCCGACTACACCGCGCTCGACTTCGAGGCCGGTGAAGAGACGCTGGCGGTGGGTCGCCCGGCCACCAAAGCCAACCTCGACGCGCTGGCGGCGCTGCTCAACAGCTGCCCGCAGATCCTGGTCGAGGTCGAGGGGCACACCTCGAAGGTGGGTGACGCGAAGAAGAACACCTCGCTGTCGGCGAGGCGCGCGCAGGTGGTCACCCGGTTCCTGATCAACGACGGCAAGGTGAGCCCCTCGAAGATCAAGAAGGTGTACGGGTATGGCAGTGACAAGCCGCTGGTCCCCGAGCCGGCGCCGGGCAGCGCGGAAGAGCTGGCCTCCGACCCTGTGAAGCTCGCCGAGGCGCGGGACCGCAATGAGCGCATTCACGTGCGAATCATCAGGCCGTGTCCGGGTGGGAAGTAGCACCGGCGGTTCTCTGCAGAGGGTGGCGGCTCAACGGCTCCGAATCGCGGTCCACCGTGACTGAATGCCGATGAGCAGCGCCCGGAGTGCGATGACGGTCAGGTCTGCCGTGAACTGCTGCGTGAACAACTCCATGTCCCTGAGGTTCTGCGTCCCGCACCCTCGGGACGCGAGCATCAGCCGCATGGTCAGGAAGGTTGGAGCCACGGCAAACGACAGGCCCATCAACAGGACGAGCCGGGCACCTCGGAGTTTTCCCGCCCAGGCTGCGCGAAGCGCAAGGGCGCTGAGCATGAGCTCGAGGGCGAACCAGGTTCCCCACGGTGATGACAGATTTTCCAGCAAGCTCGTCCTGGTTGTGTTGCCGAAGAGCAGCAAACCAAACAGCCACGCACGCACACACAGCAGCCCGACGAGCGCTCGCTGTCGCGAGGAGTGTTGCTGATCGGGGGTTGGGCTCAGCCACACACTGCCAAGCAACGCAAAGTCGATGAGCACGAACTCCAGGCAGAGCAACACCAACCAGGGGTGACCGGTCTGGAGATCGATCGGACCTCCGATGAAGCCCCAGGACGCGATGGCGACCGTCAACGTCGCGCCATCCCATGTGCTGACGCGGTACCGGGTCGCGAAAAGCAAAAGCACCGCCACAGCGAGTCCTATTTTTGGCATGACCGAAAAGGGAAAGACTGCGCCGAGCACGCCCAGGGTGAGGGCTTGCAGCACCACGAGAGACTTGAGCCAGCGTCGGGTTCTCATCGCGGCCGGCGGTGCAATTCGCAAACCGCCGGTAAGGCGCCTGCTGCAGGGTGCAGAACTGGGAAGCGCGGTACCCGCCTGGCCCAGGCCTTGCCCACCTGGGAAGCCGAGCCTGAGCAGCAGGCCCAAAGTTCAGCAGGTGTGCTCGACCACGCCGCCCAACGCCTCGGTCGGCGCAGAGCAGTTCGCCTTCCGTTGGCTCGCGCAGTCCTTTCCTGGAAGATGCGGCCGTGAGCGAGCCGGTCATCAGTTTCAAGTTCAAAGAGTCGCTGTAGGAAATGGGGACCCTCCGACGCCGGTTGCGAAGACTGTCCATCGGCCCACGGGCTGGCCCCGCGAAGACCGTGGCAACAGCAGCGCTCAGGAACGGCGATGAGTTGTTGAGCCATCGCGACTGGCGAGTCAGACTGAGCAATCCAACGCAGGACGGGCGGCCAGACCTTCGAGATGTCGATTTCCGAGGCCGCGCCCTGAAGGACATCGATTTCAGTGCTTGCCGCCTCGATCGTTCGGTCTTCGACGGTGCGTCGCTCGACCGGGCTGTCTTCACAGGCGCCGACTTGAGCGGCACGAGCTTCGTCGCCGCGTCGTTGGTGGGCGCGAGAATGGACGCCGTGCGCGGGCTCGATGGCCGGTTTGACCGGGCGCTGCTGACTGGTTCGAGCTTCATCGCCGCGAACCTTGCATTCACCTCGTTCAGGCATTCGCTGCTCGATGGCGCCGACCTTCGCTCAGCGACGTTCTTCAAGGCGGACCTGCGCACCGCGTCTTTTCGAGCGACGACCCGTGCGGGAGTCGACTTCGAAGAGGCCGACACCTCGTGCGTCCTCGGCGGAGGCGCCCGTTCCGACGCGTGGACCGCGACCGCGAGCGCCTGCAACGCCCCATCCTTCGCGAGCGCGCTCAGGCACTTCCTTTCACTGTTGAGGCTCGGGGACCGCGCCGAGCCCGGGCTTCGAGCCATCGAGGCGGGCATCGAGTGTTCTCAGGATCCTCAGCACGAGGTGCGGGGGGTTCTGTCGTCCCAACTCGGCTGGAGGATTCATCTCATCGCGGCCTCGGCGATCGCACTCGGTGGCGCCGACGAGGACACGCTCGAGCTCTTGTGGTCGGTCATCAGCCGGGGCTCCTGGGCAAGTCCGCAACTGGTGGCGGCCGCGGCGCTGTCGGACCCGAAGTTCGTCGAACGGGCGGTTCCCTTGTTGAGCGATGCTCGCGTCCCTTCGAAGGGTCGCGGCGCGGTCGCAGCCGAGCTGCTCACCCGGTTTCGTGCGAGCATCGGGTCGCGGGCCGAGGCGATCGCTCTCGAGTTGGGTGCGACCGAACGAGACGGTTTTTCGTTCGCCGCCGAGTGGTCGGCGCGCTTCGAAGACCTGACGGAGCCGACCACTGACTGGCCACGTCCATAGCGTTCCAACGGCGCGGAGACTGTGGACGCGCGCCTCGGCCGCGACCGACCAACTCCCTCCGGTCGCTGTGCACACGGTGGGCATGTGGAGGCGAACTCGCCGTGCCACCACGCGCAACAGCTGTGGCAAGGTCTCGGGCCTCATGGCTGGCTCGAAGCTCCTCGTCGACGAGTACTTCAGGACAGGCGACCCGCTGTTCCTCGTCGAGCTGGCGTCGCTCGACGACCCCAGCGGGCTCAAGGCCCTGGCTGAGCGGTGGTTCGCTGATGCACGGCCGTTCGCGCGTGAGGCGGTGCTGGCCATCGCCCTCCGCTCGGCGACGCTGCGCAGACACCGACCACTCATCAAGACGCTCTTCAAGAAGGCCGAGGCCGCGGGCGACGACCAGCTCATGGGCCACTTCCTCGTCGGCTTCGACGGCTTTCAGCTTCGCGAAGGCGGCACGCACTCGGTCTCGTTCGTGCGCACCATTCCCGGTCACGCGCCCGTCGACCGCTCGGGCAAACCGGGCTGGCCGTCCAACCGCCGCCTCGACCAGGGCATCTTCTCGCGCGCCACCTGTCGGTACCTGCAGCGCCGCGCGTGGCGGTACTTCCGGCGCCTCGGCCACCAGGACCCGCAGCGCTATCGCACCGCGATGCTCGCCACGCTGCCGCTGTACACCGAAGAGTCCCTGTCGAGCTCCGTACGGCTGCTCGACAGCTGGGGCCTGGTACACGCGCTGTACGGCGAGAGCCCGGTGCTCAACCGCCTCGCCAAGGCTGCCGACGTACGCGCGGGCCGCACCCTCGCTGAGCTGACCGCGGCTCCAGCCTTCTCAGAGGTGTGGAAGACCGGCGCGTTCCGGCCGCTGGTCGAGCTGTTCCTGACCGCGAAGTCGAACCCCGTGCGGTCCTGGGCGCTCGCGCTGCTGCGCCGCGACTACGTCGAGGCCATGCGCGACGTGCCGATGGAGCTCGTCCGCCGGCTGCTCCGCCACGACGCGGACGACGCCAAGGCCCTGGGCGCCGAGCTGCTCGCCAACGCGGAAGGCCTGGCCACCCTGCCGATGAACGAATGGCTCGCGCTGCTGAAGCTCGAGCAGCCGGCCATCATGCCGAAGATCGTCGAGCTGCTCCGCAAACACGTCACGCCCGACCGGCTCGACCTGGCGCAGTGCCTTTCGCTCGCCACTTCGTCCGTCGCGCCGGTCGCCGAGGTGGGCCTCTCGTGGGCGCAGACGAAACGGGTGACCTCCGATCGGCTCGACGTGCTGTTGCCCTTCGCCACCGCGAAGGTGACCTCGGTGCGCGCCGCCGCGACCGCCTGGCTGGTGCAGCTGCTCAACCTCGCCGAAGGCAACGACCTGGCCTTCTCCGTGCGCGAGTTGCTCGACTCCTCGTACGCCGACGTACGCGCCGCGGCCCTGCAGCTGATGACGAAGGACCAGCGCTTCGGCGGCTCCGTGGTGCTCTGGACTGCGATGAGCGAGAGCCCGTGGCCCGACGTGCGGGTGGCCCTGGCGCCGGTCATCGAGCGGCACGAGGGAGCGTTTGCCATCGACCAGCTGCGCACCGTGTGGGCGTCGACGTTGCTCGCCATTCACCGCGGAGGCCGCGCCAAGCGCCAGGCGGTCACCCAGCTCGCGCGTCGGCTCTCCACGTCGCCTTCCGAGGCGGCGTCCCTGTTGCCGCTGCTCGCGCATTCCCTTCGCAGCGTGCGGCCAACCGAGCGGCGCGCGGCCCTCGCGGCGCTCTCGCAGGCCTGCTTCAAAGCGCCTGCCCTTCAGGCCTCGGTCACGCTCGCGTTGCCCGAGCTTCGCTTCATCGGTGACGAGGTGGCCTCATGAACCTGGACCTCAAGTACTGGGGCAAGAGCGGCGCGGTGGCACAGGGCGGGGCCTGGGCGCTGTCGTTCGCTCCCAACCTCGCGCGGCCGAAGGTCTTCTTCGACCAGCAGCTCAAGAACCCCCTGCGTTTTCGCGAAGCCATCTCGGCGTTGCACGAGGTGGTGGTCGGCGATTTTCGCTTCAAGCAGAAGGACCGCACCGCGTACGCCGCGTGGAAGGCACTCGACGACCAGCGCATGGCTGACATTCGCCGCGCCCACTTCGACAAAGACTATCAAGCCGAATTGCAGCGCCGGGTGAACAAGCCCGTACCGCCAGACCTCGAGCCGCGCTTCCGGGCCATGCACCAGCTGTACTGGACCGCGAGACGACGCTGGGCGAGCGAGCTGGCCTCGAATGACCCCGAGCTGTTCCGGGCGCTGGTGCCGTGCGACCCGGTGGTGACGGTCGCTCCCGACGTGGTGTTCTTCGAGTGCTTCGCGAAGGACGAGTCGAGCTACGGCTGTCTCTTCGTCGACCGCGACGCCTTCCTCGGCAGCGGTGACGCGGGGCTGGGCACCACCAACGTCGACTACTCGTTGGCCCTGTTCGACCAATTCCAATCACTGCGCACCTACCGGCCCACGCGGCTGGCTGTCGACCCCACCGGCTTCGAGGTGAAGGTCGAAGGCGCCGAGAACTATCGCGAAGAGAAGATCGACCTGCCGCCCACGTGGCTGCGCGGCTTCGGGCAATTGCAGGCGTCGATGGGCCTCGCCACGCGACGGGTCGAGCTGTCCGTCGACGTGGTGTACTCGTTGCTCGCGCACCTCAAGCGCCACCGCGAGAAGAAGGGCCCGCGGTCGCTGCTGTTCTCGCTCACGCCGGGGAAACCTCCGACGGTCGAGCTCGAGCCGTTCGGCGTGGTGCTGAAGAGCCGCGGCCCTGCATGGGACGGCGCGGCGCCCGAGACCATCAAGGTGTGGGGTCGTCGACGGTTGATGGTGTTGTCTCGTTTGTTGCCGCTCGCCGACCGCGTCGAGGTGCTGTTGATGGGCTCGGGCATGCCGAGCATCTGGGTGCTGCACCTCGGTGAGATGCGCTTCGTGCTCGGCCTCTCGGGGTGGACGGCGAACGACTGGACGTCGGGCGCGGCGCTCGAGCTGTTGGCCGGCGAGCTGCGGCCCGAGCCGGCAGCCATGGCGGCCATCGAGGCGTTCCTCGTCAAGGAACGCAGCGCGACGCTCTCGCAGCTGGCCGAGCGCGCGGGCGGGGTGAAGGCGACGGTGCTGGGCTCGCTGCACGCGCTCGCGAAGCAGGGGCAGCTCGTCTACGACTTTGCGCGCGGGCTGTACCGCTGGCGGCCGGTGATGCCGGTGGCGTTGTCGGAGGCGGTCCTGGGCCCCGAGCCGGAAGAGGTTCGCACGGGCATCGCGCTGTCCCGCTCGAACGCGGTGCGACTCACCCGCACCGAGGCGCTCGACCGGGGACGCACGCTGCACCAGGCGAAGGTCGACGGCATGGAATGCGAGGCGCTGTTCGACCTCGACGGCGGCTTCTCGGCCGCGAAGTGTGGGTGTCGCCACTTCAGAAGCTTCCGGTTGCGCGCCGGCCCGTGTCGTCATCTGCTGGCGCTCCGGTTGGTCGTCAACCGAACCATCATCAGCTCGCCGAGTGCGGCGAGCTTCACCCCGTCGTATCTGCATTGACGTCGTCACCCCTTGAAGGAGGACCCCTCGCTCGAGCCCGCCGTGCCACGGTGTTCCGCCGTGGCGGAAGTCTGAGCAACATTCGTCCCGACGCCCGATGTTCTTGGGTGCAACGTGGGGCACCGATGGGCCGTACTGAAGCGGCCCAAGGGCCTTGCCCACCGGTGCCCCACGTTGCCTGTGATCGGTCGTCGTCCAGGAAAGAAGTCGGGCGAGGGGTCTTCCTTCAAGAGGTGACACACGCAGCGGGAGGACACCCGTGGGCCTGTGGGATGACCTGAAGCGGTTCTTCGGTGGTGCCGCGCCGCCGAAGGCTGGTGGTCTCGCCGGGCGCGCCCGCGACGCCATGCTCTCGAAGGCTGCGTCGAAGACGTCCTTCGAGGTGAAGGACATCGCAGACGCCGTCGGAGCATCGGTCGACGAGGTGAGCCCGCACGTCGAGCAGTACTTCGCCGCAGGGCTGCTCGATGAGTTCGGATATCGCCGGTGGGCCCGCGATACCGGCACGGTGCTCTTCAATCCCTATACAGGGGCGCGGCCGGGTGAGCGCGTCACCACGCCTGGCGTGACCTCGCCGCCCCTTCAGCCAAAGGCCACCTCGGCCCCGACCACGCCTGGGTCCTCACCGGCGCCGGTGCGGGGCGCGTATGCCGCGAACCCCGAGATCCTCGGCCTGTCGCTCGAGGCGATGCGCAAGCGGGCGCTGAAGGTGGTGCCGTGGAGGACCGCGTGGATTGGGCGGGTCGACACCATTCCTCCGCAGAGTGACGAGCGCACGGCGCTGATCGACCGGGGGCTGTTGCTGCGGGGGCTGTTGACCGAGGCGCAGCTGGCCGAGATTCACACCATCGGCGACCAGTGGCTCGAGCACCACGACGCCCACAAGCTCGCGAAGGTGAAGGCCCAGAAGTCGGCCGACGCCGCCATCGAGGCGCTCAAAGAAGAGAAGCGCCGCGCGAAAGAGGCGAAGAAACAGGCCGCCGCTGAACGTCGAGCCAAACGCGCCGAGGCCATCGCGAAGCGCCGCGCTGAAGACATCATCTTCCTCGGGCCCTCGGTGTCGTCAGGGCTCGCCGATCGGCGCAGCAACCTCGAGAGGCTCGAGACCCTGGGCTTGCCGCGCTTGAGCAGCCCCGCCGATGTGGCGAAGGCATTGGAGCTCACGGTGTCTGAGCTGCGATGGTTGTGTTTCCATTCCGAGGCCGCCGAGCGCACGCACTACGTGACGTTTGATATTCCGAAGCGGTCGGGGGGCGTTCGCCGCATCGCGGCTCCGCAGCAGATGTTGGCGGCCGCGCAGCACTGGGTGCTGACCCAGGTGCTCGAGAAGCTGCCGGTCGAGAACCAGGCCCACGGGTTCGTGAAGGGCCGCTCGACGGTGACCAACGCCACCGTGCACCTGCAGTCGAAGGTGGTGGTGAACCTCGACCTGAAAGACTTCTTTCCTTCCATCACCTTTCCCCGGGTGAAGGGCGTGTTCAGGCGGTGTGGCTATTCACCGGCGGTGGCGACGGTCCTGGCGCTGCTGTGCACCGAGGCTCCGCGGCGGGTGGTCGAATATGACGGCAAACGCTTGCACGTGGCGGTTGGGGCTCGGGCCTTGCCGCAGGGAGCCTGCACCAGCCCGGCGATCTCGAATCAGATCGCCAGACGGCTCGATCGTCGCCTGGTGGGTCGGTTGTCGAAGAAGGGGTGGGTCTACACGCGGTACGCCGATGACCTGACGTTCTCGTCGAAGACCGTGGGCCGTGAAGCGGTCGCGTGGCTGATGGCGGTGGTGCGGCACGTCGCGCAGGAAGAAGGCTTCGCGCTGAACCCAGACAAGGGCCGGGTGAACGTCGCGGCGGGGCAGCAGGTGGTGACGGGGCTGGTGGTGAACCAGGCGGTGGCGGTGCCTCGCAGCGAGCGCAAGCGCCTGCGGGCGTTGCTGCATCAGGCGAAGAAGACGGGGCTCGCGGCTCAGAACAGAACAGAACACCCGGCGTTCAAGGACGCGGTGCAGGGCATGGTCGCCTACGTGAGCATGGCGAACGAGAAGCACGGCGCCGCGCTGCAGAAGGCCCTCGACGCGGTCCGGTAGCGCTCCCCCGGCGTCACGGCACGAGGCGGTTCACCAACGACACGTACTGCTGCATCGCCGTGTCCTTCGAGGTGCCCTTGCGGCCCGTCCACGCGTCGAACTTCGCGCGCCCTTTGAGGTCGAGCAGACCGGGGCGTTTGCCTTCCACGTCGCCCGCGGTCGCCTGCTTGTAGAGCGAGTACAGCTCGAGCAGCGTGTCGTTCGACGGCTGGGTCTTCAGCGTCTTGATGCGGTCCTGCGCCTTCGTGAAGTCATCGGCGAGCGCCATGGTGGTTCTCCGGTCGAGGTGAGCGCGCGAACCGTACCACCCGGCCCGTCACGTGTGATGCGTACCACCGAAGGCTGATTGACGGACGTCACCCCCGCGACTCTCATGCATTCTGAGATACTGATTGACCATGGCCCTCAAACCCAGAAGTCCTGCTTCGAAGCTGCTCGAGCAAAGCCGTGTTGTCTACGTCGAGGTCGCGGGTGCCACCATGGAATCGCCGAGCGAAGGCGAACGTGTCTTTCGACACGGCGACTGCGTCGCTGCTCGGATCACCGTCGAGAATGATGTTCAGGTCTTCGTCGAAGATTCCGTTCACGCCGGGCCTCGTTGAAGTGCTTGCCAGCAAACAGAAGTACGTTCGGCGAGGTCAGCGCGCAGGGACGATAGGAATGCTCCAGAGCAAAGACCCACGCCCAGGCCTGGAGTCGAACTTCTCGAGGGCCCAGCTGACCGTGAACAACGAGCTCAAGGCGCTGGGCGCAAAAGCCCTCGAGGGCGCAGAGGCGAGAGTGACGCTGTTTTTCCGTGACGCTGGCTTCGGGGCCGCTCCGCCCGCAGCCACGGAACCACCGGCTTCGAAGGGGCTCCCCGGGCTGCTCAGCGCTGGCGGGCCGTATCTGGCGCTGCCCGAAGCTCGCTGCACATCATGGAAGGCGCGCGAGGCCGAGAGCCTGCTGGCTGGCGGTGATGGCGGGGCCATCGTCGACACCAGGGCCGGTCAAGCCTTGACCATCGGAAGCCCCGATCGCCTGCTGCTGTGGCAACGAAGTGAAAGAGAAGCATGGCTGGTGTCTGTCGTGAGCCTCGACGCTGACGACGAGCTGGCCCTCGCTCAGCAGCTGAAGACGCTCAAGCTGTCGGGGGCGAAGAAGCTCAAGACCCTGCTGACCATCGAGGGACCTGTGGTCATCTTCGACAGCGCCGTCGACGGCGCAGACGTCAGCCGTGCGACCAGCGAGCGCCTCGTCTTGAAGCTGACCCCCGGGAAGTATGAGGTGTCGAACAAGACCGAACGCCCCGATGACGGCACGGAGCTGTCGATCGTGCGCCTGAAGCGAAAGAGTACTTGAGAACCCCTGCCTCTTCCTGCGCAACGGATGGCTCGAAGGCGGCGACCAGCGCCTCGAAGGTGTTGCTCACGTCAAGGTTCTGACCAGGGCAGCATCGACTGCCTGCCGCTCGCGAATCGTTCGTCACCGGGAAGGGCGTCACGGCGCTGACGTTGGCCGGCTGGCCCACCCCCTGCACTTCTCTCGCGAGGGACGGGGCATGATCGGCACGACGCTGCTCAACTATCGGGTCATTTCGCAGCTGGGCGCTGGGGGGCTGGGCACCGTCTACCTGGGAGAGCACAGCATCATCGGCCGCAAGGCCGCGCTGAAGGTGCTCAACCCGGCGGTGTCGCACGATGAAGGCATGGTGGCGCGGTTCGTCGCCGAAGCGCGCGCGGTCAACACCATTCGCCACCCCAACATCGTCGACGTCACCGACTACGGGCAGGCCAACGGCAACTTCGTCATCATCATGGAGCTGCTCGAGGGCGAGACCGTCGGCCAGCGCCTCGAGAAGGTCACCCGCATCTCGGAAGCACAGGTCATCTCGATGTTGACCCAGGCCGCCTCGGCGCTGGGCGCGGCCCATGAGCGCGGCATCGTCCACCGCGACCTCAAGCCCGAGAACCTCTTCCTCACCCGCTACCCGGACTACCCCGACTTCCTCAAGGTGCTCGACTTCGGCATCGCCAAGCTGCTGGGGGCTCCGGTGGGGAACAGGACCACGCCAGGCATGATCATCGGCACCCCGGCCTACATGTCCCCCGAGCAGGTGCTGGGTGACGAGGGGCTCGACGCCCGCAGCGACGTGTATTCGTTTGGCGTGGTCGCCTACCAGATGCTGACCGGGCGGCTGCCCTATGAAGGCAACGTGATGCAATTGATGCAGGGGCACCTCACCGGCACGCCCCCGCCCCTGCGCACCCACGAGCCCCGGCTGTCCGAGGCCATCGAGAAGGTGGTGCTGACCTGCCTGCGGCGCACCCCCGACGCCCGGTATCAGTCGATGAAGGAGCTGCGCCGCGAGCTCTTCTCCCTTGGCGGCCGCGCGCCGGTGGCCTTCTCTGCGGAAGAAGCGAAGCCGCCGGTCGAGGTGCCCGCCGCAAAGCCGCCCGTGCCCCCCGTCGAGGCGCCTGTCGCGAAGCCGCCACCCGCGCCGCCGCCCACCCCCGTGGCCAGCCCGGCCGCCAGCCCCACCGCGCCGATGCCCGTCAAGCCGGACACCCGGGTCCTGCAGACGCAGCGCGAGGAGGACGCCGAGCGCACCCAGGCCCTGGCCGTCGCCAACCGCCTGAAAGACATCATCAGCAAACGTCTGCAGTCAGACTCGCTGAAGTTACCCTCGCTGCCAGAGGTGGCGGTGAAATGTCTCGAATTGGCGCAGAACCCAGACACCTCCTTCTCGTCCATGGCGCGGGTCATCGAGAAGGATCCTTTCATCGCCTCGCGCGTGGTGCGGCTGTCGAACAGCCCGCTGTACGGGGGGCTGGTGCGCATCAACTCCATCGAAGGGGCGGTGGCCCGCCTCGGCGTGAAGACCCTGGTGTCGCTGCTGCAGGAATTGGCCGCCGAGCAGGTCTTCGTGTCCCGCGACCCCACCATTCGCAACGCGTTTCGCGGCATCTGGGAACACTGCCTGGGCGTAGCCAACCTCTCGCGAGACCTGTGCGGCCACGTGAAGGCCTGTGACGCCAACACCGCGTACCTGGCAGGGCTGTTCCACGACATCGGCAAGCCGGTGGTGGCTGCGCTGCTGCTCGAGGTCGAGCGCGGCACCGCCGAGGGCAAGGCCTTCTTGAGCGGCGGCGTGTGGCGGCGGGTCGTCGAAGAGTGTCACCGCGAGGTGGGCGCCATCATCGCCTACCGCTGGTTCCTGCCGCAGGAAGTGGCCCAGGCCATCGCCCAGCTCGACAGCTATGACCTGAAGCGCGGCCGGGCGTCGTCGGTGAACGTGGTGCGCCTGGCCAACGGCCTCTGCCAGCGCGAGGGCCTCGACGTGAAGGCCCCCGACGTCGAGCTGGTCACCCGCGTCATCTTGCAGGGGCGACAGGTGTTGAGCCTGAGCGAAGAGCAGGTCGAAGGCTCAGTGAAGGGACTCCTCACGCGGGTGCACGCGTTGACCCAGGGTGGCGAGGGTGACGGGTCATCGACCAGGGTGTTCGATCGCAGCGTCGGGTAGGCGTCCCGGCAGGGTCAGCGTGTCCCGGCGTCGGCCGTCCACGAGGCGACGAGGGCGGAAAGCTGCTTCCGCTCTGCAGGCGACAAGGGGCCGACATCCTGGGTCACTTCCTCGAGCTCGTCGGTCGCGTCTTCGTCCTCGGGGTCGAGCAGCACGGCGACGGTCAGCTCGGCGCGGGCCTCTTCGAGGCGGTGTTGGCGCTCGAGCACCACGCCCAGCATGGTGTGGCCCAGCGGCACCAGCGGGTCTTCGGTGAGCGCCTGCTGCAGCTCGGCGATGGCCTCGACCTCGCGGGAGCGCACGCCCAGCCAGTGACCGAACCCCGCCCGCCGAGAGGGCTTCGGCGTCGGCCCCAGCCACGCCCGATAGGCGGTGATGGCCTCGTCGAGGCGGCCCTGGTCCTCCAGCAGCTCGAGCAGCAGCCCCGCGGTGCGCTCATCGCCGGGGTCCTTCGCCAGCGCGTCGCGCAGCAACGCCTCGCGTGACGCTTCCCGTTGGGCGGTGGCCTTGCGGTGGCGCTCGAGCACCTCGCGGGCGCGCTCGGGCGCTGACTCCCGCTCGAGGGCTTCGATCAGCTCCCTGGCGAGCGCCTCGTTGGCCGGCTCGGCGGTGAACCGCTGCTCGAGGCCCTGGCGTTTGATGCGCTCGATGCGCGCGGCCGACGTCTCGCCGGTGCGCCGGGTGAGCAGCCACGGCGTCGCCAGCACACCCACCGCCACCACCACCTCGAAGACCACGATGCGCCGCACCACGGTCTTCCGTCGCGCCTGCGCCTCTGCGCGGTCGTCGGCGTCCTGCAGGGGCGGCCGCGCTGGCGCCACCACCACGAACGAGCGCGTCATCAGGTCCGCGAGCCCGCGACCGTCGGGGCGACCGAGCCCGATGAGGGCACCCACCAGCGCGGCGATGAAGGCCCCCACGCAGGCCACCGCCACCACCAGGCCCAGGCCTTTGGGCACCGCGAAGGACATCACGCCCAGCACGTGGGCGAGGCTTCCGCCCAGCAGCGTGAGCAGGTACGCCGCCGGAAACAGCCCGCGCCCCAGCAGCTCACGGAAGAGCACGTTGGCCAGGTCGACCGGGTGCCCGTCTGCCCCCGCCAGCTCGAGCCCCAGCGCCCGCATGCCCGCGGTCTGCTGCAGGAACGCCAGCGGCACCACCGACCAGCCCACCATCACCGCCAACACACCCCACATCGGCAGCGCCACCCCGAGCACCTTCACCGGCACCAGGAAGGCCAGCGTCGCCAACAACACCATCGCCACCCCATCGATGAGGCCCGCGAGGACCCGGCGGCTGAGCGGCGCGAGCATCATGTCGAGGGTTCAAAGCGGGAACCGCGCGCCGGTGTCAACCAGACGCGTCGAGGCCCGGGGTCGACCGTCAGCCTCTCCTGCGGACCGGAGTCATCCTGAGGCTGGCCTGTATCGTCTCGAGGGTGCGTCCGGCTTTCCACTGACCTGTCTGTCATTCCACAATGCCTCACAGAGCGACGCCTGCAACCTCTCGAGCCCAGGAAACCGTCTCCTTGCCCTGAAGCGTCACCCTCACCTTGCCTGGTTTGGCCGGAGTCCTGGTTCCCGGTGCACCTTGAAGAGACTCGGAGAGCTTCTGCAGCTGAAGACTGGTTGCTCAAATCACTGTGGACGAGCATTCTCAAGCCAGCGGGTGTCCTGGTCTCGCCGACGCTGGCCGGTCCGATGCAGGACGCGAACCCGACGCAGGCCCCTCGAGTCTGCAGCAGCGATCGTGGTGAAGGCCTGTTAGGGGCTTGCTCCCTCATGAACGCCCCGCCGCCCGCCGAGCCGGTGCTCACGCGACAACAACAGCCGCTCATCCTCGCCGGCACCCTGCTGGCGCTCTTCCTTGCCGCGCTGGACCAGACGGTAGTGGCCACCGCGGGGCCCGACATTCAACGGTCGCTGCACCTGGCGCCCGGTCTGTACACGTGGATCACCACGGCCTACTTCGTCACCTCGACGGTGCTGGTGCCGGTCTACGGCCGGTTGTCTGACATCTACGGCCGCAAGGTCATCATCGTGGTTGGAATTGTTGTCTTTCTCGTCGGCTCGTTGTTGTGTGGTGTTTCGCAGAACGCAGCCCAGTTGATCGCCTTTCGGGCCCTGCAGGGCGTGGGCAGCGCGTCGCTCTTCACCACGGCGTTCGCGGTGGTGGCCGACCTGTTCCCCCCGTCTGAGCGCGGCAAGTACGCGGGCCTGTTCGGCGCTGTCTTCGGGGTGTCGTCGCTGGTGGGCCCCCTGCTCGGCGGCTTCATCACCGACACCTTCGGGTGGCACTGGGTGTTCTTCATCAACCTGCCCATCGGCGCGGTGGCGCTGTCGTTCATTCTGTTGCGCATGCCGGCGCTCAAGCCGCAGCTCGATCGCACCCCGACCGTCGACGTGGTGGGCGCGGGCCTGATGATTCTCGGGGTGGTGCCCTTCCTGGTGGGCGCGTCGCTGGGGCGCACGGTGCTGCGGCCGGGTGACGTGGGCTTCTTGTGGACCTCGCCCGAGCTGCTGGTGATGGGGGCGCTGGCCCTCGTGGGGCTGGTGGGCTTCGTGCTGTGGGAGAAGCGCGTGAAGGACCCGCTGATGGACTTGAGCCTCTTCAACGTGCCGACGGTGAAGTGGGGCACGGCCACCATCTTCGTGCTGGGCGCGGCGTTCCTGGCGCCGATGGTCTTCTTGCCGCTCTTCATGGTGAACGTGGTGGGAGTGACCGCCACGGCCTCGGGGCTCACCATCACGCCGCTGGTGATGGGCATCGTGGCGGGCAACGTGGTGTCGGGGCAGCTCGCCTCACGCTTCGGGCGCTACAAGCCCTTCATGCTGGCGTCCCTGGTGGTGCTGGTGGGCGGCTTCGCCATCATGGCCTTCACGCTCAGGCCCGACTCGACGCAGGGTGAGGTGACCTTGAAGATGGTGTTGCTCGGCCTGGGGCTGGGGCCGTCGATTCCCCTGTACACGCTGGCGGTGCAGAACGCGGTGCCGCCGCAGCAGGTGGGCGTGGCCACCTCGATGTCGACGTTCTTCCGCTCGATGGGCTCGACCGTGGGCATCGCGGTGATGGGCTCGCTGTTCGCCACCACGCTCTCGAGCACCGTGTCGACGCGAGTGGCCGAGGCCACGAAGGGCTTGCCGCCGGCCGTGGCGGAAGGGTTCGCCAGGCGCGCCACCGCGGGGCCGTCGACGGACGAAGGCTCGAACAGCGGTCGCTTCGACGCGGCGGCGCAGAAGCAGAAGCTGAGCGACGGGCTCGAGGGGGCCCGGGCGGTGGCCCTCAAGGCGCTCGCTGGAGACCGACTGGCAGCGCTGGCGGTCGAGGGCAGCCCGCTGGCCGACGAGTCACTCAAGGTCGCGGTGAGAGAGGGCGGCCCGCTCGAGCAGGCCCACGCGCGCGCCGAGAAGACCTGGAACACGCTGCTCGCCGCGTCGCAGAGCCCGAGCGCCTGGGACGCGCTGCTCGCCGGCCCTGAGCTGGCGGCGCCGGTGAAGACCGCGGCCCAGGCGGTCGACCCGAAGACGCTGATGGAGCCTCCGGGGCCGATGGTGGCGCTAAGGCCCGTGAAGGCCGCGCTCGACGCCGAGGCCGAGCGGCTGGGGACGCTGGCATTCACCCAGGCTCAGGCGAAGGTCGAGCTGCGGTTCCTCACCGAGAAGCCGCTGCTGCTGGCGGCGGTCGACTCGGTCGGCGCAGCGCTGAAGGCCTCGTTCACCGACGCCATCACCGGCGTCTACCGGGTGACGCTGGTGCTCGCGGCGCTGGCGCTGCTGATGACACTTCGGCTGCCACAGGTGCCACTGAGAAAGGGGCCTGGTGGGCCTCCGGCCGCCGCGGAGTGACGCCACGGCTTTCTTTCAGAACTTCGAGAAGTCCGGCGTGCGCTTCTCGAAGAAGGCGCTCACGGCCTCGGCGAACTCCGGCGACGCCAGGCGCTCGACGAACAGGTCGCCCTCGTAGTGCATGCGGGCGCGAATCGCCGGCAGGTCTTTGAGCAACATCTTCGACAGCTTGAGCGCGGTGGGGGCCTTCTCGCTCAGGCGTTTGGCCACCTCGAGGGCTTTGGGGAGCACCTGGTCGGGCGCGAGCAGCGCGTTCACCAGCCCCAGGTCGAGGGCCTGGCGGGCGGTGATGGGCTCTCCGAGCAGCAGCATGTCAGCGGCGCGCGCGTGCCCGATGAGCTTCGGCAGCAGCAGCGACGAGGCCGCCTCGGGCACCAGGCCCAGGTTGACGAAGGGCGTCACCAGCGACGCGCGCTCGGTCGCGTACACGAAGTCACAGTGCAGCAGCATGGTGAAGCCCAGGCCGATGCCCTTGCCGTCGACGGCGGCGATCATCGGCTTCTCGAAGGCTGCCAGCTTGCGCAGGAACCGAAACACCGGCGCGCCAGAGCCATCGGGCGGTCGTTGCATGAAGTCGGCGAGGTCGTTGCCGGCGGTGAAGGTCTCGCTGGTGCTGCCCAGCACCAGGGCGCGCACGGTGGGGTCGTTCGCCGCCTCGTCCATCACCACGTTGAGGCGCTCGTACATGGCCAGCGTGAGCGCGTTCTTCTTGGCGGGCCGCGCGAACTTGATGATGAACGTCGCGCCGTCGCGGCTGGTCTCGATGTCGTCGATGAGGGTCGTCATGCCCGCCACCTACAGGGGCGCGTCGCGCTGGGGAAGCGGGCTGTGGCACAAGGTTTGTGACCCGGGTGCCTGGTTCGTCGATGGTGCCCAGGGAGTCGCCTGTGCCGCGGGGCCTTGCCTGTCGGCGACGGTCTCATGCGCCAGCGGAGGGCGTATGGGGGAAGGGGCTTCGAACAGTCGGTGGCTGCGGGACCGCCCTCTGCTTGCGTTCGAACGCCTGCACTCTGGGTCACGGCGTCGAGTTGCCTTGCAATGTCAGACAAGACATGGAGCGGCGACTCCGCGACCTGCAAAGCCCGGCGGGTCAACTGGAGCGAGCAGAATATCTCCGAGCGCGACTGAGAACGCACGGAGTGAGAGCCGAAAGGGCACCAGCGGTCTTCGGGTGGGCACCTGTGTGTCGTCATTGTGATTGAAGATCACACCCGACCACCTTTCCTCCCTTTACGACTGATTCCGGGAAGCGTAGATGCATTACCGCGCGATCGAAATCGTCTGCGGCCTTGGCCCACAAAGCCGAACGTTCGCACCACATTGTTGTTTTCTTCTGACGCCAACTGGGTTTGTTCGACAGGACTCATCACGCCATGCTCAGAATTCACATGCTCGTGTTCGTGTTGGTCACGACGGGTGTTTCTTCTGCGAAGGCCGCTGAGGTCTCAGCGCAGCTCGAAGCGGGGGCCGTGCTCGCCTTGTCGACCCCGCAGCGAGACGTGTACAGCCTCGGTGCCACGGGCGCAGGGTCGTTTCATCTCGGGCTGGCGGCTGCCTTCGATGTGTTCGTCCGCGTCGGTTACCTCGCCGTCACCCGCGGCCCCTCGAGCCCGTTTCAGCTTGGAGGCTCGAGCATCGACCTGGGACTCGGGGTGAGGGTGCACCCCTCATTTCGAAGCGCGACCTGGGCGCCGTTCGCCCAGATCCTGGGGGAATATTCGTTCACCGGAAACCTGCGCCGCCCCGGGTTGCGGGCGCAGATTGGCGCCCTGTTTCCCATCGTCAGCCGTGCCGCGTGGATCGGCCCGGTGCTGGGGTATCAACACATTTTCGGTCTGAACTCGGAGCCAGCCTACCAGACCAGAGACGCCAGCATCGTCATGGTCGGCATCGCGCTCGAGGTGCCGTTTGGTTCGCGAGCAGCTGACCGGGATGGCGACGGCGTGTTCGACGAGACAGACCGCTGCCCCGACGTTGCGGCGTCCGGTCAACCCGACGGCTGCCCCGACGACGACCCTGACCAGGACGGGCTGCGCGGCGCAGCAGATGAGTGCCCGACCCAACCCGAGGACCGGGACGGCTTTCGCGACGACGATGGGTGCCCCGAGCCGGACAATGATGGAGACGGCCTGCTCGATGCCTCAGATGAGTGCCCGATGGATGCAGGCCCCTCGGCGACCCGCGGGTGCCCCGACCCCGACGGTGACGGAGTCGCTGGCGTCGCCGACAAATGCCCGAAGGTCGCTGGGCCCAAACAGAACGCCGGTTGCCCGGTCTACAAAGCCATCGTCGTCACCGACACGAACATCGAGCTGTCCCAGAAGATTTTCTTTGCCTACGGGTTGACGAAGATTCTGCCGCGCTCGTTCCCCCTGCTCGACGAAGTCGTGCAAGCGCTCAACGACCGGACCGCCCTGTGCGTTCGCATCGAGGGCCACACCGACGCTGTGGGGGTTCTGAGTCGAAACATGACGCTGTCCGAGGGGCGCGCAGAGGCGGTCAAAGACTACCTGGTTGGTCATGGCGTCCCGAGCGGAAACCTCGAGTCCAAAGGGTATGGGCCCACGCTGCCCCTGGCGTCGAATGCAACCGACGTGGGGCGCGAGAAAAACAGGCGCGTCGAGTTCGTCATCACCCCGTGCCCTCCAGGAGTCGTCCCGTGAATCGAACCTCACTGCTCTCTGCGTTGGTGATTGGGCTCACCCTCGGGTTTCTGGCTGGTTGCCTCGAGCCTTTGGTGCGTGTGCCGGGAACCGAGACCGCTGAACCGGACCCGCTGCTCCCACCGCTTTCTTGCGGCGCTGGGCTGTCTGTCTGTGCCCAGACCTGCGTGAACTTGCAGGGCGATGACGCGAACTGTGGTGCGTGCGGGGTTTCCTGTCCCTCGACCCAGGCCTGCGCTCGGGGAATGTGTCTCGACCGCGACTGCAGCGTCGCTGACTGCAGCGAAGCGCAGGTCTGCCAGTCAGACGCATGCACCGACCGACTGTGTGTCGGCGTGACGTGCGAGGCCCGCGAGGTGTGCGTCGCCGGTCTCTGTCGACCCGGCGGAGTGATGTGTGACGGCGTGCAGTGTCCGGTCACCAGCGTCTGTCAGAATGGCCAGTGCGTGGACCCGGCCTGCGTCGGCGTGCGTTGTCCATCGGGCATGAGCTGCCTCGCGGGCCGGTGTGTTTCGGGCTGCGTGAGCGGCAGTACCTGCGCCTCGTCAGTGCCTTGCAGGACCGGTCAGTTGAGCTGTGACGGTGGCATGTTCTGCGAGCCCGCCGGGCCCGCGAGTCCCGGGACGAGCTGTGGCACTGACAAGGTCTGTGACCTGGGCGGTTCGTGCGTCGATTGTGCCCAGGGCGTCGCGTGTGACGCGGGGCCGTGCCTGTCGGCGACGGTCTCATGCACCAGCGGAGGCCCCCTCTGCGTCGTGCAGCTGAGCCGCGACGCCGGCACTGTCTGCGGTCAGGACCTGGTGTGCGCCGAAGATGCTGGCTGTGTTTCCTGTGCGGCCGGCGCGTCGTGCGACGCGGGGGCGTGTCAACTGGGCGCGGTCGCCTGCGGTACGGGGTCGGCGGTCTGTCGGTCGATGGGGGTCGCTCCGGCAGGCACGCCGTGTTCTGGATCGAACGTCTGCGACGCCAACGGCGGCTGTGTCATTCCAGCCCGCTGCCTCATCAGCGGCATTGACCGCGCCGCGGGAACGCTCAACCCGTCCAACGCCTGCGAGAGCTGCCAGCCCGCCACCTCGACGGCGACCTGGAGCCCCATTACCGGCGCCAGCACCACCTGCGGTGCAGGCCGAGTGTGTTCTTCAGGAAACTGTTTCACGGGCTGCTTCATCGGGGGCCAGGTCCTCGACGGCGGCACTGCGAACCCAACCAATTCCTGCCAGAGCTGCCAGCCCACGACGAGCACCAGCGCCTGGTCGCCGGTCAGCAATGGCACTGGCTGCGGCGCCGGGCAGGTCTGCTCGTCGGGGACCTGTATCGGGGGCTGCTTCATCGCTGGCGTCGTGCGCGACGGCGGAACACTCAACCCAACCAACGGCTGCCAGCTCTGCCAGCCAGCCACCGCGACGCTCGCGTGGACGCCCCTCACCGGCCCCAGCACCACCTGCGGGGCAGGCCAGGTCTGCTCGTCAGGCAACTGCTTCACAGGCTGCATCATCGACGGTGGCGTGCGTGATGGCGGCACGGCGAACCCCAGCAATTCATGTCAGAGCTGCCAGCCCAGTGCCTCGACGACGGGGTGGAGCCCCATCACTGGCACGACGTGCGGGGCTGGCCAGGTCTGCTCGTCCGGCACCTGCGCCCCTGGCTGCTTCATCGATGGCGGCGTGCTGAGCAGCGGCGCGGCGAACCCCACCAATTCGTGCTTCAGCTGCCAGCCCACCATCTCGGCGACGGCCTTCAGCCCCCTCACCGGCACCAGCTGCGGGTCAGGCCTGGTGTGCTCGACGGGGACCTGCACCGTTGGCTGCTTCATCGACGGTGGAGTGCGTGATGGCGGCACGGCGAACCCCACCAATCCCTGCCAGAGCTGTCAGCCCGCCACCTCGACGACGGGGTGGAGCCCCATCACCGGCACCAGCTGCGGGTCAGGGCAGGTCTGCTCGTCGGGCGCCTGCACCACGGGCTGCTTCATTGACGGTGGGGTCTTCGACGGCGGTGCGGCGAACCCCACCAACCCGTGCCGAAGCTGCCAGCCAGCCATCTCGACGACGGCGTTCAGCCCCCTCACGGGGACCAGCTGCGGGTCGGGTCTGGTCTGTTCCTCGGGCACCTGCACCGGGGGCTGCTTCATCGCGGGCGTGGTCCGCGACGGCGGCACGACGAACCCCACCAACCCGTGCGAGAGCTGCCAGCCCGCCCTCTCGACCACCGCCTGGAGCCCGCTCACAGGCAACAGCTGTGGCTCAGGCCTGACCTGCTCGGCGGGCGTCTGCACCACAGGCTGCTTCATCGGTGGCACGTTCCGCCCGGTCGGCACCACCAACCCCACCAATCCCTGCCAGAGTTGCCAGCCCGCCGTCTCGACGAGTGCATGGAGTCCCGTCACCGGCAGCGGCGCTGGCTGTGCGTCAGGACAGATCTGCTCGTCGGGCACCTGCACCCCGGGCTGCTTCATCGGGGGCACCCTTCGCACCACCAACCAGACCAACACCCCGAATACCTGCGAGAGCTGCCAGCCCGCGGTCTCGACGACGGCGTGGAGCCCCATCACCGGAACCAGCTGCGGGTCAGGCCAGATCTGCTCGTCGGGGACCTGCACTGCAGGCTGCTTCATCGGGGGCACGTTCCGCGCGAGCGGCACGGCGAACCCAGCCACGCCGTGCCAGAGCTGCCAGCCCGGCGTCTCGACGACGGCGTGGAGTCCCGTCACCGGCATCGGCACGGGCTGCGGGGCAGGCCAGATCTGCTCGTCGGGCACCTGCACCACGGGCTGCTTCATCGGGGGCACCGTCCGCACCAGTGGCCAGACCATCACCCCAACCAATTCGTGCCAGACCTGCCAGCCAACCACCTCGACGACGGCCTGGACTCCCATCAGCAACGGCAGCAGCTGCGGCAGCGGGCGGGTCTGCTCGTCAGGCAGCTGCGACGAGGGTTGCTTCATTGATGGCTCGTTCCGCAGCACCAACACGAACAATCCCAGCAACGCGTGCCAGAGCTGTCAGCCGACTTCGAGCAGCACGAGCTGGTCGACGAGGAGCGCCGGCTCGTCGTGCGCTTCGCAGCAGGTCTGCAACGGCAACACCTGCACGAGGGGCTGCTTCGTCG
>VYLD01000135.1_pt1 | contig 28880 bp, 16 predicted proteins | sample 5114401 | NCBI WGS metagenome assembly VYLD01 (sample SAMN12291783, study PRJNA351875) | freshwater metagenome | isolation source: freshwater lake | place: USA: Michigan, Gull Lake | collected 2013-08-08 | reverse complement strand
CGCCCCAGCGCCTGATTGGAGCCTCAAGAGCTCGAGGGGACCATCACGCCCGCGCGCCGCAAGACCTCCAGCGCGTTGGTGGTCTGCACGATGCCCGGCCGCAGCGTGTAGTCGAACGTCATCTCGCCCCCGACCACCACGTCGCGGAAGTGCACGTTGAGCACCTGGCCCGGCACCTCGTGCTCGAGCTCGCACAGCGCCAGATCATGGGTGGTGACCGCGCCCGAGGCGCCGAGGGACAGCAGCTCGCGCAGCAGGTACTTCGAGGCCAGCGTGCGTTCCTTCGCGTTGGTGCCCATGAAGAGCTCGTCGAGCAGGAACAGGCAGGCGTCGCGGTTGGCCCGCGCGGTGTCGAGCACCAGCTTGATGCGCTGCACCTCGGCGTAGAAGTACGACACGCCGCGCTCGAGCGAGTCCTTCACCCGCATCGACGTCAGCACCTGCGCGCGAGCGATGCTGAACGAGGTGGCCCGCACCGGCAGCCCCGCCAGCGCCATCACCGCGTTGAGCCCCAGGGTGCGCATCAGCGTGGTCTTCCCCGACATGTTCGAGCCGGTGATCACCAGCGCCTGCCCGGGGCCCGACAACCCCAGATCATTGCGCACCGGGCGCTCGAGGAGGGGGTGGGCCAGGCCCGTGGCCTTCACGCTGAAGCCCTGGTCGGTGACCTCGGGGAACACGTCGTCGGGACACTCGAACGCGTAGCCTGCGAAGGCCGAGAGCGCCTCGAGCTGGGCGAGCGCCTCGAACCAGCCGCGCACCCCGACCCCATGCAGGGCCCGCCACTGCTCGACGCGGAAGAGCACGTGCAGGTCCCACAACGTCAGCACGTTGATCACCGGGTGCATCTGCCCCGAGTTCTTCAGCTCGGCGAAGCCCATCAAGCGCGCGAACGCCGCCAGCCGCGCCGACACCGACAGGCCGCTCCCCGACAGCCCGGCCTTGAGCGCCACCAGCCGCGGGTGGGTGAACGGCTGCCGATCGATCGCCGCGAAGGTCTCTTCGAAGCGCACGAAGCCCTGCTCCCCCGAAGAGATCGCGGCCCACAGCTTCCCGATCGGCCCCGAGGTCAGGCGCACCACCGCCACCTGCAGCAGCACCCCGATCCAGAACGGCAGGGCAGGGGTGTCGAAGAAGCTCGCCGAGACGCCGAGCCCCAGCGTGATCACCGGCAGCAGGTGCGCGACGGGCCATGCCCAGCGAATCGGGCTCAAGAAGCTGGGCGCCTCGGTCCACGCGATGAACCTGATGGGGTCGGCCTTCGCCTGACCGGCCAGCCGCGCTTCGATCACCAGCGATTGGCGGAAGTCGAGCAGGGCCGTCAGCTCCCGCACCGCGCCCTGGCGATCGCGCACCTCCTGGGCCGTCGGAGCCGCTGCCAACAACCAGGCCGCCAGCTGCGCTTCTCCGGCCCGGGTGCCGGTGTCATCGAGCCGCTGGAAGAGGCTGCCCTGGCCCAGCACGTCGAGGTCCGTCGCGTAGAGGTGGCCGTCGGGCAGCCGCGCGGCGCCGGTCTCTTGAAACCGATGCCAGGCCCCCGAAAGCCGCTGAAGGCCTCGCTCGTTGAGCGACAGGCGCACCTTCTCGCGCGCTTCACGCCCCAGCACCCGCGCGTGCACGATGGCGAGCGCCACGAACCCGCTCAAGCTGGCGAAGGCCCCCACCAGCCACAGGCGCGGCAGCTTCCCGAAGATCACCAGGCCCAGCAGGGCCAGAAACGACAGGAAGGCCACCGTTCGAAGGTTGGCCAGCCGGGCGCTCTGCGCGTCGAGCCGGCCGAGCAGCGTTCGGGCTTCGTCCCGCCGTTGACCGTATGCGTCATGCGCCGACATCGGCTCCACACTGCCCGACCGGTCCCGCCAGCCGACCTTGAAATGATGACGCGTTGCGGCGTAAGACGGGCCAATGGTGTCGCTCCCAGCGCGATTGACCCGCGAGAGCGGCCTGTGCAAAGAGCCGATTTTCACAGGACTTTGGCGAACGCGTGCCGGGTGTTTGCCAGACTTCGGTTGCAGTGAAAGTCGGGCTGCAGTGGCAGGCGAACGGAGAACCCTCATGACGAAGCACCTCCTCAACCCGCTGACGGTCGCGGCGGTCTTCGCCCTGTCGTTTGCAGGTTGCCGCTGTCAGACCGGCACCCGCCTCAACCGTGGCGAGACCCGGTTGTTGGTCGACATCGGTGGCGCCAACGCCGAGTCCGACACCCTCGACTTCGGCACCGTCGCCGTCGGCAAACGCGTCACCGGGAAGATCAACGTCTCCAATGTGGGTGGCGGCGTGCTGCAGGTCGAGGCGTGGGAAAAGAGCGGCGACGGCCCCGCGGTGCAGCTGGGGAAGACGCCGACCGAGGCGAGCCCGGTCTTCGGCATTCCCTACGAGCAGGTCGAGATCGCCCCGGGCACGACCCTCGAGCTCGAAGCCTTCTTCGAGCCGCCCGCCGTCGTTGCCTTACAGGTCGACTACGAGGTGAAGCTGATCTTCCGCGCCAGCAACACCGAGGCCGGCAAAGAGACGACGGTGTTCACCCTCAAGGGGCGCGGCATCAAGGGTGAGTGTGATCTGCCCGACCGCCTCGACTTCGGCGCCGTCGCCCGCGGTGACTCGTTCCCCCTGCCGTTGGTGCTCAAGAACGCGCGCCCGGTCGAGACCTCACCCCGGGTCGACCCGATCCTCTCGATGCAGGGCGGCGGCGTCTTCACCACCACCCCCGACTCCCCGCGCGGAGAGTTCGCCATCGCGCCCAACAAGGAGAAGACCGTCACCTTCGTCTTCACCCCGACCGAGACGCGGGACTACTTCGCGACCGTGCGGGTGAGGGCCGGCGAAGGCTGCCCCGACAAGACCATTCGCCTGCTCGGCAGCGGCGTCGATCAGGTGCTGACCTGGGACCCGACGCTGGTCGACTTCGGCTACGTGCAGCCCGGCCTGACGGTCACGCAAGACATCACGTTCCTCAATCAAAGCTTCGCCGACGTGGTGCTGGCGCGCCTGTCGACGCAAGAGAGCAACCTGGCGAGCAACACCTTCAAGGTCACCGCGGCTGACCCGAACGAGCTGACCACGCTCACGGTCCCCAGGGCGACGCGCAACGCGGCCACCACCGCCCTCATCCCTGGCACGGCGAAGTTGACGGTCGCGTTCAAGCCCACCGTCCTCGGGCCCCGGGTGGGAGCGCTGGTCGCCTCGCCCACCTTGCGCGCCCAGAACTCGCTCAGCGTGCCCCTGCGCGGCTTCGGCGGAGGCCCCGACATCGAGCTCTCTCCGTCGGGCACCATCAACTTCGGGCGCATCGCCTTCTTCACTGGCGCCAACGCCTTCGCCACCCGGCGCGTCACGGTGCGCAACGTGGGCACCCGGCCGACCCCGGCGGACCCGGCCGCAAACCTCAAGCTGGGGCGCGCGGGGGTGAAGCCGTATTGGCGCGTGACGCCGAAGAACCCCCAGTCGCTGGCCAGCGAGATCTGCGTCGGTCAGTTCGACGCCACCGCCGGGACCTGCAGCAATGAGCTGCCGACGTCGGGCATGGGCGTCTACGATCCCGTGATCGGCGTCGAGGCCTCGGGCGCCCGCGCCTCGCTCGACGTGCCCATTCGCATCACCCCAGCGAACACCGTGGTCGGTGCGAGCGGTGACAAGGAATGGGACGTGACCTTCTTCTCCAACGACCCCGACGAGCCCGAGGTCACGGTGACCGTCACCGCCCGCCCGGTGCTGCTGCCGCCCTGCAACTACACCGTGGCGCCGCAGGCGCTCACGTATGGGGTGGTCACTCCCCCCAGCAGCAAGGACCTGACGTTTCAGGTCTGCAACCAGGCGCCGGTCACTGCCCCTGCCGAGGTGTGCCTCGTCACCAACCTCGATCTCGAGGCCGGGTCAGACTCGATCTTCTCGCTGCCGGCTGGCAGTCTCACCGAGCGTCTGCTCGCCCCGCAGGAATGCATGACCGTGGTCTCGCGCGCCTGGCCGACGGGGCTGTTGCCGCCGAACCCGACCAACGTCACCGGTGCGGTCGTCTTCAACGTGTCGGACCCCAGTCGGCCGCAGGGCAGGGTGCAGCTCACCGCCACGCTCGCGCCCAGCTGCCTGGTGATCTCGCCCAACGTGCTCGACTTCGGCACCGTGCAGCGGAACTGCAACTCGTCGGCGCGCAGCTTCACCGTCTACAACGCCTGCGCGCAGCCGGTGCGCTGGGTCAGCGCCGGGCTGATCTCGGGCGGCGGAGTGCCCGCCGGGACCCCCGGCTGCGCAGGCCCCGGGCGCTGTGACGAATTCAAGGTCACCGCCGCACCGTCGACTGCGGGGCTGCCCACCTGCAGCCAGGGCGGCCAGACCGGCCCCTGCCTCAGCCAGGGCGGCACCCCGGTCACCTTCCAATTGCAATACCGGCCCATCGACCTCGGCTCTGACACCGGCGCGTACCGTATTCAGGTCGTGCAGGGCGGCCAGCAGGTTGACTACGTGGTCACCCTGCAGGGCAAGGGCGATCTCGACGGCAGCAACACCGACGTCTTCCGCCAGGACGCGCGGCCCAAAGCCGACATCTTGCTGGTCATCGATGACTCGTGCTCGATGAATGACAAACAAATCGAGCTGGGCAACAACTTCAGCGCCTTCGTCCAGTTCGCGACCACCAGCCAGGTCGACTTCCAGCTCGGTATCACCACCACCGACGCGGATGACGAGGGCTCCTGCCCCAACTGCATCACGGGCGATCTTCGCGCAGCGCCGGCTCCCTGGGGCACCAAGGTCTTCACGCCCACCACGCCCAACCTCGCGCAGCAGTTCGAGGCCACCGTGAGGGTCGGCACCCTCGGGTCGTCGATCGAGACCTGTATGGCGCCGGCGGTTCGGGCGCTCACCGCGCCCAAGATCACAGACCCCACCAAGAACGGAGGGCTGCTACGGCCCGACGCGGTGCTGGCGGTGGTCTGCGTGACCGACGCGCCAGATCAGTCAAACCAGCCAGTCGCCTTCTATCTGAACCAATTGCAGAACATCAAAGGCGCGCAGCGCCCCGGCGCGTTCACCTACAACGTGATCGGCCCCTTCCTGTCGTCAGCGCCCACGGGGTGTGTCTACGACGGCAACGGCGACGATGGGAAACACGTACAGCTGGTCTCACAGACCGGCGGCGTGAAGGAGGAGGTCTGCGCCGACAACTGGGTGCCGGTGCTGCAGAACATCGGCAAGAAAGCGTTCGGGTTTCGCACCAACTTCTACCTCACGGGGACGCCGTACCTGCCTGCGGGGCCCATCACGATTCAGATCGATGGCCTGGCGGTCCCCGAGACCGACTCGCGTGGCTCACGAGTGTGGCGCTACGACGCGGCCACCAACTCGATTATCTTCGAGCCCCTCTATGTGCCTGAGCCGGGCAAGACGATGACGGTCAGCTACAAGGTGGCGTGTCTGTGATGAAGTCGTGGCCGGTCTCACCGGTGAGTGATGTGTGGGGTGCGGCTTTCGGGGGCGCGCGCCAATCAACAGGGTCTTTCAGGAGAGTCGCTGTGAAGACGTTCAAAGTCGTCGTGCTCGCCGTCGTTTCTCTGTCCACGGGGGCGCTCGCGCAGACCCCGTCCTTCTCCAGCTCGCCGGCACCGTACGCGCCCCTGGTCGGTGCCACCAACCTCACCTTCTCGTCGACCGATGACGCGGTGCAGAGCGTGACCCTGCCGTTCGCGTTTCCCTGGTTCGGAGCGTCGTACAACACGCTGTACGTCAACACGAACGGCTTCGTGAACTTCACCCTGCCCAGCGGGTGCACGGTCGGCTCGTGCTTCATCACCGGCTTGGGCGGTATTCCAACCACCAACGGGTTCAGCCCCGACAACCTGCTGGCGGTGTTCGCTGACGACCTCATCATTCCTGCGGGCGGCGCGATTCGAACGTTGTCGTCGCCCACCGAGTTCACCGTCGAATGGTCGAACCTCAACGCCTTCGGAGGCGGCTACACGGCGGTCAGCTTTCAGCTCAAGCTGTTCGCCACCGGCGACATTCGGTTCGCCTATGGCCCCAAGACGGTCGTGACCCCGAACGCTGGTTCCGCTGCGGCGGGCTACGAAGATCCCACCGGGCTGCTCGGCGCGTCGGTGCTCGGCACCGGGTGCACGTTCTCTGCGCAGGCGACCTGCTGCTCGAGGACTCTGGACAATTGCACCATGAATGACTTCCAGACCGACACGCAGATCTTCATCGGCGTGCCCTCGACGCCCGATCTCTTCGTCGAGTCGGTCAGCATCGCCAACTTCCAGCTGGTGCAGCCGTCCAATGACTTTCAGTTCGACGTTCGGCCCACGCTGCGTAACTACAGCACTGCGCCCGCCAATAACTGGATCTGGCGCGTGTTTCTTTCGCCAGACCGATTCCGAGACGTCGTCGACGCGGGCACCTTGCCAGACGGAGGTGCCCAGGACGCCGGCCCCATCAATGACATCTTGGTATTCGAGAGCGGCCCCACCTCGCTGGCCGCCGGTGCCGTGTTGACGCCTTCGGGCGCTGCCTTCACCACCACCCCTCCGCCGATCTCGGACTACTTCGTCCTGGTCGAGGTCGACGCGCTGAACCAGGTGGCCGAGTTCTCTGAGACGAACAACGTCGGCGCGCTGCCCTACGCGGTGACCAACGGCGTCGATGTGGTCGCCACGGGCATCACCGGGGTCGCCTCGAGCGGGCCGGACACCGTCGACTCGCTGCGCGTGCAGTACTTCAACCGCGGCGCCACCAGCGCCGGCACGGTCGAGTACCGCATCGTGTTGACCTCGACCCGCGACGCCGGCTTCTTCGTCTTCCCAGACGGCGGGCCGACCGACCGACTGGCCGATGGCGGGTCTGGTGAGGTGCCCGGCACCCGCGTCATTCACCGTGGGACCCGCACGGTCTCTGGCGGCGAGACGGTCGACGAGGCGGTGACGGTCACCATGCCCTTCGATGCTCCCCAGGGTGACTTCTTCTACACCCTGCAGCTCGACCCGGCCGGGACCCTGGCCGAGACCAACGAGCGCAACAACGTGGCGTTCTCGTCGGCGTCTGTTTCTGTTCGTCGGGCTGATCTGCTGCTCGAGGCGATTGATGTCATCGACCCCGTCACCCGGGTGCCGGTGCGCAACGTGGTCTTCGGAGAGCCCTACACCGCGCTGGTGCGCTTCAGGAATCAAGGGGGCGCTTCCGCCCGCAACTTCCGCATCGGCGTGATCCTGTCCAACGACAGCGTGCTCTCGCTGCTGTCGGACCCGATCGTCGCTGAAGAGCTGGTGACCGCCTCGAACTTCAGCACCACCAGCACCAACCTCGAGATCCCCTTCACGCTGCCGGTGGTCGACCGCGCTGACGCGGGCCTGCCGGGTGGCAACTATTACTTCTTCATCTCCCTCGACACGCTCGGCGCGGTGATCGAGTCCAACAAGGGCAACAACTCGAACCAGGTGGGCCCCGTGCGCGCCCTCTCGCCAGCGCCCGACTATGCCGTCTCGACGCTGCAGGCCCCGGCCGGAGCGGGCATCGGTGAGGTGCTCCCGGTGTTCCGCACCATTCGAAACATCGGCACCCGGGACGCGGCGCAGGTGCCGTACCGGTACTTCGCCTCGGCCAACACCATCATCACCACCTCTGACGTGCCCCTCGACATCCTGCCGCCTGACGGCGGGACCTCGTTGACCGGCGAGGTGCAGCTCGCGCGAGGCGCCGCCAGCTCGGGCACCGATCTCGTTCGACTGCCTGCCTCGATGCCGCCGGGGGCCTACTCCGTCGGCTGCGTGGTCGACCCGGCCGGCGGACAGCCCGAGCTCAACCGCACCAACAACTCGCTGGCGTCGAACGTCGTCCAGGTCTCGCAATCGTCGCTGCGGGTCGACTTCGTGCAGCTGCCCGACGCGACCGTCGGTCGTCCGTACCTCTTCCAGCTCGACGCCCGTGGCGAAGACGGGCCGTCGGTGTGGGGCGTCGAGACCGCGCAGGGCGCGCTGCCGGCTGGGCTGACGCTCTCGGCCAACGGCCAGCTCAGCGGCACCCCGCTGGGCTCTGCTGGTACCGGCGTGCGCGCCTTCACGGTCAAGGTGGCGAACACCGGGCGTCAGGCCACCGGCCGGCTGGTGCTGCGGGTGTTGCCCGCCACCACGCAGGTCGAGATCACCAGCCCGTCGATTCCGGCGATCGTGAACAGCCCGGCGGCGCTGCTGCAGTACCCACTGGGCGCGGCTGGCGGCTCGAAGCCGTACGTGTGGCGGGTCGCGGCGGGCACGCTGCCGTCGGGTCTGACCTTCTCGGCCGATGGCGTGCTGGGCGGAGCGCCCCGCGCAGGCACCATGGACGGCATCGCCCGGGTGACCTTCGAGGTCAGAGACCTCACCGGCGGCACCGCTCGCAAGGAGTTCACGCTTCGTTTGCTGGCAGCCGGTTCGATCGTGCTGCGCACCAACCGCCTCTCAGGTGCCCTGGTCGGTCGCGACTACACCCAGGACGTCGCCGTTCAGAACGCCGACGGCAGCGCGCTGGCCAAGCCGCTGAAGTGGACGGTGAGCGGAACCCTGCCTCCTGGCCTGTCGACGCAGGAGGAGTCCGAGGTGCTGGTGGTGTCCGGGCGCCCGACGCGGGCGGGCACCTTCACCTTCTCGGTGTCTGTCGAAGACGCTCGCGGGCGCAGCGACAATCTCGACTATACCGTCACCGTGTACACCAACCGTTTCCGAATCATCGCCAGCAACCTGCCGACCGTTGTCAACCCGGGGCAGACGCTGGGGGCCTCGTTCGCGACCAACCCGGCTGGCACCGTGAAGTGGAAGATCGCCGCGGGCGCGTTGCCAGCAGGGGTGACGTTGTCTGAGTCGGGTGCGCTGGGCGGCACGGTGGAAGATCTCGACGCGTCGATCGGCACCTTCACGTTCGTGGTGGAGGCGACCGACCCCGCTGGCGCCACGGGCCTCGCGCCGTTTGCGTTCCAGGTCGAGCGACCGGTCAGGCAGGCGCAAGGGTGCAGCAGCAGCGGCTCAGGGCTCGCTCCGCTGGCGCTGCTTGGCGCGCTCGGGCTCTTGACTGCTCGGCGGACCCGTCGGCGCCTGGGGCCCATCGGCCTGGCGGCGGCGCTCGGGCTCCCCATCGCCGCGCTGGCGCAGAACTACCAGATCACCGCGCCGACGCCGGTCGCGTACACCCCGCTCCCGTCCACCAGGACCCGGGTGATTCCCCAGACCTTCTCGGGGGTGCCGGTGACGTTGCCGTTCTCGTTCACCTTCTTCGGTACGGCGTACACCGAGGTGACGGTCACCCGGTTCGGGTACCTCGCCCTGGCCGGCGCTGAAGACGCCGACTCGTCGAACGAGCGCGTGCCGCACAACAGCAGCTCGTTCTCCGCGCCCATCACCTTCATCGCGCCCTGGTGGGACGACCACCAGCTGCCGCTCGCCAACGTGACCCCGGCCCTGCCTCAAGCCACCGTGAACTGGATTGTCACCGGCGCAGCGCCCAACCGCATCATCGCCTTCGAGTGGAGGGACGTCGCCCGGGTGACCACCGCCAACTCGCCCCGGTTCAGTTTTCAGACGCTGCTGTACGAGGGCACCAACCAGATCCGTTTCCTCTACGGGCCGACGGCCCCCGCTGCTTCGTCTGCCTCGATCGGTATTCAGGGCAGCGCCAACACCGGCTTCCCCGGGCTGACCTGCGCGAGCACCGCGGCCTGCGCCAGCACCGACTGGCCCGCGAACCAGGCCATCGACCTGTTTCTGCCCCCGGACCTCAAGGTGGCGCGCCTCGCCGTCGACCAGACCGGCTACTCGGGGGTTCGCTACGGAGCGACGGCCTTCGTGCGCAACGATGGTGGCCGCACCGCGAGCAACGTCACGGTGCGGTTCTTCCTCTCGGCCGACGCGGTGCTCAACACCAACACCGATCTGCAGATCGGGGACGCTACCATCGCCAGCGTGCCGGTGGGCGTCGAGACGGCCGTCGCGTACCCCGGCGCCCTGCCGGCCTCGGCCACCACCGGCAGCTACTTCGTCTTCGCCGTCGCTGACCCCGCGAACGCCATCGTCGAGCAAGACGAGAACAACAACGCCGGCCCACCGGTGACGATGGTGGTGGGAAACCCCAAAGCAGACCTGGACGTGAGCCTGGTGACGGCGCCTGCGACCTCGTCGCCCGGCGGCATGGTGTCGATCTCCCGCACCCTGGCCAACGTCGGGAACGCCCCCGCTGCCTCGTTCAAGTTCACCTACCTGCTCTCGGACAACAACGTCGTCAGCATCTCTGACCGCGCCTTGTCTCCGGTCGGCACCAACGCGGGGCTCGCCGCCGCGGCGACCGACGCGACCGCCGAGACGGTAGCGCTGCCCGCTGATCTGCCGCCCGGCACCTACTGGCTTGGGGTGTGCGTGAACTTCGATGGCGCGAACGCCACCCAGCCGTTTCCGCTCGACGAGATCTCGGTGGTCAACAACTGCACCGTGGCCGCCGCGAGCACGGTCGTCTCGACGGGGACCCTCACCGTGCTGACCACCACGCTGCCGTCATCGACGCAGTACGCCCCCTACGGCCTGAAGCTGCGGGCCACCGGCGGCAACGGGGTAGTGACCTGGGCGGTGACCGCGGGGCTGTTGCCTCCAGGCATGGCGCTGGCGAGCGATGGCACCTTCTCGGGAGCGCCCGCGCGTACCGGCAGCTTCGGCTTCACGGTCACCGCGACCAGCGGGGCGATCACCGCCACCCAGGCCCTGAGCCTGCAGGTCGCCGCGGGCAGCCTGCCGCTGGTCATCGTCGATCAGGACCTGCCCGGTGCGGAGTTCGGCAGGGCCTACAGCGCGTCGTTGATCGCCGTTGGTGGGAGGCCGCCGTACCGATGGGCGCTGCGCCCAGACGCTGTCCTGCCCGAGGGCCTCGCGTTGTCGGGCGACGGGTTCCTCGAGGGGCGCGCCACCGAGTCGGGAGAAAAGCCGTTCGAGGTCGAGGTGACGGACTCGGCCGGCGCGAAGGTAGCGAGGGAGTTGAAGGTGCGGGTCGTCAACCCCACCACGCTGGCGATCGGGACGACGGCGCTGGTGAGGGGCGTCCTTCGACAGACGTACCTGCAGCGCCTGGTCGCGGTCGGCGGTCGAGCCCCGTACACCTGGGCGGTGACGCGGTTCCAGCAGCTGCCCCAGAACCCGACCGAGTCCCCCGGCGCGGTGGCCACCGCCCTGCCAGAGAGCTTCGGGCTCAGCATTCAAGATGGAGTGACCGAAGACTTCCTCGCCGGCACGCCCCGGCAGTCGGGCCTCTTCTCGCTCACCCTCAAGGTCACTGACGGCACCGGCACGGAAGACACGGTGTCCGTGACCCTGCTGGTGACCTACGCCGAGGGGCTCGCCATCACCACCACGGTGCTGCCAGACGCGTTCTTGAACCAGAGCTACGCGGTGAAGCTGTCGCACAACGGCGGTCGTGACGTGCAGGGCCTGGTCTTCTCGGCCCCGTGCATTCGGCAGGCGACCCAGGTCGACCAGTTCGACTGCCTCAGCGCCGACCCGAGCCAGACGTTGCCCCTGGGCCTCGCGCTGGGCGGAGACGGCTCGATCCTCGGCGTGCCGACTGGAGACCCGACGACCTATACGTTCCTCGTGAAGGTCGCGGACGAGGCCGGCCGCCAGGACCTCAGGGGCCTGTCGATTCGCGTGCGAGCCGACTTTGCGACGACGGGCGGGCAGAGCACTGGGTGCTCGAGCGGTGGCGCCGGGGGCTCGTTGGCGGTGACGCTGCTGGCGGGGTTGACGATGCTCCGTCGGCGCAGGGGCTGAAGCCCCGAGGGCGTCCAGGTTTCTGGCGAGCCCGCGCCTGTGAGTGCGCTGGCCGCTTCCATTTTCAGCAGACGAACGTCGAAGAGGGACTCGTGAGCAACTGGAAGAACGTGGTGTGGGCTGTGATGGCGGGCGTGGTGGCCGGGGGCACGGCGGCGTCGTGTGGTGGCGGCACCCGGAACCTCTGCGTCGACCGCAACGTGCAGTGTGAGTCGCCGCTGAGCTGTGACCCGGGCGATGGGGCATGCAAGTGCGGCGGCCGAGGCGGCGTGCTCTGCGCCACCGGGTTCGTGTGTGATCCAGTCGCCAACACCTGCCAGAGCACCCGCTGCGCGAAGGTCGACTGCTCGGACAAGTTCGGCACCAGCTGCGACGTGCTCGATGGCCAGTGTAAGTGTGGTGGCACGGGCGGCGGCGTCTGCTCGGCCAACGAGACCTGCAACCCGCTGACGAAGTCATGCGCCCCTTCGCGCGACTGTCGGCAGGCAGGCTGCAACCGGAACACCACCTGTGATCAGGCGACCGGCAAGTGCCTGTGTGGCGCCGTCGAGTGTGCCGCCGGGCAGAGCTGCTCGGTCAGCGGCACGGGCGATCGGGTCTGCGCGCCGAACCCCTGCAACGGGGTCGCGTGCACGGGCGCCAACGTCTGCGACACCGCCGATGGGTTCTGCAAGTGCAACGACGTGGTGTGCCAGAGCGGAGAAGCCTGCGCCTGTCCCACCGGCGCCGACGGCGGGCAGTGTGCGGCCAGCCAGCGATCGTGTCGGGCGGGCACCGCGTGCCAGGGCGTCACCTGTCAGAACGGCACCACCTGCGACCCTGTCGACGGGCAGTGCAAGTGCGGCGGGCCCGGTGGCCCCATCTGCTCGGCGGTTCAGATCTGTGCGCTCGGGCCGCCGCCGAAGTGCCAGGGCGGCGTTCAGTGCATCAACCCCGACGGCGGCGCGCGCGTGTGCCCGTCGGGGACCAGCTGTGACCCCGAAGACGGCCTGTGCAAATGCGGAGGCCGTGGCGGCGTGGTGTGCGCGCCTGCCGGGGGCGCTGACGGTGGCGACGACCCCGCTGAGGTGTGCGTGCAGAACCCCAATCAGCAGGCCTGCCGCCGGCCCTGCGACATTCGCAGCCCCGACTGCTCGACCGGCGCGTTCTGCTACTTCGACTCGTCGGCGACCACGCCGGTGGCCTACTGCGCGGTGCCCACGGGCAGCACTGCCGAGCTGTCGGCCTGCAACTCTCCGACGACCTGCTTCTCGACCTCGCCCGCGCCGCGCTCGCTGCACTGCAACGGTTTGTCGCTGGGCCAGACCGGCCTGTGCCGCGCCTACTGCGATCTGGCAGCCGGCCCGGCTGGGTGCATTCAGGTGCCGAACGCGCAACGCTGCCTGCAGATCACCGGCGCGCAGCCAGGGTACGGGTACTGCCAACAGTAACCCGTCGCTGAATTTCGGCGGTTCGACAGCTCGTCTTCGAAGCCCGCGAAGCTGTCGACCCTGGCCCGGTGCGCTCGAGCAGACGAGCTGCCGGGGCCGCGGGCACGCTGAGCGTGGGTCCATCGACTTCGCTGCTCGGCGCCAGGGTCGGCCTCCGCGAGCGTCCCGCTCACCACCCGTGGCGGACCTGCGGGCGACCGGTTGCGTTCTGGTCATCGCTTGATATTGATTTCGAAGTCAATCTGCCGCTCCCCCCCTCGACCCAGGAGTCCGACGTGCCCAGCTTCTTCACGCCCGAGCATGACGCGTTTCGAAAATCAGTTCGCCAGTGGGTCGAGCGAGAGCTCACTCCCCATGCGCTCGAGTGGGACCGCGCGGGGATCTTCCCCAGAGAGATCTTCAAGCAGGCCGGCGAGCTGGGGTTCTTCGGCATCAACCACGACCCGAAGTTCGGCGGCAGCGGCCTCGACTACTGGTACGTGACGGCGTTCTGCGAAGAGCTGGCGCACAGCCGAAACGCGGGCGTCAACATGGCGCTGCTGGTGCAGGGGCAGATGGCGACTCCGATCATCAACGAGATCGGCACCGACGAGCAGAAGCGTGAGTTTCTCGAGCCCGCGCTGAAGGGCGAGAAGATCGCCGCGCTGGGAGTGAGCGAGCCCGGCGCAGGCAGTGACGTCGCCAACCTGAAGACCACCGCCAGGCGGGTTGGCGACGAGTACGTGATCAACGGCTCGAAGATGTGGATCACCAATGGCACCCGCGCCGACTTCATCACCCTGGCGGTGCGGACCGGGGCCGAGGGCTACGGCGGCATCTCGTTGCTCACCTTCCCGACGGACGTGAAGGGTTTCAACGTCTCGAAGAAGCTCGACAAGATCGGGAACCTCTCGTCGGACACGGCCATTCTGTACTTCGAAGACTGCCGCGTGCCCGCCCGCTACGTGCTGGGCGAAGAGAACGAGGGCTTCTATCACATCATGACGAACTTCCAGGGCGAGCGGCTCACGGCGGGCATCATCGCGGTGGCGGCCATGGAGATGATGCTCAACGACGCGATCCGCTACGGGAATGACCGCAGCGCCTTCGGCAAGCCCCTCATCAAGTACCAGGTGTGGCGCCACAAGTTCGTCGAGCACCTGGCAGCGGTCGAGGCCGCGAGGCGGCTGACGTACCACGCGGTCGAGCTGTTCGACGCCAAGGAGAGCCCGGTCAAGGAGATCTCGATGGCCAAGCTGTTCAGCGGCGATCTCGCCCAGAAGGTGGCCTACGACTGTCAGCAGTTCTTCGGCGGCATGGGCTACATCGAAGAGACGCCCATCGCCCGTGCCTGGCGGGACATTCGGCTCATCACCATCGGCGGCGGCACCAGCGAGGTGATGAAGGAGATCATCTCGAAGCTCGTTGGCTTCTGATGCGGTCCCGCAGAGCTGCGCCGGTGGAGATTCCGCGCGTGCCGGGTCACCCGTGGTGAGACCTTCGTCTTTGGTGTCGGGGGAAGGCTGCCTTGGCGGCCTTCAGGCAGGGCGCTATACAGGCTGACATGGATACGACGCTCACCACCGCTGACCTCCCCTCGACGTCTGCTTCGCCTGCACCCCAGTCACAGCGCCACGACGCGCCCGCCCGCAGCGAAGCGGTGCCGGCCGTCACGCTGACCGCCGCTGCCGTAGCGCAGGTCAAGGAAGTGATGCAGCAGCAGGGCTTCGAAGGGTACCTGCTGACGGTTCGCGTGGTGCCCGCTGGGTGCAGCGGCCTCGGCTACGACCTGAACCTGGTGAAAGACTCGAAGGAAGGCGATTTCACCTGGACCCAGGACGGCGTCACCCTCTGCACGGATGCGCTGTCGATGAAGTACCTCGCGGGCACCCAGATGGACTGGGTGAAGACCGACACCGCAGCAGGCTTCAAGTTCTCGAACCCCAACGCCAAGTCTTCGTGCGGGTGCGGCACCTCATTCTCAGCCTGAAGTCAGCCCGCCGCCGCTGAAGCAGCGCCACGGCGTCTGGCCACTCGAGGCGAGGCCAGTGGCGGCGAGGCAGCACCGCAGCCAGGTCGCCGGAACCATCAAGCCTGGAGGTCAGGCCAGTCGCATGGCTCGCCCTGTCGGGCGCGCGACGCCCGAAAGCGCGCGCGACGGTGATTCATGGGGCTGCCGAGGGGGCCTGGCGACCGCCGACGCCCAGAAACGACCGGTCCTCAGCGCTGGCCGTCTTCGACTTCCTCGGTGACGCGCGGCCCGACCAGCGCGAGCCAGCCCGTGTCCCGGGCCTTCCGAGTCAATCGTTCCCTGCGTCGTTCCGCGGCGTCTGCGGCCGCGAGCTGTTCGGCCTGACTGTCGAGGAGCAGTGAAGGGACCGGCAGCTTGCGCCCTTGTGCGTCGAGCGCGACGAAGGTCAACAAGGCGCTGGTGGTCAGCTGCGTCTCTCCGGTGAGCGGGTTCTCGGTGTGCACCGAGACGCCGATCTCCATCGAGGTGTTGAAGGCTGCGATCACTCGAGCGCGCAGGGTGACGGCCCACCCCACCTTGATGGGCGCGAAGAAGTGCAGCTCGTCCATCGAGGCGGTGACCACGGTCTGCCGGCAGTGCCGTTGAGCGCACACCGCCGCGCAGATGTCGATCCACCCCATGACGCTGCCGCCGAAGGCCGCCCCGAGGGCGTTGGCGTCGCCGGGCAGCAACAGTTGGGTCATCTCGGTCAGGGAGGCTGAAGGTCGCTTGGGCGCTGGTGCCGTCATCATCAGGGCTCTCTACTCAATCTTGTTGCGCCTTCGGGCCTGCGGGTTACACCCCGCGCCGCTGTCCCAACCCCGATTCCCCCCTCAAGAGGCCCCCATGAAGAAGCTGCTCGTGCTCGTTGCGATGGTCGTTGCGTCCGTTGGTTTTGCTGAGTCCAAGAAGAAGGCCCCTGAGGCCAAGCCCGCCGAGGCTGCGAAGCCCGAGGCCAAGCCTGCCGAGGCTGCCAAGCCTGCCGCGAAGGACATCGTGGACACGGCCGTCGAAGCCGGCAGCTTCAAGACGCTCGCCACCGCGCTCAAGGAAGCCGGCCTGATCGAGACGCTCAAGGGCGCCGGCCCGTTCACCGTCTTCGCGCCGACCGATGACGCGTTCGCCAAGATCGCCAAGAAGGATCTCGACGCGCTGCTGAAGGACAAGAAGAAGCTGACCGCGGTGCTCACGTACCACGTGGTGCCGGGCAAGGTTGCCGCCGCCGATGTGCTGAAGCTGAAGGACGGCACCAAGGTCAAGACGGTCGAGGGCCGCGAGATCACCGTCGGCATCAAGGACGGCAAGGTCACGGTCGACGGCGCCAACGTCGTCAAGACCGACGTCGAGGCCTCCAACGGCGTGATCCACGTCATCGACACCGTGATCATGCCCAAGTGATTGGGCAGCTCCCTCGGTCGGGCTCCTGAGAGGGCCAGGCGAGAGAGTTCGTGGCACCGGGTCCGGCCTCTCGCGCGTCGAGGGCCGGACTTCTTTTTTGGGGTCCGAACGAGCGCCGGCGCTCGTTTTTGAGCGCCGGCGCTCAATTCCCGCGGTGGCCTTCAAGCGGCGAGTGTCTCTGCGAGGCTGAAGGCTGAGCTCACCGAGCGGGCGCGTCAGCCCTGAAGGTGGAGCAGTTCCTCGAGCACGCGACACCAGCGAACTGGTCAGCTGAGGCCCGAATTGGTGGGGTTCGCGGTGCCGCCGTCGAGGATGACGCCGCCGATGAAGCAGCCCGTGAAACCGTTTCCCGATGAGCAGACCTGCCGACGTCAAGCACTCGAGAAGCAGGCTCGCTTGGTCGCGAACTCGACGGACACGAGGGGGCCTACCGACGGGGTGGGTCGGCGCGCACGGTGAAGCGGAAGGTGGTGCCGCGGGGCTCGGTGATCAGGTCACCCGGCAGCAGGCGGGTCGCCACCGCGGGCCGGCCGTTGAGCAGCACCCCGTGCTCGACCGGCAACAGGCACCACTGCGGGGCTTCCTGGCGAACCAGGAAGCTCTCGGTGACGCCTTCACGGCGCACCCCGGGCGCGATCGCGCGCAGCGAACCCTGGCTGGAAGCGCCCACCCACACGCCGGTGTGCAGCGGCACGCGCTGGCCGTCGACGGGGCCGATGACCTGAAAGTCGAGGCCCGGGGGCCGGGTGACGATCTCGAGCCAGGCGGTTCTAACCACGGGCAGGACCTGCGAGGGGCTGGTGGTGAGCCTGGGGAAGCGGGCGGGCAACCGCTCGAAGAGCGCTTCGCGAAAGTGTGACGGCGGCAGCGGAGTGGGCAGATAGCCGAACGAGAGCTCTTCGAGCGCCGGCAGCTCGGCGCCGCTGAGCAACCCGCGCAGCGCGGCGGCGGCGTCGCTCTGCAGCCTCGACATGGCCGGCATGGTCCACGTGCAGAGATCGATGGTGAGCGAGCGGGCCCACCGGAACACCCGCAGCGACACCAGCCGCCCCAGCAGGTCGACGTCCTGGAAGGTCGAGTCGCTGGTGCAGCGAATGCGCGCGTGTTCGATCAGCCCCCGCCTGAAGTCGAGCTCGAGCCGCCCCGTGTCGCACAGCTCGGCCAGGCCCTCGAGGCACTCGCGGGACACAGGGCTCCCGAGGAGCTGAGCGCCCAGGGGGTCGTCGTGCTCTTGAAGCCAGTCGGCCCAGACTTCGAGCGCCGCCGGGTCGTCGCTGCGCCGATCGATGAGGGCCTCGAGCGTCGGCTCCCGCCGCTCGTCGAGCTCGAGGAACACCAGCAGGGTGCCATACAGATCGATCACGTCGCCGTGGCTGAGGGGCGCGTGGGTGACCCGATGCCCGTTGACCCAGGTGCCGCTGGCCGAGTGGTGATCTTCGACGGCCCACCGCTCGCCTTCGCGGCGCAGCACGCAGTGCACCCGAGCTGACTGCTCGGCCGAGATCGACAGCGTCCCCTGGCGCGAGCGGCCGACGTGCAGCTCGGTGAGGTGCGACGACAACGTGAGACGCTCGGCCTCGAAGGTCTCGAGATCGATGCGCTTGAGGCAGGCCGCCCTCACGCTGACACCTCGAAGCGCAGGGTGCCCGCCGACTGCACCTCGATGAGATCGCCCGGCAGCAGGTGGAACACCGAGTCGACGCGGTGGTTGACCCGCACCTCGCCGCGCAGGCGCCCGGCGAACAGCTTCCAGGTGCCGTCGCTGGGCGCGAAGTGGCACGGGTTGCCGTCGGCGATGAAGGGAATGCCCGGGGGCGACTCGAAGTGCAGCTGGCCGCGCAGGCCCCGGCGCACGCGGGTGACGGCGGTCAATGGCCGCACGCCTTCGCCAAGGCCTATCCACCTCGAGCCGTCGTGCGTCGAGAGGACCTTGAGGCGCGCGACCCGGGCCGTCTGAAACACCTCGAGGCCGCGCAGCCTCGGCACACGCTGGGCGAGCGCCTCGATGCACGACAGCCGCAGCGGCTGCTCGGCGAGGCGGTACCCCAGCGAGACGCGCTCGAGCGTGCCGGGCAGGCCCGGAAGGGAGGCCAGGAAGCGTTGCGCGTCGACCAGCGCTTCGAGATCGAGCGGGCGCGGCCCTGCCCGCAGCCTGGGCAGATCGATCGAGAGCTCTCGCAGGAACTGGGCGATGCGGCTGCGCAAGAGGGTGCTGAGCGCGTCATGCCAGTCGAACGGCAGCCGCCCCACCACCTGCCTGAAGGTGGCCCGTCGCGCGAAGCCCAGGTGCCAGTCGAGCTCGAGCTCTCCGCCGAGCACCGAGTCCCACAGCGGGCCCAGCCAGGGCGCGTGATCCAGGCGCGCGCCGGTGCGGGCCTTCGCCATGCGCTCCCCGAGGGGGTCGCCGCGTTCCATCAGCCAGTCGGCGTAGACCAGCCAGGGCTCGGGGGCGTCAGGGGCCTGGGCGATGGCCTCACGCAAGACGGGGTCGTCGGCCTGCACCTCGGACCCGAAGCGCAAGACGCAGCTGCCAAACGTGAGCGTGTCACCGTGAAACAGCGCGCGGGGGAACTCGACGGGCCGATCGTTGACCCGGGTGCCGGCCTCGGTGCCCAGATCGCGCACCCGCCAGAAGTCGCCGTCGCCCGAGACTTCACAGTGCCGCGTCGAGATGGAAGGGTCGTCGAAGACCAGGGTGGCTTTCGACGATCTGCCGAACACCAGGGTGGCCTTGCCGTCGGGCAGCTCGATGCGCTGACCTGCCGGAGAGACCCGCTCGAACCAGAACCTCACCCCGACATCATGCGCCGGTCGGGCTCACCCGTCGATTGGCGAGGCGACGAACAGCTCGAGCATCAGCGTGCGTGACGCCTCGAAGGTGCGCGGTGACCGCAACAGGCCCGCGAAGCCCTCCCACAGCTGTCGAGCGCGCTGGGCCGAGCCGGCGCATCGAGGCCGACCAGGCTGGTGGTGACGAGCGCCCTGCGTCGAAGGCCTGGAACAGGGCGCTCGCCGCGAACTGAGACACGCCCCCGGCAGCCCCAGGGAGCACACTCCGCGAAGGTCGCAGCACCCTTCGGCACACGTCTGCGGGCCGCACGGCGGGATCACCGGAGAGCAACCGATCGCCGCCACACGGACCAGCAAGAACTCGAAGCACGCCCGACCCCCAGAAGGTTCGAAGGGAGGGGAGCGCGGGAAGGGAAACGCGCGCCCAGAGCGCCGGGCCAACGCCACACGTTTTTGTCACGTACCGCTCGTCGCTCACGAGTAGAAGCGCGACGTGCTCCGAACCCCCTGGCTGGTCGTGATCCTCTCTGGCTTCGCGTTCGCTCAGGAGCGGCCGAAGCTCGGGGTCCTGGTCGTCGTCGATCAGCTGTCGGTCGACACCTTCAACAAACGGCTTCCCTTGACGAAGGCGGGCTTCAAGCGCCTCGCGAAAGAGGGCTTCCGGTTTCGTGAGGCCCGCTACGAGACCGCGGCGACGCTGACCTCGGCCGGGCACTCGACCCTGGCGACCGGCGCGTATGCCTCGGTGCATGGCATCGTCGCCAACGAGTGGATCGATGGAGAGACCGGCAAGAGCGTCATCTCGACCGAAGACCCGGCGTACCAGGTGCTCGGCCGTGCGCCCGCGAAGCAGGACGGCACTGCGCCTACCTTGCTGCGGGTCCCGACCCTGGCGGACTCCGTCAAGCTGAGCGACGAGCGCGCGAAGGCAGTGTCCATCAGCGCGAAGGACCGGTCGGCGATCTTGGTGGCGGGCCGCGCCGCCGACGCAGCGCTCTGGTTCGATGCCGAGCGACCCGTCTTCACCAGCAGCACCTTCTACGGTAGAGAGGTGCCTGCCTTCGCGGCCAGCGTGAACGCGAAGATCACCGAGGCCCTCGAGAAGAAGGCGTTCACCTGGGGTTCGCCGGGCGGCGCGACGCAGGGGAGGGTGGGTGACAGCGAACCCGACTCCGAGCAGCCGGGCCTGCAGCCGCAGCTCGATGGCTGGGAGGTCGATCTCGCGTTGAGCGCGGTGAAGGCCCTCGAGCTGGGCAAGGACGAGGTGCCGGACTTCCTGGGCATCAGCTTTTCGGGGCACGATCGCATCGGGCACGCCTTTGGCCCCGACTCACCCGAGGGCCTGGCAGAGTTTCTCGCCGTCGATCGGGAGCTCGGTCGATTACTCGACGGTCTCGACGCGGCGGTGGGGAAGGGCAAGTACCTGGTGGTCTTGAGCTCGGATCACGGGGTCGCGCCGGTGCCCGAGGTCGCCACCGCGCGGCACCTCGACGCAGGACGGGTCGATCTGAAGGCCCTGCGCGAGAAGCTCGAGCAGGAAGCCGACACGCTGCTGGGCAAGGGTGATTGGTTCGTCGGCAACAAGACCCCGGGCCTCACTGCCGCACCGGCGGGCCGGGCGAAGCTGTTCACCATCGCCGACCAGCTGCGCGCGGTCGCCCTCAAGCAGCCGGGCGTGCTCGATCTCTACGCGGCGCCGAAGCTGTTCGAGCCCAACGCCTTCGGCAGCACCGGAGCCCTCTGGCGCCGCGGCTACTTCCCCGGTCGCAGCCCCGACTTCATCGTCATCTCGAAGCCGTTTTGGACCTACGGCACCGCGGACACCACCGGCCACGCCTCGCACTGGCTGTACGACCGCGCCGTGCCGCTCATCTTCTTCGGGGCCTCGGTCCCGCAAGGGCAGGGCCCGCTCGCCGAGGCCATCGACATCGCCCCCACCTTCGCGCGTCTGCTGGGCGTGCCTTCACCCACGGGCGCCGAAGGCCGGCCGCTCGAGCTGCTCTTCCGCTGATCTGCCCCCAGGAGGTTGAACCTCGTGAACCCGTTCTTTGCTGCCGTCGCCGTCGCCCTTGCCCAGCCTGCCGCTGACGCGCCCGCCACCCAGCCCGCGGCTGCCGCCTCGACCGGGACCGTGCAGACGCAGACGACCGCGGCGTCGCCCAACAACGTCATCCAGGATTCGTCTGCGGGGGGCGCGCGCAACAACGTCGGCGGCCTCAAGCTCGAGACCGATCTGCCCTGGTGGCAGCGGCTGAAGATCGGTGGGTTCGGCCGCGTGGGCGTCTTCTACGCCTTCCCGTTTCGCGACGAGCAGCTGGTCGGCGGCAACGGAGGCTTTCGCGTCGCCGACTTCCGCCTCAACTTCGACTTCCGGCCGGTCAACAAGCTGACCGTCTTCGCCTCGGTCGAGCTCGCTGCGCCGCTGGTCGACCCCGCAGACCCGTTGAGCGGCCGCCGCATCGTCGAGCTGCGCGACGCCTTCATCGAGTACGAGGTGTGCCGCGGCTTGTTGGTGAAGGCCGGCCAGTTCCGGCCGCCGTATTACGCCGAGCTGCTGCTGTCTGACGGCTCGATCCCCTTCGTGAACCGCTCGGTGTTGTCGAACGGCATCGCCCCGCCGGAAGGCTTCGGGCCGCGCACCCACCTCGGGCCTGATCGACAGATCGGCCTGCAGCTGTCGTCGAAGCGCCTCGGCAACGACACCATCGGGCTCAAGTACTCCGTCGGCGTCTTCAACGGCAACGGGCAGAACCAGCTCTTCAACGACAACAACAGCGTGATGCCGGTGGGCCGCCTCGAGGTTGATCTCTTCGAGACGGTCACCCTCGGCCTCAACGCCAGCTACAACGTGCTCACCAGCGGCGTGCGGCCGAACCGCCTCAGCTCGAACGATCTCGCGTACGGCGCCGATCTCGAGGCCCACAAGTGGGGCTTTCAGGTGCTCGGCGGGTTTTTGGCGAAGAACTCGACCTACAGCTTCACGGGGCTGCCTCCGGACAACTCGATGGGCGCCATCGGCCAACTGCGCTACTTCCACGAAGACACCGGCCTCGAGGCGGCCGCCCGGGTCGCCTGGTACGAGCCGTCCAGCGCGCAGGCAGATGATCAGGTCATCGAGCTCGCCGGCATGGTGGGCTGGCGGCCCTTCAAGTTGCCCTTCCGCGTGCTGGCCCAGTACACCCACCGGGAAGAGGAGCGGCTGATCTCCTACCCGAATGACAGCGTCGACCTGATGCTCCACGCCATCTGGTGACCCCATGAGAGCTGCCTTCATCATCGCCGCCTGCGCGCTCGCCGGCTGCAGCAGGACCACCCCGCCGGCCCGCGCTTTTCAGATCCAGAGCCGCACCGATCTGATCGGCGGCAAGCGCGCCCTCGCCGACGTGGGCGACTTCAAGATCACCAACGGCGTGGTGCAGGCCATCGTGCAGAACAAGGGCACCTCGCGGGGCTTCGGCGCCTTCGGCGGCTCGCTCATCGACATCGACCTGGTGCGCTCGGCGGACTCGAGCCCCACCAAGGGCCCCGCCGGCAACGACTACTTCACCGAGATGTTCCCTGCGTTTTTCCTCACCGCCGTCGAGCCGTCCACGGTCGAGGTGGCGAACGACGCCGAGACCGGGGTCGCGAAGATCGTGGTGTCGGGCGGCTCGGGGGCCTTCATCAGCGTCACCAAGGCCATCACCGACCTCGTCTTCCCCAAAGAAGCACTCACCTACACCTGCGAGTACATCCTCGAGCCGGGCAAGCAGTACCTGAAGCTGGTCACCACCGTCACCAACCCGGGCACCGAACCAGTCACTTTCCCCCTCAGCATTCCGTTCGGCTTCATCACCCTGCTCGGCGAGGGACAGCGGCTCTTCGTGCCCGGCCAGGCCGGGTTCGACATGCGGTTCCACCTCGAAGACACCGTCTACAAACGCAACGCCGATCTGCAGGCCCTGCCCGGTGAGGTCACCTCGATGTGGACCAGCGAAGGTGAAGGCGTCAGCTACGCCGTGGCCGCCGGCCGCACGCCCCAGGGCGGCTACATGGAAGGGAAGACCCAGTTCTACCCGACCGCCAGGCCCGACTCGATCCTCATCCCCATCGCGTCGTCGAGCTTCCTGGGCAGCTACTGGGCGAAGTCTCCCGAGACCCTCGGGCCGAAGCAGTCGTTCTCGTACACCGGCTACCTCGCGGTGGGTTCGGGCGACGTCGCCAGCGTGCAGCGGGTCGTCTACGACATTCGCGACGTGCGCACCTCGCCGCGCGGAGAGACCGTGCTGCGCGACAAGACGCCCTTCGTGAACGTTTCGGGGCTGGTTCGCGAGGCCAACACCAATCGTCCGCTGGGCAACATCTCGGTGGTGCTGCAGAACGAGGCCGGCGAGTACGTGACCCAGGCCAACACCCTGCCGAACGGTCTCTACTCAGCTCCGGTGCCGCCCGGAAGATACCGCGCCTACGCGGTCGACTCCGTGCGGTCGCTCGCCAAAAGCGAGCTCATCGACGTGCCCGCCGACGGCGAAGGGAACATCGACCTCACCCTCGAGCAGGCGGGCGACGTGCGCGTCATCGTGCGGGACGAAAAGGGCCAGCCCATTCCCGCCAAGGTCAGCTTCGAAGCCGTCGCTGACAGCCCTTCACTCGGCGCGCTGCCTCGCCGATTCTTGTATGACTTGAAGGTCGGGGAGCGGTACCGACGCAGCGACTTCGTCACCGACGACCCGGCGGACCCGCAGACCCGGCGATACCTCGAGAAGGTGCTCTACGCCCGCGATGGCACGGCCGGCTCGGCCCTGCGACCTGGCACGTACACCGTCTGGGCCTCGCGCGGCATCGAGTACTCCCTCGAGAAGCGGGAGGTCGAAGTCACCACCGGCCGGACCATCACCGTAGGGTTCACCCTGCAGCACGTGCTGCCCACCAAGGGGTGGGTCAGCGCGGACTTTCACGTGCACTCGGTGAAGTCCGTCGACAGCGACATGGAACTCGACGATCGCGTCACCAGCTTCGCCGTGGAAGGGGTCGATCTGATGACCTCGACCGATCACAACATGGTGGCCGACTACGCCCCCACCATCGAGGCGCTTCAACTGCAGGAATGGTTGCGAAGCGTGGTCGGCCTCGAGCTGACCTCCCTCGAGATGGGCCACTTCAACGCCTTCCCCATCAAGCTGCAGCCGGGCCCCATTCAGCACGGCAGCTTCCGGTGGTTCTACCGTCCGCCGGGAGAGCTCTTCGCCCAGCTGCGCGGCCTCGGCGACCCCGGCAAGGTGATCGTGCAGGTCAACCACCCGCGCGACACCATCCTCGGGTACTTCAACGCCTTCGACATCGGCACCTACACGGGGCAACCGCTGCCGGCGGCGTCTTCGCTGATCGTGCTCGACAAGGCTCCGCAGCCCACCGGCGAGAAGTCGCCCTACGACCCGTCGAACTTCAGCCTCGACTTCGACGTGCTCGAGGTCTTCAACGGCAAGCGCATCGACAACATGTTCGGCACCCGGGTGCCGACCACGCCGCGCCCGGGCCCCGAGCCGGCCCTGCCCGCGTGCCCTGCCGACGGCAACCTCACTGTGGCGTGCCTTCCGAAGCCGGGCGAGTTCATCGAGAAGCCCATCAAGTACAAGGACGCGAGCGGCGTCGACCGCATCATCGTGCAGCCGGCCTTCCCCGGCGCTCAGGAAGAGTGGTTCACCTTGCTCGGCCAGGGCAAACGCATCGTCGCCACCGGCAACTCGGACTCCCACGGCGCGTCGGCCGAGGCCGGCCTGCCCCGCACCTACCTCGACATCGGCGCGTCTGCTGACGGCTCGATGCAGGCGCTCGATGTCGACGCGGCCATGGACGCCCTGCGGCGTGGCAAGGCGCTGGTCACCAACGGGCCGATCATCACCGCCACCATCGACGACCAGGGGCCTGGCAGCACGGTGGTCAACGCCAACGGGAACTTCAGGTTGGTGGTCAAGGTCGAGGCCGCTCCGTGGATCGACGTGACTCGCGTGGTGGTGCGCCGCGGCGGCAAGGACCAGGGCAAACGCCCCGAGGTGCTGGCCACCATCGACGTGCCGGCCACCACCGAGGTGCTCCGCCTCGAGTCGACCCAGCTGTTCACCGGGATCCCCGATGACTCGTTCTTCGTGGTCGAGGCCTTCGGCGAGCGCTCGATGTTCCCGGTGTTCGCGCCCTACGAGATCCCCTCGTTGCAGATCTCTGACGCGGTGGGCGTGATCGGCGGCGCCTTCGGCTTCGGCAGCACCTACGGCAAGTACGAGCCCCAGTTCGCGCAGATCGTGAAGCCCTACGCGTTCACCAACCCCATCTTTGCCACCCGAACCCGCAAACAGGCGCTCAGCGTGCCGAAGCGGGTGATGCCCGTCAGCAACGCAGAGCCGTTTCATCCGCGGCAGCTGCCGGACCTGCGCACGCTGTTTCACGCCTTCCACTCAGACCCGGAGTGAAGGCCCGCCTCACCGGCCTGGTGGTGGGGCTGCTGGCCTGCTCGGCCAATGCGCACCCCGAGGGGTTTCACCCCCGGTACGTCTTCACCTTGACCAGAACCGGGCTGACGGCCCTGCTGGTGATGGACGTCGACTCGGGCGAGCGATGCGAGCTGCTGCGCGCCGGCGCCGACGCCAACCACGACGGGCTGCTCTCATCGGGCGAGAAGAAGGCGCTCGAGAAGAAGCTGACCTCGTTCGTGCTCAGGCCCCTCAAGGTGGGCGTCTCGAGCGCCCCCATTCCCCTCGTCCCCGCCGAGATGAAGCTGAACCTGCGTAACGACTCGTCGGTGAGCCGGGCCGGCATGTCCGTCGCGTTGTTGATTGAGGTCAAGCATCCCTGGGAGGTGTCGCCTGGCATGCACTTCGAGCTCGAGACCACCACCCCCGATCAGGGGCCGCTTCGACTCGAGGTCTTTCAGCTCCCCGCGCCCGGAGCCGACGCAGAACCACGGTTCGCGGAGGACATCCCGTCGGGCAAGAAGGTGCGGGTTCGCCTCGGCCACCTCGGGAAGGAGGCTCCCGCACGATAGGTGTCGTCCTGCAACCTCCCTTGCCCCCCATGCGCGCCTTGGGTAAGGGCCCGGGGTCTTTTATCCCCGAGGGCAGTGTGAGCGACCAGAAGAAGCCGGCAGCGACGTTCGGAGACGCAATGTTGGGCATCCCCTCGGGAGCCCGTGACAAGTCCGAGAGCAAGCCTCGAGACGAGAAGCGCGAGCGTCGCCCTGCGCCGATGGTGGTGGTGAAGCGGGCCGGGGGCGCCGTCGAGACCCGCAAGCCCGAAGGCCCCATGCCGGTGACGGTGGCTGCTGATGGTGAGGCCGTCGTGGTGAAGCCCCACGTCACTCCGACGCCCGTGGGCCCGTCGGTCGCCGACGAGGTGAACGAGGCTGAGTCCTTCGCCGAGCTGTTCGACAAGCAGGTGAAGGACGGGCACCTGCCGACCCGCAAGCTGCCCCGCGTGGGCGAGAAGGTGCGGGGCAAGATCTTCCAGCTCGGCGCCGAGACGGCCTTCGTCACCATTGGCCGCGTCGAGGCCATGATCGAGCTCGACGAGCTGAAAGACGAGCAGGGCATTCTGCGCCAGGGCGTGGGCGACGAGATCGAGGCCCACGTCATCGAGACCGGCGCCAAGGGCATTCTGTTGTCCCGCCGGCTGTCGAAAGACGCGGCGTCGCTCTCGATGCTGTCAGAGGCGCGCGGGTCAGGCATGCCCGTCGAGGGCCTGGTGATCGCCGTCAACAAGGGTCGAGCCAGGCTGACGTGCGCCCCGGCAAGCTCGACGAGCTGGTCGGTCAGAAGTTCCTCTTCCGCGTCACCGAGGTGAAAGAGCGCAACGTGGTGCTGTCGCGCCGCGCCCTTCTCGAGGAAGAGCAGCGCGCCCGTGGCAACGAGCTGCGCAAGTCGCTCGAGGTCGGCAAGGTGGTCAAGAACGGTGATGAGCTCGAGGTCGAGATCATTCGCCTCGAGGCCGCCGAGCCGAACTCGCCGGACAAGTCGAAGCGCAAAGAGCGCATCACCCTGTCCCTGCGCAAGCTGCTCGAGGACCCCTTCAAGAAGGCGCTCGAGACCATCAAGGAAGGGCAGACCCTGAAGGGCAAGGTCGCGCGGCTCACCCAGTTCGGAGCCTTCGTCGAGCTGATGCCCGGCGTCGACGGCCTCATTCACGTCTCAGCGCTGTCCGAACGGCGCCTCGCCCACCCGCGGGACGCGGTGCGCGTCGGCGACGAGGTCGAGGTGAAGGTCGAGAAGACCGACCCGGTCGAGAAGCGCATCGCCCTGCGGCTGGTGAAAGACGGCGTGGCCGTCGGCGAAGGCCTTGCTTCTTCGGTCGCCGCCGCTCCCACCCAGGCTCCCGAGAGCGACGCGGCGCCGAAGAAGCCGGCTGCTCCCCGCCCGCGCCGCGGCGCCATCGTCATCGGCAAGGTGGTGCGCATCGAGTCTTTCGGCATCTTCATCGAGTTCGAGGGGGGCAACGGCCTCATCCCTGCCAGCGAGACGGGCACCGAGCGCGGTACCGAACTCAAGCGCGTCTTCCCGATGGGCAAAGAGGTGAAGGCCGAGATCATCGAGCAGGAAGCCCAGAAGACGAAGCTGTCGATCGTCGCCGCCCAGCGCTCTGAAGAGCGCGCCGATCTCGACGCCTGGAAGGCGACGCAGAAGCCAGCCACGGGTGGGGGGAACAAGGGCTTTGGAACCCTCGCTGACAAGCTCAAGGGCCTCAAGCTGTCCTGAGCTCGCAGCAGTCGACGCAGGACGGGCGGTGGCAGCTGGCTGATCGATTGCCGCCGCTCGGGACAACCAAGCGTGCGAGCGCAATGGCTTCGCGAGCGGAAGGCTTCGATCGCCCCGGGTGTTGAACTTTGCTACGCGTCGCGCGGTCGGTGCTCCCGGAGGTTTGGAAACCATGACGAAGTCCATGCTCAACTCGATGATTGTGCGCACCAGGCTGGTGACGACGGTGCTGGCGAAGGCAGCGCTGGTGACGATGGTCCTGCTCACGCCAGTGACCTTCGCGGCGCCACCGTCGCCGTCGGCGGCCGCCAAGTCGGCGTTCGATCGCGGTGAGAAGGCCCTCGAAGGTGGCAGCTACGACCTGGCCGTCACCGCCTATCAAGACGCGCTCAAGGCGACGCCAGGCTACGCGCCGGCGCTCAACGGCCTTGGCAGCGCGCTCTTCAAGCAGAACAAACGAGACGAGGCGATCGCCAGCTTCAAGGCCGCCGCTGAAGCCGACCCGAGCTTCAAGTTGGCCTGGTTCAACCTCGGCTTCGCCTCTCGCAAAGTTCAGGACTTCGCCAACGCGGCCAAAGCCTACGAGAAGTACACCGCCCTCGATGCCAGCGACCCCGACGGCTTCTACGGCCTCGCTGAGTCGTATCGGCAATCAAGCCAGCCCGAGAAGGCCATCGCCGCCTACGAGACCTACATCAAGAAAGAGAGCCGGCCGACCGAGCAGAAGTACGTCGATCGCGCGAAGGACGCCATCGCCACCCTGAAGAGCGCGAAGCCCGCCGAGGCTGCG
>VYLD01000120.1_pt1 | contig 28890 bp, 18 predicted proteins | sample 5114401 | NCBI WGS metagenome assembly VYLD01 (sample SAMN12291783, study PRJNA351875) | freshwater metagenome | isolation source: freshwater lake | place: USA: Michigan, Gull Lake | collected 2013-08-08 | reverse complement strand
GTCTTCGCGGCGTGCTTCTTCCTGCCGGACCTGTCGCTGCTCGGGTACCTGGGCGGCGCGAGGGTCGGCGCGGTCGTCTACAACGTAGGCCACAGCCTGTTGGGCCCCACGCTGGTCAGCGCGCTCGCCGTGCTGCTCGGCTCGACAGGGCTGGGCCTCGCGGCGCTCATCTGGGTGGCGCACATCGGCTTCGACCGCTTCGCGGGCTACGGCCTGAAGTACGACCGCAGCTTCTTCGACACCCACCTCGGCCGCGTCGGTCGGGGCCAGCGCTGAAGCGCCATGCCGTCAGGTGGCGATCGCCTCGGCGAGCAGCTTCACCGGCACCGTCCTGGGCCGTCTCACCTGCCAGGCCGAGGCAGCGCCGCGCTCGACCAGCAACACCCCGCCTCCGTTCGCCAGCTCGACGGGTGGCAACGCCTCGAGGTCTTTCTGCGGTTCGGCTTCGCTCATGATGAGCCTCCTGCCTTCGACCGGTGCACCGTTCAGGCCGCTCCCACCGCCCAGCAGCGCTGCTGGGTCCATCACGTCGATGGCCCTGGTCGCTCGCTTCGAGGGACGGCGGGTCAGGGAGCGCCTCGGCCGCGCGGCCGGGCGACGGTGGGGAAGGCCTCGCGCTCGGCGTCGATGGGGTTCGACGCGTCGGTGCCGGTGGCGAACTCCGTCGAGCCGGTGGTGATGAGGAAGGGGCCGCCCAGCTCTTCGACGGTCTGCTCGTCACGGTGCTCCCGGTACGCGTCGTCGACGCCGGTGGCGTTCTCGACGAAGGCCTGCGCCAGCTCGGTGCCCATCGCGTCGACGCCGTCGCGCGTCTCTTCGCTCAGCGCGTGGCGGCGCTCGGGCTCATCGGTGACCGGGAAGGGTCGAGAGGTGGTGGCGTGCGGCCGTGGCTTCGGTGCAGCAACGGTGGTGGTGCGCTTGCCGCGCGTCGTCGTCGAACGGGTCCTGGTGGGCATGGTGCCTCGACGCTGGTGCAGGTCGCGAGCCACCTCTTCGCTCACTGTCGATCGGTCAGGCACCGTCCGAGCCAGTACGCGAGCCTCACTCAGGGCGACGAGCTCGTCGAGGCTCAGGCGGGGTCGGTGAGCGCCGAGACCCGCACCAGCTTCTTGTTCACGAACTCGTGAATGCCGAGGGCCGACAGCTCGCGCCCATAGCCCGAGGCCTTCACCCCACCGAACGGCAGGTCTGCTGCCGTCCAGGTGGGGTGGTTGATGAACACCATGCCGGTGTCGAGCTGGCTGGCGAGCCGTTTGCCCCGGGCGATGTCTGCGGTGAAGACCGAGGCGCCCAGCCCGAAGTCACTGTCATTGGCCAGCTCGAGCGCTTCCGCTTCGTCTTTCACGTTGAAGAACAGCGCCACCGGCCCGAAGAACTCTTCCCTGAACGAGGGACTCGAGCGGTCGACACCGGTGAGAATGGTGGGCTGCATGAACGAGCCGGGCCGGTCGATGCGTTGACCGCCGATGAGCGCCCTGGCGCCCTGGCCCACCGCGCGCTTCACCTGGTCGAGCAACGTGACCAGCGCCCCCTCGGTGGACAGGGGCCCCAGGGTCGTCACCGGGTCCAGCGGGTCGCCTTCACGCAGCGCTGACAGTCCGGCGCGAAAGCCCTCGAGGAAGCGAGAGGCGACGGCCTCGACCACGATGAAGCGCTTCCCGGCCACGCAGCACTGGCCCATGTTGTTCATCTTGGCCCACAGCGCCCACCGCACCGCCTCGTCGACGTCGGCGTCCTCGAGCACGATGAAGGGGTCGCTGCCGCCCAATTCCATGGTCGACTTCTTCAGCGCCAGCCCTGCGCGCCCGGCCACGCTGCGGCCCGCCTCGGCGCTGCCCGTCACCGCCACGCCGCGAATACGAGGGTCGTCGATGAGGGTGTTGATCTGCTCGTGGGACGCGAAGAGGTTGGTGTACACGCCCGCCGGCGCGCCGGCGTCCCTCCAGAGGGCCTCGAAGGCCAGCGCACAGTGGGGCACGCAGCTGGCGTGTTTCACCAGCACCACGTTGCCGGCCATCAGGTTGGGGCCCGCGAAGCGCGCCAGCTGATAAAAGGGAAAATTCCACGGTTGCACACCCAACAAGGCCCCGATGGGCGCGCTCTCGACCACCGCGCTGCCTTTTTCAGGGGCCAGCTCGACAGGCGCCAGGAATTTCTCGGCATGCCTGGCATAATATTCGACGATGTCTGCGCTGAGCAGCACCTCGCCGCGGGCCTCGTCGAGGCGTTTGCCCATCTCGAGGGTCATGGGGTGCGCCAGCTCATCGACGCGTTTGCGCATCAGCGCCCCCACGGAGAGCCGGTCTGAAACGGCAACCGGAAGCCGGCGCCCTCGTTGATGACGCTGAAGCCAAACCGGAAGCGGATGAAGCCCTTCTCGACCAGCGCCGCCGGAGGGTTCGAGAAGGGCTGGGCGCGCTCGAAGGCCTGAATGGCCTCGAGGTCGAGCGCCTCGAGCCCGCAGCTCTGACTGACGAAGGCGTCGGCCAGGGTGCCGTCGGGTCGCAGCGTCACCGACAGCTCGGTCACCCGGTCCCGCAGGCCGATGTTCTGCGATTGCGCGCGCAGCCGGTCGTTGGGGTTCCAATGGGCAGACACCGATTGTTTGACCCGGTTGAAAAACCCCGCGTATTTCCATTCGCGGGTGTTGAGATAGGTGCCCTCGCCTTCAGGCAGCGACTGAAGGTCGTCATTGGGAGCGCCCCCGCCTTCGGTCGCGTCACCGCTCTCGGCTGCGGGCACTCCGTCGGCGGCCCCTCCCTGGTCCGAGGGCTCGAGCATGGCCAGCTCGCGGCCCTTCGTCGACCGCTCGAACAGCTCACTGAGGCTGGGGCGCTTCCCCAGCTCGCTGACGGTCTGGGGCTCGGGAGCGGTCGCTTCGACCTTCCGGGCCTCGACCCCCTTCGCCGACGGCAGCTGCTCGGGGTGCGCAGAGGTCTTCGCGGTGGCGCGGCTGTACTTCGAGACCTGCTCTCGAGCCCGGGTCTCGCGCTCGACGCGGTTGTTCGACTCGGCGAGGTACTTCGCGTCCTTCGCGAGGCGCTCGTTGCCGGGCGCCACGTCGACCACCTGACCTTTCGGGTGCAGCTCGGCAGGGGCCTCTTCTGGGACGGCCTTCACCGGGACGCCGCGGTTCTTCGACCAGCGCCGGCTGTCGATGGGGCGCACGCTGATGGCCCGCGGCTGCGCGCGCTTGACGACCTTCGGCGTGGTGAACGACGAGCCGAAGAGGAACAGCGCCACCAGGGCCGCGTGCACCGCGAGCGAGGCCGGCAGCGCCACCAGCAGGACCCGTCGTTGTCGACGCTCGAAGTGCTCTGCGGCGCGCATCACCACGGCCCCGCCCTACCCCAGAAGGGCGTGGTGAATCGAGCGCTCACCCTGGCCGGGTGGGCTCCTTCAGCCCGACTGGCTCATGGGCGTTCAACGCCAGCACTTCCATCGTCAGGCGCACCACCAGGGGCCCCATCAGCGCTCCCCAGGTGCCGAACACCGCCAGCCCCCCGAAGACGGCGACGAAGAGCACGTACATGTTCATGTTCAGCGCGCCCCAGCGGGCGAAGACCGGGCGCAGCAGGTTGTCGATGCTGCTGATGACCACCACCCCCAGCACGGTGAGGATCAGCGCCTTCACCGGGTGGTCGGTGAGCACCAGGCCCAGCGCGATGGGGCCCCACACCAGCCCGGTGCCTACCATGGGGATGACCGAGGCCAGGCCCGTGATGGGCCCCAGCACCAGCGCGCGGGGCACGCCGAGCGACAGGTAGAGGATGGTCGCCGCGATGCCCTGAGTGAGGCTGGTCAACCCCACCCCCACCAGCAGCCCGCGGCCGGTCTCGTGAAAGGCAGTGCCGAGGCGCTCGAGGGTGTCTTCGGGCAGCGGCGCGTGGGCCTTGAGCCAGGCCCAGGCCGAGTCCGAGTCGACCAGCAGCGCGTAGGCGCCTCCGAAATAGAGGAACAGGCCGATCAGCCCGCCCGCCGCCGCGCCCGCCACCACGCTGAGCAGCTCGAAGCCCTGGGCCCCCGAGCGCTGCACCAGGGCCATCGCGTCGGTGAGTGTCGACGGCAGCTGCGACGGTGCGTCTGGCGTCGAGAGAATGGCCTTGAGCGCGCTGCTCGCCGACGGTGAGGCCTTGAGGGTGGTGAGCAGCTCCCGGCCGCCGTTGATGACCCCCAGCACCACCAGACCCAGGGGGAGTGCCAGCAACACGAAGAGCATCAGCGACAGCACCGCCGCGGCCCTTCGTCGGTTGTGCATGCCCCGCTCGAAGCGCACCAGCAGCGGCCGGGTCAACGCCGCCGTCCACGCGGCCAACAGCAGCGCCGGCCACAGCGGCCACAGCACGATTCCCGTGGCGACGACCAGCAGCACCGTGAGCCAGCGAAGGGGAGTCATTTGCCACCGTCCTCCAAGCCCCGGGCCAGGCGCCGCGCAGCGGTGGGCCGCCCGGTCTGGTGGGCGCTCGTCATGCTGGCCGATGGCCTCGTCGGCCGAGTTCACGCAGGGGCGGCCCCACAGCGCCTGCGGAGTCTGGACCGGCCAGCGCCGTCGCGGAGGGGGCGACTCCAGGGAACGCGCGGTCTTGTGTCACCTGTGCGTCACGTCGAAATGAAGGGTCGCGGCTCATCATCTTGGACGAGGGTCTGAGGGCGGCGGCGGGGCGACTGGCCGTGCTACGACTGCGGGCGACGCTGGACACCTCGATGGCCCTTCACGACCCCGCTCCCACCCTGCAGCTCGCGCCCACGGCGCTCAGGCTCCGCGCGCCGGGCCTCACGCGTTTGCTGGGGGTGGGCATCGCGTTGCTGGTCATCGGGGGCTGGGTCGTCTGCCTGGCGCTGTCCCTGAGCGGCGTGGTGTCGTCCTGGGCGGGGCAAGGCGCGTTGGTGGTGGTCAACACGCTGCTCAGCACCGGCCTGTTCATCACCGCGCACGACGCGATGCACGGCGTGGTGCTGCCGGGGTCTGCCAGGGTCAACCGCGCGGTGGGTCAGGTGGCCCTGGGCGTCTACGCGGCCTTCGCGTTTCAGCCCCTGTTCGAGGCGCACCATCGTCACCACCGGCGCCCCGCGAGTGCCGACGACCCGGACTATCACGACGGCGAGCGGCCCGGCTTCGTGCGCTGGTATCTGCGCTTCATGCGGCGCTACCTCACCCTGGGGCAGGTGGTGCGACTGGCGGTGGTGTTCAACGTGCTGGTGCATGTGCTCGGAGTGCCCGAGGCGCGGGTGCTGCTGCTGTGGGTGCTGCCGCTGCTCTTGTCGACCACCCAGTTGTTCTATTTTGGCACCTACCGCACGCACCGCGAGCCCGCCGGCGGGTATCCCGACGCGCACCGGTCGACCAGCAATGATTTTCCAGTCTGGTTGTCTTTTCTGACGTGTTTTCATTTCGGCTACCACCACGAGCACCACGCCAACCCGCAGGCGCCCTGGTGGAGGTTGCCGGCCGAGCGCGCGAAGCGTCAGCAGGGCCTGAGGTGAGCGCGGCGTTCTGGCTTTCGGCTGTCGGGGCCTTCGTGGGCATGGAGGCGTTCTCGTACGCGGTGCACCGCTTCCTGTTTCACGGGCCGCTGTGGGTGATTCACGTCAGCCACCACCGCCCGCGCACCGGCTGGTTCGAGCGCAACGACGTGTTCTCTCTGGGGTTCGCGCTGGTGGCGGTGGGGCTCATCCTGGCTGGCAGCCCGTCGCCTCTGACCTCGGCGTCGGGCGGCGCCGGCGTGGGCATGACGGTGTATGGGCTGACGTATTTCTTGCTGCACGACATGGTGACCCATGGGCGTTTTGCGGCGGAGAAGGCCCGCGCGGCGTTGAACCAGAAAGTGGTGACCGCGGTGAGCACCGCCCATCGACAGCACCACCGCTCGACCGAGAAGCCGGGCCTGCCGCCGTATGGTTTCTTGAGCATGAAGTAGCCCGACGGCCTGTCTGTGTTGCCATGGCGCTCAGCCCGGCGTTCGATGACGACGCTCGATGCGCCAGCCAGCCCTCGATGTGAGCGATTGGCTCGAGGGACCAGCGGGTGAAGGGCTCACTTCGGGGCCAGGGCCAGGCGAACCGATTCCGCCGCCCGCCGGGTGTGCTCCAGCGCCACGGGCTCACCCAGCGCCGCCAGCGCCCCTTCACTGCGCTCGAGCAGCTCGAGGGCCACCTCGAGCCGGGGCGGGCCGTCGGAGGGGACCACCCGGTGGCTCGTCGCTCCGTCGACCAGCTGCGCCAGCGCCGCCTTCGTCTCGACCTGCGCCCGCACCCGGTAGCCCGCGATATCGGGGTCTGCCGCCGAGAGCGTCTCGAGCGCCGTCGACAGGTAGTCCCGGCTCGAAAAGCTCGTCGCGTCGGTCTTCAGCGCGGTGTGCGCACAGCCACTGACCAGCAGGACCACCATCACCAGCAGAGCTCGCATGCCCTGGTGTGCTCCCGACCCCGAAGAAGCGATCACCCAGGTCAGGGCCGCGCGCGCTCCCACAGGGCCCACAGGCCGTCAGCCCTCGCCAGCGTCCACCTCGGCCCCTTCACCTCAGGCCCCGGGGGAAACACCAGGGGCGCGTCACCCCGCGTCAGCACGTAGTCATACGACGGGCCCTCGAGCTCGTTGTCATACCCTTCCGGGTTGAACTCCCATGGCCAGGGGCGGGTCTTCGGCTCGAGCCCGGCCCGGTAATGCAGCAGCGACTGCGGCAGGTCGATGAACGACGCCTCGTTCGACCCATGGTTCCACACCCGGTGGTACCCCGAGGCGTGGCTGAAGGCGTTCTCGGTGGTGACCTGTGAGGTCTGGAAAAAGGTCAATTGCAACAGCCGACTGCCTTTGGGCAGATCAGCCAGCACTGTCTTGAGCCCCGCGAACTCCTCTTGAAGCACCCGCGTGTTGCGCTCCACCAGCGCAGCGTCGGCCACCCCCACCGCCAGCATTCCCACCAGCACCGCGCTGTGCCACCGCGAGCGCCCGCGGCCCAACACCAGCGGCAACAGCATCGCCGCGGCGGGAGCAAACCTGGCGTTGAGCCCCCACAACCAACCGCGCTCGAAGGGCAACCCCAGCCACACCGCCACCGTGCCCAGCCACAACGCCCGGCCTGCCCAGCTGCCCTGCCAGGGCGCTTGCTTTTCCTCAGGCTCACCGACGCGTCGCAAAGACAACCACCCCAGCAGCACCACCAGCGTCGCCCACGACAACAGCACCAGCCCATCGAGGCGCCCACCCCATACATCACCCAGCCAGCCGGGCGCCGACGCGAGCACCTTCTTCGGGCTCTGGAACTGCGGCGTCATCGACACCGTGAACCGCGCCGCGTCCACCGAGAGCACCGGGCTCGACACCCACCACCAGACGGTAGGCACCACCAGGGTGAACAGCCCGACGAGCCGCAGCGCTGCTCGAGCCGCGCGCTGCCTGAACGTCGAGCCCGGCGTGAGGCTGCGCGCCACCGCCACCGCCACCGCGCTCGACGCCAGCCACACCACCGACGTCAGGTTGAGAAAGAACACCGTCAGCGAGAGGCCCGCCACCGTCAGGTGGTGCCGAACGCTCAAGGGCTTCGACGGGGCCAGCAGCGACAGGGCGAACAGCACCACCGGCGTGGCCAGCACGAACGACACGAAGCCCAGCGTCATCGGGCGAGACCAGAGCAGCGGCAGCGCGCACAGGGCCAGGCGCTCGTCGTGGCCCACCGCACGGAACACCCGCCGCAAGGCAAACAGCGTCGACAACACCGCCACCACCAGCAGCACCTTCAGCGCCGCGACCGGCCCGCCCACCAGCACCGCCAGCCGAGCCGCCACCCAGGTCGCCAGCCAGTACTGCGTGCGCGCGAAGTCAGCCTCGTAGAGGCCCGCCAGAGGCCCCTGCTGATCCAGGTCCACCAACGTGGCCACGGTCGCCGCGTGTTCGGGCAAGTCGACCATCGGCGCGAACTCGTGCCGCAGCGGCAACACCGCCAGCAGCCCCCCGAGCAGCAACGCCAGGGACCACAGCGACTCGACGAACCTGGGGCGTGACTCGGTGGCGTTCGACCTCACGGCCCCTGGCCCCGTAGCGATTTCCGTCGACGGTGTCGCCCCTGGCGGGCGGTCACCTCATTCCTCACGTCCCGTCTTTCTGGAATTCAGGAAAATCATATTCTTGCGTGGCAAAGAAATGAATCGCGCGTCCACCTCACGAGGTGGCAGTGAACGTCTGTGGACATGGCGCTCGAACGGCGGGAGTCCCGTCGCGGCGTTCTGCCGGTCGCCACCCGTCGCAGCGTGAACCCTCGTCACCCCCTGCAATCAGAACCTTCCGTCCCCGGTCGCTGCGCGGTAAGAAGCCGGGGTTCATCCTTTCCTGGCCGTCCTTGCTCCAGACCTTGCTCGAACCCGCCCGCGTCCCGCTCTTCTCAGTCACTCGTGTCTGCGCCCATGACCTACGCCTCTTCCGCTCACCGATGGACCGCGCTCTTTGCCGCGCTGACCTCTTCTCTCGTGCTGGCCCAGGCCGCTGCGGGGGTCTCTGATGAGCGGGTGGTGTTACCCGCCGCGCCCGGCAGCATCGACGGCGTGGGAGAGAACGCCACCGTCGAAGGCAACCAGGGCGCCATGCGCTACCGGGTGGCCCTCGAGGTGCCGAAAGGGTTTCCCGGCGTCACGCCGTCACTCGACCTGTCGTACAGCTCGTCGTCGGGCGCCAGCGTGGTGGGCATCGGCTGGTCACTGCCCTCGTTCTCCATCGAGCGCATGACGTCGAAGGGCCTGCAGAAGTACGACGTCACCGACCGCTTCGTGGCCGACGGCAGTGACGAGCTGGTGCGCGTGTCCCAGCTGGGCGACGAAGCCGTCTACCGTGCCCGCTTCGAAGGCAGCTTCGTGAAGTGGACCTGGAAGTCGCGGGGCACCGGCGAGGCCGGCTCGTGGACCGCCGAGTACCCCGATGGTCGCGTCGGCACCTTCGGCGTCGATGCCCAGGGCACCGCGGTGCCCGCCGCCCAGGTGCGCGTGCCTTCCACCAACAAGGTCTGGCGATGGCACCTCACCCAGCTGGTCGACCCCTTCGGCCACGCCATGAAGCTGAGCTGGACCAAGGACGGCTCGGGGCACCCGCTGCTCGAGCGCATCGACTACCTCTACGAAGGCACCCTGCCGCGCCACTCGGTGCGCTTCACCTATGAAGGCCGCACCGACGCCATCTCGAACGCCACCCCGGGCTTCGAGCTGCGCCTCACCCAGCGCCTCAAAGACGTGCGCATCTTCTCGGGCACCACCAGCAGCGAGCTGGTGCGCGCCTATGTGCTCGACTACGAGGCCGACTCCACCTCGGGCGGGGCCAGCCGCCTCACCCGCGTCAGCCGCTTCGGGCGCGGCAACCTGGCCTACCCGGTCACCTTCCGCTTCGGGTACTCCAGGACCCTCGGCGGGTCCTGCGACACGTCCTGCGAGAAGCCCTTCGTGCGCGACATGGGCACCCTGGCCGGCGTCGACTTCTCGACCGGCAAGGCCACGCTCATCGACATGACCGGCGACGCGCTGCCCGACGTGGTCGCCAGCGACGCCAACGGCCGCCACACCATCTTCACCGCCAGGTTCGATTCGGAAGGGCGCACCAGCTTCAACCCCACGCCCCGCGCAAGCTCGAAGACCACCACCCCCACCCCCTTCGTCCTCGGCGACGCGCGCGTGCAGGTCATCGACGTCAACGGCGACGGCTTCACCGACATCACCCAGGCCAAGGTGCCCGCGGTGCTGTGCAACAACGGCTCGGGCGACTGGGTCGACGCCGCGTTCTGCGTGGGCACCGCGGTGCCGGGCCTGCCGACCGGCTTCAGCCCCGATGAAGACGCCGACCAGGCCCAGGCCGACCCGAAGTTCGTGCGCTTCTTCGACTACGACAACGACCGGCGCATCGACTGGCTGCGCACCTTCTCGGGAGGCTCGGGCACCGAGGTGCTCGTCAACACGCCCGGCGGCTTCAACAGCATCAGCGTGCAGAACATCGGCCTGGTCTTCGACGAGAGCGGCCTGCAGCTGGCCGACATGAACGGCGACGGCCTGCAGGACCCGGTGCAGCTCATCGCCTCGGGCTCGGCGGTGCAGGTGCAGTACAAGCTGAACTACGGCTTCGGCACCTGGAGCCCCACCTGGTCCTTCATCACCCTCTCAGGCCTCGACGCGTCCCAGGCCTCGCTGGCCGAGCTGCAGGACATCAACGGCGATGGCCTGGCCGACGTGGTGGTGGCCTCGGGCACCCAGGTGTCCTTCGCGCTCAACCGCAACGGTGACCGCTTCGACCAGGTGGTCACCCTCGCCGACGCCCAGCTGGGCTCGGGCAACATCCCCACCCGGGGCCCCAACACCGTGGTCGCCTACGCCGACATGAACGGCAACGGCTCTGACGACGTGGTGTGGATTCAGCCGTCGGGCGAGGTGAAGTACCTCGAGCTGTTCCCCGTGCGGCCCAACCTCATCGCGCGCATCGAGAACGCCATCGGCTCGGTGCAGTTGGTCAGCTACGGCACCTCGGTGCTCGAGCAGGCCCGCGACACCACCGCCAACATGCCGTGGGCCAACAAGGTGCCCAACGCCTATTCCCTGGTGAAGCGCCTCGAGAGCTTCGTCACCTTGACCGGCTCGGACACCTCGGGCCTCAAGGAGCTGCTCACCTACCGCTACCACTCGGGCTTCTACGACGGCGTCGAGAAGCAGTTCCGCGGCTACGAGCAGGTCGAGCGCGAGCAGCTGGCCGACATGTCCCGCGACGCGCAGGAACCGGGTCTTTTCGTCGACGACTACGACGTGGGCAAGACCGAGCCCGCCCTGGCCGGCGTGCGCGTGCGCGGGCGCGTGTACGCGGGGCCCACTGCCACCCAGCAACTGCTCACCGACGCCACCGTGCTGTGGGACAAGTGCCCGGTGGCCGACGTGGGCACCCCGACGCCCGCCATCGTCTTCGTCTGCCGCCGCGCCGAGACCACCACCTTCGTCGAGCGCGACGTGGCCAACGCCTACACCACACGAAAAGAGTTCGACTACGACGGCTACGGCAACCAGGTCGCCGAGCGCGAGCTGGGCGTCATTCACTTCGGCACCGTGATGCAGCCGCGCGCCTGCGAGGCGTGCACGCAGTCGGGCGTCTTCGGCAAACCCTGTGGCGCCATGTGCCTGGGTGACGAGCGCTACACCGCCACCGAGTACCTCACGCCGGGCCCCGCCACCGCCGGCGCCTGGTTCGTCAACAAGCCGAAGCGAACGACCGAAGGCGCGCTGATGGGCACCGCCGTGGCCGAGACGCTCACGTTCTATGATGGCGATGACTTCGAGGGTCTGCCCGCGGGCCTCACCAAAGGCTTCGTCAGCCGCACCCAGCTGCGCACCGGCCCGGGCCCCAACGACGTGGTGGTCGAGCGGTTCAAGAGCGATTCCCACGGCAACAGCGTCGAGCGCATCGAGCCCGCGGGCTCCCTGTCTGCCACCAACACCCAGCGCCGCCTCGCCACCTATGACGCCTCGGGCCTCAACATCGTGTCGACCGAGGTGAAGGTCGGCGGCACCCAGGCCCTGCGCCGCGACTACCTGTGGGACGTCGCCTGGGAGCAGCCCGTCCAGGCCTCCAACTGGTACCCGGTGGTCAACGGCCAGCCGGCCGCGCCGGTGCTGCAGACCCGCTGGCGCTACGACGACCACAACCGCACCGTGCGCGTGCTCGAGCCCGGCGACACCGAGGCGCTGCCGGCCCAGGAATTCGTCTACGAGCTCGCCGACCCCGCCTCGCGCTTCCTCATTCAGACGCGCAGCTCGGCCACCAGCGGCCTCGACATCATCGAGGCGCGCTGCCTCGACGGAAAGGGCCGCATCTTCCAGACCCGCGCGAAGCTCGACAGCACCCGCTGGCAAGTGTCTGGCTTCACCGAGTTCGACAGCCGCGGCACGCCCGTGCGCACCTTCCTGCCGTACGTCTCGACCAGCGGCACCTGCGACACCACGCCCCCCGCCGGTCTGCCCTCGGTGCGCTTCACCTTCGACCCCATCGGCCGCAAGCTGACCGAGACCGAGCCCGACGGCTCGAAGCGGCGCGCCGAGTTCGGCCCGCTCATCATCAAGCGCTTCGACGAGAACGACACCGACTCGGCCAGCCCGTTCTTCAACACCCCCGTCATCGACGAGTTCGACGGCCTGGGGCGGCTGGTGTCTTTCCAGCGCTCGCTCACCACCTCGGGCCCGCAGCCCATCACCCGCATCTCCTACGACGCGCTGGGCCGCATCGCGACCGTCAAGGACCCCGCCGGAGCCACCAAGACCCAGACCTGGGACGCGCTCGACCGGCTGCTCACGGTGAACGACCCGAACGCGGGCCTGACCCGCAACGAATACGACGCCAACGGCAACCTGGTGCGCTCGGTCGACGCGCGCAGCAAGGTGGTGAAGAGCCAGTACGACGGCGCCAATCGCCTCATCTCCCAGTGGGACGAGGCCGACGAGGCCGGCACGAAGATGACGTGGACGTACGACCTGCTGCCCGACTGTACCAACTGCACCAACGCCGGCGGTCTGCTGGTCGAGACGAAGTACCCGGCGGGCTCCGAGCGCCGCGGGTACGACCCCAAGGGCAACCCGCTCTACCTCGAGCGCGCCATCGACGGCGTCAGCTTCGTCACCCGCCGCCGCTTCGATGGCGCCGAGCGCGAAATCTCGACCATCTACCCGTCGGGCCTCGAGGTGAAGCGCACCTACGACGGCCTGGGCCGGGTGGTGAGCATTCCCAACTACGTCGACGTGGTGGAGTACGACGAGCGCGGAGAAATCAAGCGCGTCGCCTTCACCAACGGCGCCACCACCGAGTACCGCTACGACACCCGCCGCCGGCTCTCGTCGCTGAAGACCACCCTCAAGGACGGCAGCGCCCTGCTCGACCTCGGCTACAGCCGCGACAAGGCCGGCAACCTGCTCACCATCACCGAGGCGACGCCCCGCCCCAACGCCGCCCGCCACGGCGCCGTCATCACCTACGACGCGTGGGACAGGCCGCGCACCCTCGCCCTCTCGCGCCAGAGCGGTGAGCCCGAGACGCTGTCCTTCGCCTTCGACGACGTCGACAACATCACCTCGGTCACGTCGAGCCTGGGCGCCACCAGCAAGGCCAACGTGGGGGCGCTCTCGTACTCGCCCGACAAGCCCAACGCGGTCGTCAAGGCCGGCAGCCTCGAGCTCACCCAGGACTCGCGAGGCAACGTCGAGACCCGAGGCGACACCACCTACTTCCGTGACGCCTTCAACCGCCTCAGCTGGGTCGAGGGCGTGGGCGGTGAGCGGAAGGCCACCTTCACCTGGGGCGGAGGCACCGAGCGCGCCAAACGCGAAGAGAACGGGTCCACCACCCTCTATGCCGAGAGCGGCTTCGAGGTGCGCGACGGCATCGGCAACCTCTCGGTGGTGCTCGGTGAGCTGCGGGTGGCGCGGGTGCAGACGCCCGCCACCGCGTCGCTGGTGCTGTCGGACCTGGCCCCGGCCACGGGCAGCGGCGCTCAGAAGACCGTCGCCGGCGACCGGGTCATCGACATCGCGGACGCGTGGCTGGCGCAGGCGGCGAAGGTCGGCACGGTGCAGCTGTCTGGCGGCCCGGTGCCCTCTCAGGTGTCCGCGCTGCTGGCGTCGGCCGCCCGCCGCCTGCTCATCGACGACGTCACCTGGCTGCACCTCGACCACCTGCGTTCCGTGGTGGCCTCGACGGACCAGACCGGCCAGGTGCGCGCCGAGCAGTCCTTCTACCCCTTCGGAGAGACGCGCGGCTCGACTGGCTACGTCGACGCCTACGGCTTCGCCGGCGGGGAGCACGTGAAGGGCACTGGCCTGGTGCACTTCGGTGAACGCGAGCTCGACCCCACCACCGGCCGGTGGACCAGCGTGGACCCGAAGTTCCTGCAGTCGACCGAGGACACCATCGACACCTACGGCGAGAGCACCGGCGGCTATGTGTACGTGGCCAATGGCTTCGTGAACTCCATCGACCCACAGGGCCTGGCGAAGACGACGCCAGGGTCGGGCGCCCCCAAGGCGACCCCTGCGGCTCCCAAGACGCCGCCCAAGTCGAAGGCCTCGAAGGCCAAAGGCATCGCCAAGGGCATCGGCATCGCCCTCGCGGTGTTGTCTGCGCTCGTCTCAGTCGGCGGTGCCATCGGCGCAGCCACTGCCGACGACTCGAAGGAAGCTGCACAGCGCTCGGCCATCGCCGGGGCTGTCGGGCAGAGCGGCTCGGCGGTGGGCACCATCGTCACCAGCAGCCTCGATATCTCGCGTAGCCGGGCCAAGGCGAAGGACAAGGCGAAGAAGAAGGCCGAGAAGGCGAACATCGCCAACTCCGAGCCCACCCTGGTCAGCTCGTCGAACCCCAACGTTCAGCCCAAGCCTCCCCCGGCTCCGCAGCCTCCGCAGTCGTCCAACCCACCGTCGTCGCAGCCGCCTGGTCCGCCCAACCGACCGCCCCCGCCGGTGCCGACTCAGCCGAGCAGCCTCGCGGCCCCGAACTCCCTATGAACCGCTCCCTCTTCTTCAGCTGGTTGACCATCGCGTTGTCCTTCACGCTCGCGGCCTGTACCTGTGGCACACCCTGCGCGCCGGGCACCAAAGACTGTCCCTGCAAAGCGGCCAGCGTGTGTGACGACGCGCTCTTGTGCACCGGCGCCAACACCTGCGTCGCGCCCACCACCGCCACCGTGCAGGTGGCCGAGGCGGCGGCGCGCGGGTGCGAGGTGGTGCTGACCGAGAGCGAGGGCAGTCGGGTCGCGTCGGTGTCATTCAAGGGCGGCGTGCAGGGGGCCTTCGTGCGCGAGGCGCCGCGGGTGGCGGTCACCTTCGTGGCGGGCAGTGACGCGCGAATTCCCGGCGATGGGGTCGAGGTCGCGCTCTCGGGCCCGGCCAGCGGGCTCACCATCAGCAAGGCGTCGTGCGTCGACTCGGCGGGCGTGAAGCTGAGCCCCGTCAGCATCACCGTTCGTTGACCTGTTCCTCGCGGCGCCTGGGCGCCGCTCCTGTTGTCTGTCTTTGAAAGGTTTGGTCCCATGACTTCGACGGTGCGTGCGCTGCTGGTAGGCCTTGGCGTGTCGGTGATGGTCGGCTGCCCTGCGGCCACGCCAACCCCCGACGGTGGTGGTGCTGATGAGGCCTGCGTGGACGGCACCCAGGGGTGTGCGTGCGCCGTCGACAACCGCTGCGCGAAGAACGCCCGCGGCGAGCAGCTGCTCTGCATGGGCGGTCGCTGCGAGGCGATGACCTGCGTCGCTGGCGACCGCGGCTGCGTCTGTCGCAACGGCACCGAGTGCAACGGCGCCGCTGACGCGTGCACCAACGGCTTCTGTATCGCGGCGGGCTGCGCGCCCGGCACCAAGGACTGTACCTGTCTGGCCGGGGCCTGCGACGTGGGTTTCACCTGCCTCGAGAGCACGGTGTGTGTCGACTCGACGGGCTTCGAGGGCGGCGCCTGTCTGTCGAACGGTCGCTGCAACCGTGGCAACAAGTGCGACCCCTCCACCGCCACCTGTGTGTTCTGCTCTCCGGGCACCGCGGGCTGTCAATGCACCACCAACAACGGCTGCAACCAGGGGTTGGCGTGCACCGCCGGCCAGTGCCTGAGCGCGGCGCAGCTGCCGCCGGCCAACCCCGTCTGCTACACCCCGTGCCGCGACGACCTCGACGTCGACGGGGGCAGCGTGCGGTGCAGCACCGACGACGTCATTCCCGGGTGTCTGCCGGGGAAGACGTGCAGCCAGGGCAGCTGCCTCGGCGCCGGCGAGACCAAGCCTTCCTGCGCCAACGACCTCGACTGCCCCTTCTTTCAGGTGTGCCTCAACGGCGGCTGCTACTCGAACTGCGAGGCGAACGCCGACTGCGGCTCGGGCCTGGGGTGCGTGCGCAAGGCCTGCCGGCCGACCTGCTCGGTGGCGCGTGGCCAGGCGGCGTGCGGCGCGGGCCTGGCCTGCACCGCCAACGATGGAGAGAACGGCTTCTGCACCCCCGTCGGTCGGCTGTCATCGTCGATGGCGCAGACGGCGCTGCCCTCGGGTGGCCTCGAGCTGCCGGTCGAGCGGCTGGCGCTGTCGAACGTGCAGACGTCGGGCAGCTTTCAGGTGCTGCCGAAGTCGGCGAGCACTCAGGACGTGACGGTGCGCAAGCTGTGGCACTCCATCAGCTACGCCGACGGCCGCACCGAGCGGGTCGACGCCCCCATCGACTCGAGCGGCAAGTACCGCGAGTGTGACTCGACCAAGAACGAGTGCCCCCTGTGGTGGCTGAAGCTGGGCAGTCCAGGCGTGGCCGTGGCCCAGACGCCCACCATCGGCTTCCGGTTGATTCCCGGGTGCGCTGACACCACCCGCCGGCTCGACGCCGGCGTCGCCATGCCGTGCCCGTCGATTCGCGTCGAGAACGCCGGTGGCGTGCAGGCCGTCCGATGGGACGGCGCCATCGAGGTGTCGACCCGCGACTCGCGCACGCAGATCAGCCTCTCGTACGTCGAGCGGCCGGAAGGGCAGTGGACGGGTGCGATGTATTACATGGGCACCTTCAACAAGACCAACCTCGACCAGTGGATTGGGAGGACCAACAAGGCCGACGTCACCAACGTCGAGAACGGCCTCATTCAGCGCTGGGGCGCGCTGCGCTCGGGGCAGCTCGAGGGGTGGCAAGAATTCCTGGCGGTGCTCACCGCCACCCGCACCGAGTCGTGGAAGTTTGGCATCGTCAATGACCGCTGCCGGCGCGCCAATGGCAATTCACAGACGGTCGCCTGTTATCCCTATACAAACACCTCGGGGGTGCGGGTGTACGTGCAGAACGTCAACTCGGCGCCGATCCCCTCGGGCGTCAGCGAGCTGCCGGTAGCGCTCAACCTGAAGATCTCGCAGAGCGCTCCGGCCGTCTTCGAGGGCCGCGTCGAGTCGTCCATGGCCATGCACTACCCGGGCAACCCGACCCTGAAGATGGAATTCAAGGGTAGCCCCGCCGACGCGGCCTCGTGCGCCGCCAGCACCGGCGGCACCGACTGTCTGGTGTTCTTGAAAGAGAACGCCACCGGTGACGCCAACCGGCTCATCTCGGACATCGGCGGCCGGTACCTGCCGACCTCGGGCACCTGCGCCACCGGCTTCGTGCAGAACCAGGAGCCCTGGCTGCTGACCGGCTTCAACGCCGGCACCGTCACCGACTCGACGGGCGCGCGGTTCCGCCCCGAGTGCCGCGACGAAGAGCTGCCCTTCGACAAGGCGGGGGCCACCACCAACGGGCCGCTCAACCAGAGCCTGGCCGGCGGGAACCCGGTGCCCGATGGGCAGCCGCGCCGGCGCACCCTGAAGTTCCTCGATGGCGCGCTGGTGAACCAGACCCAGATCTTCGTGCTGTTCGAAGAGAGCTACGAGAGCTTCATTCCCGGGCAGGCGCCCACCACAGCCTATGGGTACATGCTGCTGAAGCGCTCGCCGGCCAACCTGACCCCTGCGTCCTTCGTCGGCCTGCGGGGACCCACCTCGATGCCGCCGCGCACCGCGCCCACGCCGTCGGGCGCGACCTGCGACGCCGCCCTGGTGGCGTCGACCGGCGTCTCGAGCACCCCGAGCCTCACCGACAAGATCTCGCTGGTGCGCACCTTCCTCAAAGGCAGCGTCGGCACCAGCGGCTACGACGCCATCAGCGCGGTGAGCCTGGTGGCTCCCGAGTCGAACAACCGTATTCACTATCTCTGTGAAGACACCGGCTTCTTCAACGGCGGCGCCGCCGATACCGGCGCTGCTGGAGGGGTGCGCGTCGCCTGCCCCGCTGGCAGCAAGGTCACCTACTTCAACGGCGGCACCCGGACCAACGCGCAGCTGGCCGCAGAGGCCTGCCAGACCAGGCTCGGCGCCGACGGCCGCGGCACCTGCCAGGCGACGTTGAACCTGTGGCGCCTCAACCAGAGCGTGGTCATCGACCCGTTGTGGGAATGCGCTCTGCCGACGTCAGGCCCGCGGCCGGCGTTCTGTGATGACAACCGCCTCGACCTGCGCACTGGCAAGGTCTTCTACAAGAAGGCCGACGCGGTCACCGCACGCACCTTCTTGCCGCTCCGCTCGCTCATCGAAGCAGCCTTCCGCTACAAGACGCGCTTCCGTTCGAGCAGCGGAGGCACCCTGGGCTTCGCGCCGGTGCAGTGCATTCCCAACTCAGACCAGATTCCCTATTGTTATGACCCTGCGCAGATTGAAGAGGCGCGCACCCGCGTCGACTGCCTCGTCAACCTGTACAGCGACCAGGCGGTCATCGCCCAGCTCAACACCGCCGACCAGGGCCTGCGCGACGACCTGTACCGCTTCTTGCGGCAGAGCTTCTCTGAGTTCGCCAACTCGTACGAGGGCTTCGAGCGCCTGTATGCCGAGCTGCTGGTGATGCAGGGCGACGAGTCGCTCACCTCGGCCTATGCCTCACGCTTCGACCTGGCGGCCACCGGCGGAGCGAGTTTCAAAGGCTCGGCCTTCGAGCCCAACGGCATCGACCTGACGGGCGTGGCCGGCGCCGAGATGTATCGGCTGTACCAGGCGGTTCAATACTACCAGCTGGCGCTCGACCGCTTGTACATGTTGGGCCCCAACTTCCAGACGGCCCTGAGCCGCGGCTCGGTGGGCAACGACACCAACTTCATCACCGCCGAGATGGTGACCAGCTACCTCGAGCGCCTGGTGCGCGCGGCCTCGCAGAAGTCTCGGGCCCTGGGTGAAATCTCGCGGCGCTATCAGAACTTCAACCGCCCAGACCTGGCCCGGCGCACCATCGAGCGGGGCTACGTGGCCACCTACCTCGAGAGCGCGCTCATCAGCCGCATCATGCTCGACATCGCGGCGGGCTCGAGCTCGGCGTCGATTCCGCAGATTCGGGTCATTCTCGAGAAGGCCCAGAGAAACTACCGCATGGCCCTGCTCGACATGCGCGAGATGTATCAACAAATCACCGACGAGCAGAACTTCTTCGGGTACGCGCCCGACTACATTCCATTCCCCGCCATCGACGGCTCATCGGTGAGCTCGGCCAACGCCTTCGAGACCTTGTTGAACCTGGCCAGGCAGCGGCTCGACCTGGCCAAGACCCGCGAACAGGTGGCGTTGGCCTCAGGAAAGCAGGGGCGCGTCGACGCGGCGCAGTTCCAGTCGGACCTGACGGGTATTCGCAACAACTACGAGAACCAGCTGTCGTCCATCTGCGGCACCTTCACCGGCAACGATGGGCGCCTGTACCCGGCCATTCGCAAGTACGCGTACCTGAACGATATCACCACCCAGATGGGAGACCCCTGCGGGCGCATGGGCTCGGGAGACCTGCACCAGGCCATGGGCACGGTCAAGGACTCGAGCCTCAAGCTGAAGGGGGTGTTGCTGCGCCACGAGAACATGCTCAATGACATTCAAATCGAGCAGACCCGGGTGGCGCAGCAGTGCGCGCTGACCACCACCATCGCTGATTTGCAATACACGGTGGCCGAGAAGCAGGCGACAGTGTCTCAATCAGTCGCCGAGCAGCGGGCCCTGATTCAGTTCATTCAAGGCAGCGTGGCCGCGGCGTCGAACGCCATTGAGGTGATGGACTGCGAGATTCAGTGCGCCAGCTCGGCGGCCATGGGCGCCACGGTGGCGGCCATCGGCATCGCGGCGGCGGGCAGCCAGTACGCCACCGAGCTGGTCATCGCCAAGAAGGAAGCCGAGCAGCGCACCTATGAGCGCGACACCATGCGGGTCATCGCCAACGCCCCCTGCCAGGGCGCGCAGATCGACTCGGTGGCCAAGGTGGCCGACCTGACCAACAACACCTTCGAGGTTCAGCTCGAGGCGCTGCGCGCCGACTACGGCCTGCGCCTGTCGATGAGCGAGGTGACCCGGCTGTTCTCGAACGCCCAGCGCCTGCAGGCCCAGCAGGAAGAGGCCGAGCAGCTGGCCATCAACGTGCAGGCCGCGCAGAACGACCCCAACGTTCGCATCTACCAGAACGACGCCATCATCAACGCCGACGTCAGCTTCCGCGACGCGCTGGCCACCACCTATCGGCTGACCCGGGTGTATGAGTATTACACCAGCCAGTCGTACGCGAAGAAGGAACAGCTGTTCTTGATTCGCATGGTGACGGCAGGCCAATACAACCTCGAGAATTATCTGCTCGAGCTCGAGAACGCCTTCAACGTCTTCGAGGAAGAGTTCGGCAACCCCGACGTGCGGGTGATGGCGCTGAGCCTGCGGGACGACATCCTCAAGGTTCCGTACCTGAAGACCTCGGGCACCCCGATGACCGAGGCCGAGCGCATCGCCGCCATGCGCGAGCGCCTGAAGGACGTGAAGCTGCTCGATTCCCGCGGGTACCTCACGTTGCCCTTCTCGACCCAGCTGCGCGAGCTCTCGCCGCTCACCCGCAACCACAAGATTCGGCACGTGGAGATCGACCTGCAGGGGGCCCGCATGGGCGACGCGGTGGCCCGGGTGTACCTGCGCATGTCGGGCACCGGCGTCTTGCGCAACGTCGCCGACGACACCGACTACTACGTCTTCCCCGAGCGTACGGCGGTCATCAACACCTCGCTGCTCGGCTCGAAGGTCTTCGACCCCGAGGTGTACCGCAACTACCGCTTCCGCGACCGGCCGCTGGTCAACACCCTGTGGGAACTCATCGTCAACCAACGCGACGAGACGGCGAACCAGGACATCGACCTGCAGTCCCTGACTGACATTCGGGTGCTCATCTACTACTCGGACTTCACCGCGTTCTAAGCCACACCTCTGGCGTGCCGCTGTGCACGCCGGCCAAGGGGCCCCCTCGTGATGTCTGCTCGTCGCCTCGTGTCGCCTCGTCTGTCGTTCGCCGCCCTCTCGGCGGGTCTGGCCCTCTTCACCGCCGGGTGCCCGCAGGCGGTCGCTCCCCCCGATGCAGGGGGCGCTGGGGGCGGCTCGGCGTGTAGTCCCGGCACCGTCGACTGTGCCTGCGAGGCGGGGGCCTGCTCGTCGGGCGAATGCGTCGGCGGAGTGTGTGTGTCGTGTCAGCGTGGCGCGGCGAACTGTGTGTGCCGCGCCAACAGCACCTGTGACACCGGCCTGCGCTGCGCGACGGGGCGCTGCGAGACGTGCCCCGCCGGGCAGAACGGCTGCGCCTGCTCGCCAGGGACGCCCACCGACACCTGCGCGGCAGGGCTCACCTGCAGCAACGGCACCTGCGTGCCGGACAGCTGCGTCGCCGGCACGCCCGGGTGCCCCTGCCGGCCCCAGGGCCCCACCTGCAACCAGAACGCGTACTGCGACGGCACCTCGGTGTGCCGAACCTGCAGCCCCGATGTGGCGGGCTGTGCCTGCAGCTCGACCTCGACGTGTCTGGGCGGGCTGGTCTGTGACATGTCCCAGATGCAGTGCCGGGCGAGCGTCACCTGCACCCAGCTGAGCGCTCCCGATGCAGGCACGTGTGCTCCCAACCAGCTGTGCACCCAGGCGGCGGGGCAGGACGCGGTGTGCGTGCCCGGCCAGTGTCAGCCGAACTTCAAGTTCGACACCGGCGCTTCGACCTGCGTGGCCTGCGTCTCGCCGAACTGCGCCAATGAGCCGACCTGCGCCGGAGACGCGGGCCCCGGGTGTGAGGCGCTGAACCGGGTGTGCGACCAGAACGGCGCGGTCGCGGTGTGCGGCGCGTGCAAGTCTGGCTTCACGGCCAACGGCCTCAATGTCTGTATTCCCGCGCCCCGGTGCGGCAACACCACCTGCGCCATCAACCAGTTCTGTGACACCTCGACGGGCAACCCGGTCTGTGCCGCGCTGCTGTGCCCAGCAGGTCAGGCCAAGGCCGGCCCCACGGGAGCGTGTACGGCCTGTACCACGCCAGCCAACTGCAACGCGCCCGGCTACTCGGGTCGCTACTGGCAATTCCAGTCAGCGCCGGCGGGAATCCCCGATGGGCAGTGTGTGTGTGAGACCATCGACGGGTTCTTCCAGCCCGCGGGTGGCACCGGCCTCGCCGAGCGCTGCGACGCGGACAATGATGGCTGGGTTCGCAAAGAGGCTGATGACAACACCATTCGTGAAAACCCGGCGCTCAGGGCCAACGCGCGCTGCACCATTCGCACCGTCGACCGGGTGAAGCTGGTGGACGAGACGGGCGTGACGGGAGAGGTCCACTCCTGTGTCAACTCGCTCGACCTCACGGTGCCCCGCGAGCGCCTGGTGGACGGGGGCCTGGCGCCGCTGGTCGATGGAGGGTTCGCGCCGGTGCCGGGCAGTGGGGTGTCAGCGTGCGGCGCGGCGGCGAACATCGTGCCGATTCGCCTGCTCGAGACCGAGCGCAATGACATTCCCGGCCGGGCCACCGCCACCACGCGCGCGCCCGAGTACGGCGGCAGCGCCGGCCGGTTGCTGGTGGCGAAAGAGCTCAACACCTTGACCAAGGGGTGCGTGAAGGGTGCCGCGCCGGCGGACTACAATGACAATCAGGTCGACGATATTCTCGAGGTGCAGGGCAAGGCGGCGCCGGCTGATGACCAGGCTCGGCTCGCCCAGTTCTCGTACTTCGTCGAGTTGTATACGGCGTACTACGAGCCCTCGGCGGGCGTGCACGGGGCGCTGGTGATTCAGGAGCGGGCCCGCTGCGACGCCACCACCTTCCCGCTGCGGTACGACCCGGCCTTCACCACGGGCGCCGACGGAGGGAGCCCCAGCGACGCCTTCAGCTTCGGCATCGACGCGGGGTCGACGTATTGGCGCTCGTGCGAGCGGCGGCGCGACCCGGGGTATTCCTCATCGGCGATGGTGGGGGCGTTGGGGGCCGGCAATGACTTCGCGCAGTGGAGCTGTCCTTCGACGACCGGCACCTGCCCGTTCCAGGGTCCGCCGAGCGCCACGCAGGTGGCGCCGACGAACCCGGCGACCACCTTCTTCCGCGACTTCGGTCGGTGCGGCCTGAGCGGCCAGCTGCCCCGTGACCAGCGTTGGCGGGGCTTTGGGCACCACAGCCAGTTCAAGTGCGTGAACGTCACCACCACCGCGCCGGGAGGCATCAACGTGCCGCCGGCGTCGTTCGGCGCGGGGCGCGAGCAGTACGTCTTCAACGAGTGCGTGGCGGTGGCGTGCGGGGCTGACGAGAGCACGTGTCGACGAGGGCAGGGCACGGGGACGCAGACGGCCCAGCCGCTGCTCAGCTGCACGCCGCGCCTGGTGCCGACCGCGGGCCAGGTAGGCTTCGCGGCGGTGGGGTACCGGCCGTATGGGCCCACCACCTCGGCGGGCAGCACCTACACCGCGCCCGAGGGGCTGACCTACCGGGGCGGGTGCGTGAATGAAGACGCCGAGAGCGCCATTGCCGGGGCGTACTTGAGCTACCTCTGCCCGTTCCCCGAGTTCTCGCTCGAGCGTGCCCGCGCTGACGTCGCCTATGGGCGCCACAGCTGCTACCGGCGGCCGGCGAACTTCCTCTGGTCGGGTCCGACCCCCCAGCGCGCCACGCTGCGCTGGTCTGCGTCAGATGCAGGGGTGGGGACGCTCAACGGGGTCTTCCGGTAGGGCTGGTTCGCAGCCTGGGCGGCCACCGTACCCGCTGGAGTCGCACTGGCTCGAAGTACCTGCACGACCGGGGCTGGCGGTCGTGCATGAGCTCTTGCAGGCCCTCGTCGCTCCTCGATGAATCTGAGGCTCTGGTGCTCGTGGCGAAGGACCCAGGTCTCGTCTTCCCAGGTGAGCGGTACCTGGCGCCAGTCCTCGCCCGGGAGCGCCATGGGGTGCTGAGCGCCCGACGGACGCGTCGAGGTTCGCCTTCGTGCCCGCTCGACCAATCGCAACTCGAAGGGCGCGAAGTGCGCGAGCGCTGTGTGCTTTTGACGAAAGGCGCCCAATCGATTGCCTGGTCAGGGTGCCAGAGCACGAGCTCGACGGACGCGAGTTTGAACTTGAGTTCACTGTCGAGAATTCGCTGAATCCATGAATACGAGTCGAGCTGCAATGAATGTGGGCCGCCTTCGAGACGGGCGTGCCAACCGTTCGCGTCAAAGCAGATATCGAGCGTAGCGCCATGGGGACGGGCGTCTCACCCTCGTCCCAGCGACCGTTTATTAGTGCGATGCGAGGGCCGTGACTGGTCGGAGAAAAGCCAGGGTGTCGCCCGACCTCAGGAAGCGCCCCGCCTGCAACGACTCCAATGAGTGATTCATGGCTCACGGCGGACAGTGACGGTCCGCAGGCTGAACTCGAGCAGGTGGGGCGCTCTTCGAGGCAGAAAACCGTAGCCGATGGCGAACTGGAATGCACCGACGGCCGCTGGTAGAAGCGCCACCTCGTGGAGACGATCAGCAAGGCGATGCGGCGGGTCCCCCGAAAGAAGACGACGATGGAGCCTCTTCGACTCGACTCATGGCCAAATTCCCTGAAGCGGAGGGGGTGCCATGGCTGACGTCCCGACGCCAGTAGGTTTGCCTGTGTTCGCCGAGCCCATGCAGGGTGACCTTGTTGGTCGCTACCGTGTCGAGAGCCTGCTCGGTGAAGGCGGCATGGCTCGGGTGTACGAGCTGGAACACCTGGACCACAAGCACAAGGCGGCCCTCAAGCTGCCGAAGCTGGGGCTCGACGAGCAGTTTCGAGATCGCTTCCTGCTCGAAGCCGGCGCTCATCTGAACCTCAATGGCAAACTTCACATCGTCAACCCGCTCGAGACGGGCACGATGCCTGCGCCTGATTCTCGGCCGTACCTCATCATGCAGCTCGTCGAGGGCAAGACCCTCGAGGCCTTCATGCGCGACGTGCCACAGGCGCCATCCCGAGAGGCGGCTGACGCCAGGCTGTTCCGGTCGATCAGGTTCATGATTCAGACGGCCATCGCGCTCGAAAACGCCCACAGTCTTCGACCGCCGATCGTGCACCGAGACCTCAAGCCGTCGAACGTGTACGTGACGAACGCCATGGTCCAGATCGAGGGCCGTGAGGTTGAATACGTCCTCTTGGGTGACTTCGGGCTCGCGTGGCGCCGGGGCGACGAGCTCTCGGCTGTCGGCACCCCCGACTATTGCTCGCCGGAGCAAGCCGCCAACGAGCGGCCCACCACCCGATCTGATTTCTATTCGTTGGGGGTGATGCTCTTCGAACTCATCGAGGGACGGCTGCCGTTCGAGCACCACGACACTCGGCAATTGCTCGCGATGCATCGATCGACGACGCCGCCCCTGCTGACGAACCCCCTGGGTCGGGAATATTTTCAGCCGCTTGTCTCGAAATTGCTCGCGAAACAGCCTGAGCAACGGCCTCCTGACGCCGGTGAGATCATCAGGGCGCTGTCAGGCGCTCTGCGAAGGGCAGAGCAGCGAGACACCGGCACGGCCATCGGCCGCGTCCCCGACCTTGGTGTACCTCCGACGGCCAGACTGCATGCGCCCGCTGCAGTCGCCCCCGAACGCCCATCAGCGAACTCGGCAGTCGGCTCGATTCCTGAGCCTCGTCAGCCAGCCTTCGCGCGCGGGTTGCGATGGCTCGCGCTCGGGTTGACCGTGGTCTTCGTGGGGGTCGCGGCTGCCAAACTGGCTCCCAGCGGTTCACGGCCTCCGCTGCCGGCAATGGTCGATACCCAGCCGCCGCGCACAGCCGTGCCCCTCAAACCGGTTCCGGTCGCGCCGGCGCGCGACGAAGCAGTTCCGGTTGAAGATCTGGCTCCCCTCAGGACGGTTGCCATTGAGCCGAAGGTCGCTGAGCCGAAGGTCGCTGAGCCGAAGGTCGCTGAGTCGAAAGTCGTTGAGCCGAAGGTCGCTGAGCCGAAAGTCGTTGAGCCGAAGGTCGTTGAGCCGAAGGTCGTTGAGCCGAAGGTCGTTGCGCCGAGGGTCAATGAGCCGACGGTCGTCTGTGAGCCCAGCCCCGAGTGGAAGAAGCTGATGATGGGGACCCTCGCGGCGCTCGAGGCCCAGGCCAACGCACTGCCTGCGTTGCAGTTGACGACAGAGGCGGAATCAGTTGGGCGCGCGGTGGCCGAGGCCCAGACCTCGAAGGACTGCGCAAGGGCTATCAAGCAGTTCGAAGCGCTGCGCAAACGCGCCATCAAGTAAGGGGAGCGCCAAACTCGTGAGAAGACTTGGAATGGTGTTGGGGTTGTGGAGTGGGTTGGCGGCCGCCGAGCCGCAGGGTGGGGCGGCGAAGGTTGCGCCGTTCCCCCTTCAGATCAAACAGGCGCCGATGAATTTCTCGAAGGAGGCGCAGGCCGAACTCCAGGCAGAGTACGTGAAGATGTTGCGCGAAACCGGGGTCGAGTCGCCGTCGTCGTACGAGATCAAAGAGGCGATCACTCGCAGCCGGCGGCAAGACTGTGACGTCGAGGACCAATGTCTCGCCGCCCTCGCCGTTGCCAGCGACGCCTTGTATAGCGTGCACGTCAGCCTCGAGTGGGATGTCAAGGACACGGTGACTGCCTCTGGCAGAGTGGTTCGACAGGATGGTGAGCTGTCGGTGCCGCGGAAGCGAGCGTTGGCGAAGATGACGAAGAAGGACGGTTTCGCCGCAGCGGCGAGGCAGGCCTTGAAGAGATTGATTGGCGATGAACTGCAGTTGACCAGGTTGCCAGCCACCCGACCGACACCGGTCGTGGCCGCAGTGACCGCGCCGACCGTCGACGCGGGCGTGCCGGCTGCTCCCCTCATCGTGGATGCTGGTGTCGCGACGGTGCCACCACAACCACCGCCGCCGCCCGAGGGCAGCCCGCTCGCGACGGTGGGTACGGTCGTCATCGTGGTCGGTGCAGCAGCAGCCGTCACCGGCGCGATTCTGTTTGGCCTCGGGTCCGCCTCGTCACGAGCGGTGGGGGCTGATGGCGCCATCGTGCTCAATGGCGGCGAGACTCCTGAACAGGCCCGTGGAGCCTATCGGCAGGCGCTGGTGCTGCAGCCTGCGGGGCTCGCCGTGCTCGGAGCTGGTGCTGGCGTCGCGGTCATTGGCGCAGTCCTGTTGGGCGTTGCGCCAAAGCCAGTCTCGAAGGTTGCGCTGATGCCGGTGCCCGGCGGGGGTGGTCTCGTGAGCGTCGAAGGGGTGTTTCCATGATGCGCCGAATTTCAGTGGTGCTGGGGTTGGTGCTGGCAGCGTGTCAGCAGACTGCGAAGCCGTGCACGACGGACGCTGACTGCGGCGCGGCGGCGCGATGTATCGAAGACGTTTGCGTCATGCGTGCATCCGCGGGTGGCTCGTCGGGCGGAGGTGCAGGAGGGACCGCGGGCGGCGCGTCTGGAGGTTCCTCGGGTGGCGGAGCAGGCGGGGTGGGTGGGGGCTCTTCTGGTGGAACGTCGGGCGGGACGTCTGGAGGGACTTCGGGTGGTTCTGTCGGCGGTGGAGGCACGGCCGGCGGCTCGGGAGGAGGAGGCGGAGACGGGGGTGGTGGCGGTGCGGGCGGTGGAGGGACTGGAGGCGGCACTGCTGGAGGGGCCGGAGGAGGTGGGGTTGGGGGAGGGACTGGCGGAGGCACGCCGCCACCCTTGTGCGATGGAGGCTGCGTGAATGTGTTTGCTGTCTGCAACGGAGGCGTTCCCGGCGGGAGGTGCGAGTCCGGACTGTTGACGGTAACGCGGCCGAGCGAGGCGACCCAGTTTGACGCTGGCGACAGCGTGGCCGTGGCGGCAACCTTTTCCTTGCCGGACGGGGGTGCTTGGCCGTCGGCGTTGTCGATTCCAGTCACTGCGACGTGGGGTGCTGCGACGACTGTCGTTGGGGGAACGCCTGGGGCGGTTGCCGGAAGTGCGAGCGCTGGGTTTGGGAGAATCCTTGTGGGGTGGGACGGCGGGCCGAGTGAGAGTCGAAGTGTGTCGTTTGTGTCCTGCGTCGCCTCGTGTGATGGGTATCAGCGGTGCATCAGCAGTGCAGACGGTGGTTTCTGCGCCACGTTGCCGTTGACAGTGAGTGTGACGCAGCCGCCAAATGATGGAGTTTATACGAACGCCTCGAGCGTCCCGCTCGAGGTGACAGTGGTGTCAGCTGACGGCGGCATGCCTGCAGCGATTCCCCTGACGGGCCCGAATGGGACCGTCGTGGTGCAGCGAGACAGCGCCACCTCGAGCACGTACAGCACGACTCTCAGCTTGAGTGGGTCGGATGGGCAGAAGCGGTTCATTGCTGGCTGGGATGCTGGCGTTGGCTTCTCGGCGGCGAGGGTGGTGACCCGCGACACGACGCCACCGACCGTGAATGTGGTGGTGCAGAGCGCTCCTGCGCGCGACGCGGGTGAGGCTGACCCATTGGCAGGGTCGGCATGGAAGAAGGACGAGTCGGTCCTGGTGGCAGTGACGGTCACCGACGCCACGTCGCCCGTGAATGCAGTGACGGCTGCGATGGTGGCGGCGCCCGGCGGGGCGACCGTGACTTCGGCTCCTGGCGCGTGTGGAGCGTGCGTTCCGGCGGCTGGTTGCTCCTGCTTCAGGGTACCCTTGGAGAAACTGCCAATTCCGGGAGCTCGGACGATGGCGACGGTAGCTGTGAGTGGGGTTCAGGATGTAGCCACGAATTCGGGCTCGGGGACGAGTGCTGCCTTTCAGGTTACACGGTTCAAGTGGGTTCGGACCTTCTCGGGAGGGTTTTCTCGGCCGGTAGCCATTGGTGATGGTGGTGTCGTCGTTGCCGCTGCCTCGGATTTTTCGGCTGGCAGAGTGACGGCCTACGCCCAGAACGGGAGTCAACTCTGGGAGGTGTCGAACGCGGGAGCCATCACGGCAGGCCCCGCCGTTGGCTCCTCGGTCTGGGTGGGGACGAGGGCCGGAATCAACATTGGCATGACGCCGCTTGGATTGGTCGACGGCGTTCTTGGTCCAGCGAGATGTACCTTTAAACAGGATCCCGCTGAGCGGGATCCATTCCTTGGTTGACGAATGAAGCAGAGAGGATCATGGGGGCGCGATCTCTTTCGGTTTGGGGGTCGTGATGGGTCGCGCGAAGA
>VYLD01000420.1_pt1 | contig 28909 bp, 23 predicted proteins | sample 5114401 | NCBI WGS metagenome assembly VYLD01 (sample SAMN12291783, study PRJNA351875) | freshwater metagenome | isolation source: freshwater lake | place: USA: Michigan, Gull Lake | collected 2013-08-08 | reverse complement strand
GGGGCGTGTCGAGGTGTTCCCCTTCGATGTGGTGCAGCACGCCGTCAGAGAACAGCAGGTCGGTTCCGGCCGGCTGCAGGTGGCCTCCCTTGACCAGCACGTGTCGGGGGCCCTGTTGGGCGAGGGCCTTCGCAGCGTCGGCGGCCTCGAGCAGGGTGGTCACCGGCCGCCCGGTCAACGCGGCCGCTTCGTGCGCATTGGGGGTCAGCAGAAACGTCGCCGGCAAGAGCTTCGCCTTCAACGCGTCGACCGCGGCGGCGTCGATGAGCGGGTGCCCGTGTTTGCTGATCATCACCGGGTCGACCACCAGGGGAAAGCGGAAGGCCTTCGCGCGCTCGGCGACCACCTCGACGAGCGCCGCCGAGCCAAGCGCGCCGGTCTTCGCGGCCCCCGGGGTGATGTCTGCCAGCAGGAAGTCGAGCTGCTGCGCGAGCAGGTCGCCGCCCAGCGCCTCGACCCGCGCCACGCCGCGCGTCGACTGCACGGTCAGCAGGGTGATGACGGCCATGCCGTACACCTGGTGCTGGTGAAAGGTCTTGAGGTCCGCCTGAACGCCGGCGCCTCCAGATGGGTCAGACCCGGCGATGGTCAGCGCGATGGGCGTCATGGCCCTCATCGGTACCACACCGCTGTCAAGGCGGGTGACAGCTGCCTGAGCACACCGCTGATCAGGTGGAGCGTCGACGCCGGGCGAGCCGGTGTCTCGAACGGGCCCTCGCGACCGCTGCCCCCGCAGAACAACTCAGGCGACATGTTTGGCATGAGCCCTGCGTCACCCGCCGCCGACCTGGACCTGAAACGTCCGGGTCTCACTCGAGAGGGGACGACGATGACCAGAGGCTTGTGGTTGAGCGTGGTGCTGGCGGGGTGTGGACCTGCGTTGCTCGAGGAAACCCCGCCTGGGGACGTGGCGGTGTCGACGCGTGCGGAGGCCGACGCAGGGCTCCAGGGCGTCGACGGAACCGATGCCGGGTGGGGTGGAGCCGCTGCAGGCGGCGCGGCGAACGTTGGGGGCGGCGCGACGGGTGGCGGGCCGGGCACGGGTGGCGGCGCGAGCGCGGCGGCAGGAGGCTCGTCCACAGCGGGAGGCTCGCCCACCGGCAGCGGGGGCGGAGGGCCAACGCCGAGCTCCGCGTGCGCAGGCGTGACGGGGTCGCGCGATCGAACGCTCATGGTGCAGCACCAGGGGCGGGCCCGGTCCTTCCAGGTGCACCTGCCCTCAGGGTGGGACGGGCGCTCGCCGCGGCCGGTGGTGCTCGACTTCCACGGACGAAACTCGACGGCGTCGCAGCAGACCTTCCTCTCGGGGCTCGACAGGCTGGCCGACCGGGAAGGCTTCATCTCGGTGCACCCCGTCGGCATCGGCAACACCTGGAACGCCGGCCTCTGCTGCGGCGAGGCCCAGTCGCGAGGAGTGGACGACGTGGGCTTCACCGCGGCGCTGCTCGACACCCTGCAGAGCTCGACCTGCGTCGACGCGCGGCGCGTCTACGCGACCGGCTTGTCGAACGGAGGCTTCATGGCCCATCGCCTGGCCTGCGAGCTGTCCTCGCGCATCACGGCCATCGCGGCCGTGTCGGGCACCAACCTCACCACGCCGTGTTCGCCAGGCCGGGCGGTGCCGGTGCTCCACTTCCATGGCACCGGTGACCTCATCGTGCCCTACCAGGGCTTCGCGGGCATCGCGTCGGTGCGAGACACGATGGCCGGCTGGGTGCGTCGCGACGGCTGCGGGACCAGCAGCCAGCCCACGTTCTCGCGGGGCGAAGTGTCGTGCGAAGCCTGGACGGGCTGTCGCGCAGGAGCCCAGGTGCAGCTGTGCACCATCGCGCAGGGTGGGCACCAGTGGCCCGGTGGCTTCACCATTCCCGGGCTCGGCGCGAACACCTCGGCCATCGACGCCTCGGCGTACTCGTGGGCCTTCTTCCAGCGCTTCGCGTTGCCGTGAGCCCCACAGCGGCTGCCGACCCGTCGAGGCCCGCTCCACGTTCGACCGATTCAGGGCCCGCAGCCGTGCGATAGAGGCCCTCGATGGCCGGCCCCGCGAAGAAGGTCAGCACCCAGGAACTGCTCGAGCAGCTGCCCCGCGCGTTGTCGCTGGTGTGGCAGGCGGACCGGTGGAACGCGGTGGCGCAGGCCGTGCTCACCCTGGTGCAGGCCACCCTGCCCGCGTTGATGGCGTACGTGGGCAAGCTGATCATCGACGCGGTGGTGGGCGCCGCGCAGCAACCCGGGCCTGAGCGCGAGGCCGCGGTGCTCCGCTACGTGGGGTGGGAGCTGGGGCTGGCGCTGGCGGTGCTGGTGGTGGGTCGCCTGTCTGCCTTGTCCCGAGAGCTGCTGCGGGTGCGCCTGGGCAACCTGCTCAACGAGCGGCTGCTCGACAAGGCGTTGACCCTCGAGCTGCGGCACTTCGAGGACTCGGCGACCTACGACGTGATGCAGAACGCCCGCCGCGAGGCCTCGGTGCGGCCCCTGTCCCTGGCGATGGACGCGGTGGCCGTGGTGCGCAACCTCCTCATGCTCTCGTCCTTCGCGGTGCTGCTCTGGAGCATCAGCTGGTGGAGCGCCCTCATCCTGCTGCTGGCCGCGCTCCCGGCCTTCGTGGCCGAGACGCGGTTGTCGGGCGAGGCGTTTCGGCTCTACTCGTGGCGCGCACCCGAGGGGCGACGGCTCAACTACCTCGAGTGGGTGCTGACGCGGGACTCGACGGTGAAAGAGGTGAAGCTGTTCGGCCTGGGCCCGCTCATCGTGGGCCGCTACCGCACGCTGTTCGCGAAGTTCCTCGCGGAAGACCGGAAGCTCGCGGTCAAGCGGCTGCTGTACGGCACGCTGTTGGGCTCGTTGTCGGTGGGTGCGTTCTACGGCTGCTACCTGCTAGTGGCCGGCCGCGCGGCGAAGGGCACCATCAGCGTGGGCGACCTCACCCTGTACCTGGCCATCTTCAGGCAGGGGCAGAGCGCCTTCGAGAGCGTCTTGAGCGCCGTGGCCGGCATGTACGAAGACGCGCTGTTCCTCTCGAACCTCGACGCGTTCTTCGCGCTGCCCACCACCGCCGAGCAGCCCCGCAGCCTGCCGGCGAAGACCCTGGGCAAAGGCCCCCACCGCCTCGAGCTCGACCACGTGTCCTTCAAGTACGCGGGCAAGACCGAGTGGGCGCTGCGCGACGTGACGCTCACCCTCGAGCCCGGCGAGAAGCTGGCGCTGGTGGGCGAGAACGGGGCCGGCAAATCGACGCTCATCAAGCTGCTGCTGCGCCTCTATGAGCCCACCGAGGGCAGCATTCGGCTGGGCGGGGTGGACCTGCGAGACCTGACCGTCGAGGACCTGCGCTCGCGCGTGGGCGCCGTGTTTCAGGACTTCGTGCGCTACCAGTTCAGCGCCGCCGAGAACGTGGGGCTTGGCGAGCCCTCACGCGTCGAAGACCGGCCGGCCATCGAGGTCGCAGCTGAGGCGGGCGGCGCGAAGGACGTCATCGAGGCGCTGCCGCAGCGCTACGACACCATGCTGGGCGGGTGGTTCGAGAAGGGCCAGGAGCTGTCCGGCGGGCAGTGGCAGAAGCTGGCCATCGCGCGGGCCTTCATGCGGCCTGACGCAGAGGTGCTCATCCTCGACGAGCCGACCGCCGCCATCGACGCCGAGGCCGAGGTGGCGCTGTTCGAGCGCTTCAAGGTGCTGTCGAAGAACCGCAGCGCCATCATCATCAGCCACCGCTTCTCGACCGTGCGCATGGCCGACCGCATCGCGGTGCTCGAGAAGGGCCAGCTCATCGAGCTGGGCACCCACGCGGCGCTGCTCATGAAAGAAGGCCGCTACGCGAAGCTGTTCGCCATGCAGGCCCAGGGCTACCGGTGAACGAGCGCCGTTGGGGGCGGTGAAAAAAACAATGGCGCTGCGCGTCGGGGGAGCACGCAGCGCCATTGGAGCGCCAGGTTTTCACCCAGCGCGTCATCGTCGTATTGGCGACGATCAGCAGATACGAAGCGTGGTCTTTTCCGGCAACCAGATTTGCAGAAGGTTTGTTCAAGGTTCTTCAAAATCTATGCTCCAACAACTTCTCTTCGTTCCGCTCTTGGTATTGGCCCGGCTCGACAACCCCGTCACCGACGAGGCCGAGGCGCTGGGGAAGCAGGCGCTGGCGCGCGCGGGAGAGGCGAGGGGGGCCGCGGCGTTGATTCAGCTGCACGCGCTGATGGACGACGTCGACGACCTGAACCTGTTGGCCGAGCCGTACTTCACCATCGCCGGTCGACGCTCGACGGACCCGGGCGTGCGGGCGCTGGCCCAGCGGCTGCTCATCGAGCTCGAGCGGGCGCGGGGCCGCACGGTGCGCTCACAGGACTTCGTCAGAGACCTGGGCTTCGTGCAGGCCTTTCACGTGGTGGGAAGCTTCGACAACGAGGGCAAGAGTGGCTGCGACACGGACTTCGGGCCCGAGAGCGCGCTCGACCTGTCGGCCAGCTACCAGAGCAAGGGGCGCGAGGTGTCGTGGCGCAAGCCGGCGGCGAAGGGCTTCGATGGGTACGTCGACCTGTCGTTGCCGTTGAGGCCGAACACCGAAGCGGTGGGCTACGCGCTGACGTGGTTGTCGGCGACGGCCGAGACGAAGGCCGAGCTGTCGTTAGGCACCTCGGGCGCTTTCCGGCTGTTCGTCAACGGGGTGAAGGTGGGCGCCAGCGACCGCTACAACGTGCCGCGGGCTGATCAGCACCGCGTGCAGGTGAACCTGCGCAAGGGGCTCAACCGGGTGCTGCTGAAGGTCTGCCAGGACAAGGGGCCCTTCGGGTTCCTGCTGCGGGCCGAGAAGGTCGACGGAGCCCCCGGCACCATCACCGTGGTGCTGCCCGAGACGGTGCCGCCGCTCGAGAAGGGCAGCGCGCCGTCGCCGCAGAAGCTGCCCACCCTGGCCGACGCGGTGCTCGCGAAGCTGGCCACCCAGAAAGACGACGCTGAACTTCGTGCCGACGCGGCCATCATCCTCTCGTACACGCGGGCCTTCGACGAGGCCGAGCGCACGCCGATGCTCGAGGCGCAGAAGGCCGCCGACGCGCGACCAGGCGACGTGACGCTGCAGCTCATCGCGGCGCGGCTGGCCGTGGAGGACCCCAACGACCGCCGTCGGTTTCTCGAGCGCGCGCTGGTCGCGGCGCCCGGTCACCGCGTGGTGCGCCTGCAGCTGGCGCAGCACGAGCTCGCCATGGACCACCCGTCGCTCGCCCTGTCCCTCGCCGAGGCGTTGCTGAAGGAGCAACCGGACGCTCCGGGGCCGTGGCTGGTGAAGGTGCGCGCCCTCGAGGCGCTGGGAGAGCGCATCGCCGCCGGGCGCACCATCGAGGCGGCCTTCGCGCGGTTGCACCTGGTGCCCACCATCGCGCGGGAAGCGATGAGCAGCGCGCGCAGGTTCGACCGGCTGGATCAGGCGGTGACCCGGGCGCGCATGGTGCTGTCGTTGAGGTTCGACGACACCGGCACGCGCCGGTCGCTCGCCAACCTGCTGGCCGAGATGGGCCGCGTCGACGAGGCCATCGAGCAGTACCAGAAGCTGCTGGCGCTCGACCCCACCGACCTGGGCACCGTGCTGCGGCTCGCCGAGCTGATGTCGGCCAACGGCAAGGCGGGCCAGGCGAAGGGGCTGTTCGAGCTGGCGAAGGCGCTCTCACCCGAAGAGCACGACGTCTTCGAGCGCGAGGGGCGCGCGCTGCTGCACCAGGGCGAGAAGGACGCGGCGCTGACGGCCTTCAACACCTCGCTGAAGCTTCGCCCGCAGAACCCGGCCCTGAAAGAGCTGGTGCGCACGCTGCGCGGTGACGAGCTCGACGGCGCGGCGCCGTACGCGGTCGACGTGGCGAACCTGCTCTCGAGCCTGAAGGCGTCCCCCGGCGAAGACGCGGTCAGCCTGGCCGAGGTGACGGCGGTGAAGGTGCAGGCCAGCGGGCTGTCGTCGCGGTTCCAGCAGCTGGCGGTGAAGGTGCTGAGCGAGCGCGGGGTCGACGCGTTTCGTCAGCTGCCCATCACCTATTCGCCCGACCGCCAGGAAGTGCGGGTGCTGAAGGCGCGCATCACCAAGCCCGACGGCAGCATCGTGGACTCGTTCGGCGACACCGACCGCAACATCAACGAGCCGTGGACGGGCATGTACTACGACGCCCACGCGCGGGTGCTCACCTTCCCTGCGCTGGCGGCGGGCGACGTGCTCGAGGTGCAGTGGAAGGTCGACGACACCTCGCTCGAGAACCTGTTGTCTGACTATTGGGGCGACGTCGACTCGGTGCAGACCACGGTGCCGCGCCTGCGCTACCGCTACGTGGTCGACATGCCGGCCGCGCGGCCGTTGTTCTGGAACAAAGACACCCTGCCGGCGTGGGTCAAAGCCAGCCAGGACACCACGGGCGACCGCACGGTGTATCGGTTCGAGGCCGAAGACGTGAAGAAGCTGGTGCCCGAGCCGCAGATGCCCGGGTGGGCCGAGGTCTCCACGCCGCTGCACCTGTCGACCTACGCCAGCTGGGACGCGGTGGGTCGGTACTGGTGGGGCCTGGTGAGGGACCAGCTGGTGCCGACCGAAGAGCTGCGGCGCACGGTCGAGACGGCGCTCAAGGGCGTGGACCGCAAGCGCCCGCAAGACGTGGTGGCGGCGCTGTATGGCTTCGTGGTGACCAACACCCGCTATGTGGCATTGGAGTTTGGCATTCACGGCTACAAACCCTATCGCGTGGGGCAGGTGCTCTCGCGGCGGTTCGGTGATTGTAAAGACAAAGCCTCGCTCATCGTGGCGATGCTGAAGGTGGCTGGCATTGACGCGCGCTTGGTGTTGTTGCGAATGCGGCACCTGGGGGAATTGGCTCCGCAGCCGGCGTCGTTGGCGGCCTTCAACCACGCCATCGCGTACGTGCCGTCGCTGGGGCTGTACCTCGACGGCACGGCAGATTTTCACGGCAGCACGGAATTGCCCTCGGCAGACCGGGTGGCTGAGGTGCTCATCGTCGAGTCTGACGGGCAGAGCCGGTTCTTGACCACACCCGAGGCGAACCCGGCCGACAACCTCACCACCCTGACGCTCGACGTGACGCTCAAACCAGACGGCAGCGCGAACGCGAAGGGCAGCCTCACGGCGTCGGGACAGGCCGCGCCTGAGCTGCGACGGCAATACCAGACAGCGGCGACCCGGCAGGCGACCTTCGAGCAGGTGTGGGCCAACTCCTTCCCCGGGCTGTCGGCGACCGACGTGACCATCACCGACACCACGAAGCTCGAGCTGCCGGTGGCGATGACCTTCAAGATGGCGATGCCGAGGTATGCCGAGGCGGGCGTGGGCCTGCTGCGCTTCTTCCCCTTCGGCGCGAGCCGCGCCTTCACCCAGGTGTTGGCGCCGCTGAGCGAGCGCACCTTCGACGTGGTCTTCCCCGGAGTGTGGACCAACCGCTTCGAGGTCACCTACACCCTGCCGCCCTCGTGGACGCCCGGCGCGCTGCCCGCGAAGGACGTGCTGACCAGCCCCTTCGGTTCGTTGACCATCAGCGCGACGACCAAGGACGGCAAGCTGAAGGTGTCAGGTGAGCTGGTGATGAGCCAGGCGCGTATTTCGGCCAAAGACTATCCAGCGTATCGGGCGTGGCTGCTGCAGGTCGACCAGGCGTTTTCGCACAAGCTGACGGTGCAGGCGTCGGGGCAGACCGCGTCGAGGTGAGCGCTCCGGCAGACGGCAGGCCCGGGGAGCCTGGACGATGAAAAAGGAACAGCTTGGAAGGGTCACGTTGCCCTCCGGAGTCGCGATGATCATGGACGCCGGCCTGCTGAATCTGTGGAGTCACGATGGCGCGCCCCTGATGCCAGAGGGCGTGCTCTCGGATGAAGCGGCCACGGCCTCAGCGAATGCATCAGAAGACTTTCGAATCGAAGGTCCAGATGCCGAGGCAGCGGGCAGAGCGTTCGACCGGCAATGGCACCCTCTCTTCCTGTACGACATACCTGGCGCCGGCGTCGCCGCGTTCAAGGCCAGTTTCGAGGAATTCACGCGGTCACAGGGGTTCCGAGCCCACCTGGTTTCCCAACGCCCACGAATCTCGCATCGGAAGCGGGTTTCGCGCTCGCTGGAGGCGGGCAACGGAGCCGGAGTGGTGCAGTTTCACGGCATCCCCGCGATTGCCATTGGGAACCTGCCTCGAAGCCGCGAACTTCCGTTGTTCGGTGACCGAATGGGAAAGGGCCCCTTCCCCGAGCTGTGGCGTTCGATCACCCTGGAGGTTCACCCGATGGCGCGAGTCCATGAGAGCGTGGACGTGGGGGAGGTCGCCGTCGATTGGGCTCGCTTGATGGTCGTCGACGTCGATTCGCTTGGAGCGTGGCGCCACGATGAACCGGTCGACGGAATGGCCGATTTCGTTTGGGTGCGGATCCTTTGGATAGACGAAATTTCTCATGAAATCCGGGGCTTTGCGTTGACGCTGAGCCCACCGGCTGATCGAAGGTGCCCTCGGGAAGCCATTTCTCGAACGTAGCGAAGCCGAATCCAACGCCCGTTTCCCCTCGGAAGACAGGCCGTCTATCCAAAGGAGCCGCACCCATTTCGTTTTCTGGGGACGAGACGCCGAAGAAATAGCTCGACGTACGAAAGCCGAGCGTCTCAGTGAGACAGAGTTCGGATGGACAAACCTGAAAGTCAACCTGGCTGCTGAGCGGGGAATGGCAGTCGAGGATCTGAAGAAAGCAAAACAGCTCAAGTTCGCGACCGACTTTCGACCCCACTCAGACCATTTTCAGCTTCTTGCACAGATGCGGTCGAGTCCAACCGACTCAGGCACGCTCTGCGTCGGTGGCGCGCTCTGTTGTGGATTCTTCACTGGGTGGGGTGATGGCTTTTACCCTGTGCGGCTGGACCTCGATGAGGGCCGAGCTGTCGTGCGAATTCACATCGAACTCGGAACAGAAGACGCGATTCGAAACATGCGGGCGGTCAACGGCCTGCCACCTGACTGAGGACGTTTGGCGCAGAGCTTTTTTCACCCGTGGGAGGAAGCCCTTCAGGGAACGGCCTTGAACCGGGCCAACGGCTCGAGGCCGAGCAGGGCTCCCGAGTGCGCAAACGCCAGCGCCTTCACCGGTCGCCCGGTCAGCTTCGCCGGCAGGCTCGCCACCGAGGCGCGGCTCTGGGCCACGTCATCACTGAACGGCCACGGCGCCGCCCGCACCTCACCGTCGTTTTGTCCGGCAGCCGAGTCGCCGAGGAAGAGCACCTCGTTCACCAGGAACGCGGCGCTGCCGGCGGTGTGCCCGGGAATGAGGAAGGGCTCGACGTGGGCGGTGCCGAGGTCGATGGCGGTGCCTTCGGTCAGCACCTTGCTCGGCGCGCGGGCCACCGCCGCCGGAGTATCCATTCTTCCCGGCAACGGGCCCTTCGCCCGGCCGGTGCCCGTCATCAGCGCCCGCTCGGCCTCGAAGGCGTATAGCTCTGCTTCGGGGAACGCGTTGCAACCGCCCAGGTGGTCGACGTGCCCGTGGGTGAGGAAGATGGCGTTCACCGTGAGCTGCTTCGCGGCGAGCACCGCCTTGATGGCTTTGGCCTCGGGGTCCTGCCCGCAGTCGATGAGCAGCGCCTTGCCGTCACCCTCGGGTACCAGGAACGCCTGCACGTAGCCGTCCTGCACCGAGATGACCCCGTTGGGCAGCAGCGAGGGGTCGACCGGCTTGAGCCCCGCGAAGACCGGCACCATCACCACGGCCGCGGAGCCGACCAACACCACCACCACGCCCAACACCCCGAGGAGCACCTTTTTCATGGCGCCTTGCCTCACAGGCTCAACCGCGGCCCGCAACGAAACGGTCGGGCTTCAGTGCCTCACCGGTGCGGGTCTGCACGGCGCCCGAGCCTTCCAACGCCTCGATGATGCGCTGCCCGACCTTCGCCACCGTCCTTCACCGTTCTCCGCCCAGGCTCGGCGGTCAGCCGTTCGCCGCTGTCTTTTCTTCCCCTCCTTAGTCGCGGCTCTGCTTCTTCTCGGTGGTGCAGTCCTTCATGCAGGCCGTGCGCAGCATGGCCAGCCTCGACTTGCACGACTCGGCCTCGGCGCGCCCACCACCTTCGTGCGCCGGCTCCTTCTCGGACTTGCGGCAGTCGGCCGCCATCGGTCGCAGCCCCTCGTCGCACTTCTTCGCGCACTCGCGGTCCTTGCCGAGGGCCGGCAGGGCCAACACGACGAGGCAGGAGGCACCGGCAGCGCGGAAGCGATTCATGCGAAGAAAGACACTACTCCGGCTGCCGGGCCCGGGCACCAGCCCTCTCGACCCACCGTTCAAGACCGCGCTCGTCGTGGCCACGCCAGAGCCGCGCTGGTAGACGCGGCACCTTGTCAGGCATGCCCACCCAGAGGCCCGCGCAGGTGCTGCTGTCTGCGTCACTGTTGGTCGGCCTGTGGGTGCGCGTTCGAAGCCTCACCACCGATCAGGGCATCTTCTGGCCCGACGAAATCTACCAGTCCTTCGAGCCGGCCCACGCGCTGGTGTTCGGCCATGGCCTCATTCCCTGGGAATTCGTCGAAGGCGCCCGCAACTGGGCCCTGCCCGGCCTGGTGGCGCTGGTGATGAAGGTGTGCGCCTCGCTCAACGCCGACCAGCCCCAGCAGTACATCACCGCCGTGAAGGGGCTCTTCGCGCTGATGTCGGTGGGCGCCGCGCTGGGTGTGTTCCGGCTGGCCCGCGTCTTCGGCGCCGACGAGCTGCCCGCCGCGGCCGCGTCGTCGCTCTTCAGCCTCGCCGCGCCGGTGCTCTACTTCGCGCCCCGGGCGATGAGCGAGAACGCGACGCTGCTCCCCGTGGTGTGGGGCCTGTCGCTGGTGTTCGACCGCCCCACGGTCGACGCGGCCTTCGCCCCATCACCCTCGGCGCGCGCACGCCACCTGCTCTGGCTGGGCGCCTCGCTGCTCGGCCTGGGAGTGCTGTTTCGCCTGCAGTCTGCGGTCTTCTGCGTGGCGGTGCTCGTCGTGCTCGCGGCGCGCAGGCAGTGGAAGCCCCTGCGCGAGGTGACCGCGGTGCTCGCCGTCTGGGCGCTGCTCTTCGGAGCCCTCGACGCCTTCACCTGGCACGCCGCCCCCAACGCGAAGCTGGGCGGGTGGTTCCATTCGGCCGTCGTCTACCTGCGCTTCAACCTCATCGAAGGGAAGGCCGAGGGCTGGGGCGTCGCGCCGTGGACCTTCTTCGCCCTGCGCCTGTGGACCTCGATGCCCGCAGTGACGGTGATGCTGGTGGTGAGCGCGGCGGTGACCCTCAGGCGCACCTGGCCGCTCACCCTGGTGGTGGCCCTCTTCTTCACGCTGCACTCGTGGTCGCCCCACAAGGAATACCGGTTCATTCTGCCCATGCTGCCCCCGTGGATGGCGATGGTGGGCCTCGCGCTGAGCCAGGTGAAGGTGCAGCGGCTGCAGGGCCTCGCGGTCGCCGCGGTGGTGGGCGTCGGCGCCTTTTCGACCGTCAACGCCCAGGCGCTCACCTTCGGCCAGCTGGGCCAGTACCCCGGCCGCGAGCAGGACAGCGCGTGGGATGACTTCGGCCCCATCAACCGCCTGATGCTGGTCGCGTCTCAGCAGGCCGACCTGTGCGGGCTGTTCACCCCCGTGCACCCGGCGTGGATGGGCGGCGCGACCTATCTGCACCGCAAGGCGCCCCTCTATTCCCCCGGCTGGCCGTCCGACTGCGTGCAGCAGGGCACCTGCAACTACGCCATCACCCGGCCCGGCTCGGGGCTGCCGGTGGTGGCGGAAGACCATGGGTTTCAGCTGGTCCATCTGAAGGGCAGCCCGTGCCGCCCCGACCCCAACTACGCGTGGCGCTTGCCGTAACCCGCAGGTCGCTGACGCCACCGCCATCACCACGGCCGCTTCGTTGACGGTCCGGGCGCTCGAGCCGCGTCTCCCATCGCCGGCCCCGCTCGCCCGGCACCGCCTTCACGCCCCGACCGTCGGCCTCGTCCGCGCGCGGCGTCACAGCCGCTCCTCCGCCACCCTTGCCGCGTCGGGCTCATTTGATTAAACATGTTCAATGAACATGGTCGACGAAGTCCGCCCCGGCACCCGCGAGGCCCAGAAGCGACACACCCGCGCTGCGGTGCTCGACGCTGCCCGGCACGAGTTCGAGCGGGTGGGCTTCGAAGCCGCCAACGTGCGGGTCATCGCCGCCGCGGCGAAGGTGTCGGCCGGCACCGTGCTGCACCACTTCGGCGACAAGCGTGACCTGCTCCACGCGGCCCTCTTCGATGACCTTCAGGTCACCCTCGAGCTGGCGCTGAAGCAGCCAGGCCGCGGCACCCTCGAGCGAAGGACCTCGGCGCTCGCCAGCGCGGTGTTCGCCTACTACCAGCGCCGCCCCACCCTCTCGCGCACCCTCCTGAAAGAGGGGCTGTTCGCCGAGCCGCCGTGGGCCGAGCGCTTCACGGCGCAGGTGGCCGTCGTGCACCAGCACCTCGCGACGTGGACCCGCGACGCCATCACCACGGGCGAGCTCACCGCTGACGCCGACCCGGCCCTGGTGGCCGCCGCGTGGTTGTCGTTCTTCTACTTCGCGCTCATCGGCTGGGTGCAGGGCGCCGCGCCGACCCCGGTCGCCATGGTCGAGCACCTCTTCGCGCAGCACCTCGCCGGCCTTCGCCGTCGGGCCCCCTCACCCCGGAGAAGACGATGACCTCGATGTTCAAGAGTCCACAGGCCCGCGAGGTGATGCTCGAGTGGTACGAGCGGTTCGCCAGCAAGCTGCCCGGCGACCTCGAGCGCCGAAGGGTGCCCACCCGCCTCGGTGAGACCCACGTGCTGATTGGTGGGCCGGCCGATGGCCCCCCGTTGGTGTTGCTGCACGGCGCGCTGGCGAGCTCGGCGGCGGTCCTGGGTGAGCTGTCGCCGCTGCTGAACCACTTCAGGGTCTACGCGGTCGACGTGCTCGGGCAGTCGGCCATGAGCGCCGACGCCCGTCCGTCGGTGAAGAACGACGAGTATGGCGAGTGGCTGGTCGAGGTGATGAACGCGCTGGGCTGTGCACGGGCCCACGTCGTCGGCATCAGCTGGGGCGGCTTCGTGGCGGTGAGGCTCGCCGTGGTCGCCCCCGAGCGCGTCGATCGCCTGGTGTTGCTGGCCCCAGCGGGCGTGGTGTCTGGACCGTTCTGGGCGGGGCTGACGAAGGTCGGCTGGCCCATGATGCGGTACCAACGCTCACCGACGCCAGAGAACCTGCGCCACGCGATGCAGCACCTGCTGACGACCCTCGACGACGAGTGGCTGCCCTATCTCGGCGCCGCGCTGACCTCGTACACCATGAACATGCAGGTGCCGCGGCTGGCCACGGCTGACGAGCTGAAGCGCTTCACCGCGTCCACCCTGGTCATCGGCGCCGAGCTCGACCTGAGCTTCCCGGGAGAACAGCTGGTCGCCCGGGCCCGCCAGCTCTTCTCAGGTGCGCTGGAGACCGAGGTGCTGATGGGCGCCCGACACAGCCCGCCCACCACCGAAGCGTTTCGGCGCCAGCTCTCGACCCGCGTCAGCGACTTTCTGGCGCGAGCCGATCAGCCCCCGACGACGCGGCCAACCTGAACGCGGTGCGAGCGGCGACGAAGCAGGCCCGCGAGGGCCAACAGCCCGACCCCGAGGCCCACCGGCGTCGCGGAGCAGCCCTGCGTCTGAAAGGGCACCACCGGCGTCAGCTTCTCGGCCGAAGACGACAGGTTGCCTGAGAGGTCGAAGGCCACCACCCGCAGCTCGACCGCGCCTTCGGGGACCGACACGGCGACCACGGTCGACGAGGTGCTGACCGCCAACGCAGCGCCCGGCATCGACGCGCCACTGCTGCTGCCAGCGACCAGGAAGTTCACGTCACCGGCGCCTTCGAGCTGCACGCTGACTGACGACGGCTGCCCGCACGACCACGCGCCGAAGGTCTCGCCCTTCACTTCGCTGAGCCGCGCCAGGGGCACCGGCGGCGGCACCGTGTCCACGTCGTCCGAGGTCGAGAAGCGTGACAGCACCTCGCCCGCCACCTCGACCCGATAGCTGGCGTTCGCCTCGAGGTTGCTCATGGGCTTGAGCACGAAGAGCGTCGACGGCTGCTCGCCGCTGACCCGCACCTGCGTCACGCTCAGCGCCAGCGACTTCCCGCGCTCATCGAGCACCTTCACCGAGCTGACGTCCTTGAAGGCCTCGCCGCTGGCGAGCACCAGGTCTGACCGAACCCAGACGGCCGTGCTGCGGGGCACTCTCGAGCCATCGACCGGCAGCACCCGAAACCCGCTGATGTTCGTCGACGCCACCCGGCTGCACGCCATCGCCGCCGAGGCGCTCAACGCCACCGCCAACGCCACGCCGCCGACCGCGCTCTTCCACCACGACTGCAAGGCCATGCGCGGCCCGAAGCGAGGGGTGTGCCAATCAAAAACCGAATGATTCAGAATCTTTAGAGTGCCGTTCCGGTGGGTGGGAGGTCGGGATCTGACATGTGTGCCGCTGATTCCAGCGCCACCTCAACGTCAGTGGGTTCGAGCCGCGCGACGATCAGGGCAGGAGCCGCCCACCTGCCCGCGGCAGTGATTGACGCGCGCTCCCTGGCCGCTCACAGTCCGCCGCCGTGCGGTGGTGGCCGGCGCTGACGACAACGCTTCTGCTGAGCGCCTGCGCGACGCAGACGTCCACCAGGGTCGTCGCCGCCGCGGCGCCTCCTCCTCTCAGCCGCGCGCCTGAGGCCGACCTGTCGAGCGCCTTCGACGAAGCGCCCCCGCCCACCGCGACTGGGCCAAAGGTGACCCCGCCGCCGCCGCTGCCCGACCTGCGAGCCCCTCTGCGAGAGGCCCTCGAGGCCATCAGCCAGGCGCTCGCGAACCACGACCTCGCGGGCGCCGAGGCGTCCCTGAGCCGGGCCACCCAGCTCGCCGGCACCCTCGGCCTCGTCGAGCGGCTGCAGGTCGCCAAGGCGGGCGTCATGGTGGCAGTCAAACGAGGCGACGGCGCGCAGGCCGCATCACGGGCCCGCAGCTGGTTGCACCTGTGTGGTGGCGGCGCGCTGCAGCGCTGTCGCTCCGAGGCCCTGGCGGCGCTGCTGGCGACCACGCGACTGAGGCTCGAGAAGCCCCAGGCGGTGCGCGCCGAGGTGAAGCGCCTGCAGCGCGCCGAGGAGTGCCTCAAGAAGGCCGAGAGGCTTCACACGCTCGACCGCTGCCTCGCCGACGTGGAACAGCTCGCCCGCACGTCGGCAGATGCGTTGCTGGCGACCCGCGCCGCGTACGTGCGCGCCCTCGCCGCCCCCGAGAAACAGCAGGTGGCGCTGCTCAAGGCCGTCGAGCGCCAGTGCCAGACCCCCTCGTGCGTCACGGTTCGTCGCCAGGCCCTGGCGGCGCTGATGGCCCGCGCGACTGCGCAAGGGAAAACCGACGAGGCGGCGCGGTGGGCCCTCGCAGACGCCACCCTCTTCGCCAGCACCCTGCCCGAAGCCGAGCGATTGTGGGGCCGCCCTGCCGAGACCGACGTGGCCTGCGCCGCCTACGACGCCGCCACCGGCCCACTGGCCTGCCGCCGGCTCGAGAAGCAGCTCACCGGCACCTGGGCCTTTCGCGACTTCTCGAAAGACGCGCCGACCGATGGCCTCACGCCTCATCAGGTGCGCGCGGTGAACGAGCACTACGCCGTGCTGCTGCAGGCCTGCCTCGAAGCCCAGGCTCGCCGGCTCACGCCGCCGGACGCCGTGCGCTACGAGCTGCGGTGGGTGGTGTTCAACGACGGGCGGGTCGGCGAGGTGCACTTCACGAAGCCGTCGCTCGACGACAGTGAGCTCGGTCGCTGCCTCAAGGCCCAGTTCGAGACCTGGCGTTACCCCCGCTCCGACGGCCAGTGGCAGCACGTCGAGCAGGCGTTCACCATCACCGCCGTCGAGCGCCGCAGCCACGAAGCCGGCCGGTGAAGGAGCCGCTCCAGCTCGCCCTCGAGTTCGCCTCCCTCCTGGTGAACCATCGACGTCTGGGCAGACCACGACGGCGCCATCGCCATCGCGGCAGTTCGCGCGGCCTGCGGGCGCAGGCCCGACGCGGCGCTGAGGTGTTCCGCGGCGACCGGCGCTGAAGCAGGCGCCTTCAGGACGATGCGGCCACCGGTGGCTCGGGCGAGGCGGCGCTGTCAGCAGCCTCGAGAGGTTCTCGGGGCCTGGTCTGACTCGACACGCTTCGAACAGAACGCCACGCGGTCTTTTGCACCGAGGCGCCGCGGCGAGGTCGACCCGGCAGCCTGGGGACCCACCGTGAAGCCCTGCGCTTTTCCTTTCGGCGGCCCCGCTTGCTTCAACGCGGCGCTCGCAGACTACTCGTCCTCTTCGCCGTACTCGTCAGGCAACAAGTCTTCGTCAGGCTGGTGCGCTGCGATGAGGCCCGTCGACTCGGCCTCGTCGTCTGCGCTGGCCCTGCTGAAAAGCCCGGCCCGCCCGTTCCGGTGTTCACGCACCGGCGCGGTCTTGCTCTGGGCCGCGCGTTCCCGGCGCTCGAGGTCGGCGTAGGTCTCAGAGCCCGCCATGGTGGTGGCCTCGTGGCCGATGAAGGGCTCGGGGCTGGGCGCGACCGCGGCCTTGCGCCTGGTGGGCTTCGATGACGACATGACACCCCGACGAGACACCGGAACGCGGGCGCGCGCAATGCCGGCGGGTCTTCTCGAATTGCCGTCAGGTGGGGTGACGCCTTGAAAAGACGTGACGTCTGCCCGGTCGGCGGGGTTGAAGGCGTTCCCATGCGCACCTTCGCGGCCCTCGCTCTGTTGACTGCCTCGCTCACCCACGCCGGCGACTTCAAGGCGGCGTACGTCGACTTCAGCCGCGCGCTGGTCGAGGTCGACGAAGGAAAGGCCGCCAGGGCCCGGCTGCAGACCAAAGCCGAGGCGCGGAAAAAAGAGCTCGAGACCGAGAAGGCGGCCCTCGAGAAGGACGGTGAGGCCTACAAGAAGCAGGAACCGATGATGGACGACAAGACCCGCCGCGAAAAGGGCGAGGTGCTGCTGCGGCGTCAGGGTGAGCTCGCCGAGAAGGCGCAACGGGCGCAGCTCGAGATGAACGACGCCGAGCGCAAAGAGATGTCCACCATCATTCCCCGCTTCGAGACCATCCTCGCGGAGATCGCTCAGCGGGAGGGCCTGACGATGATCTTCGACAAGGTCGGCTCGGGCCTGGCGTGGGCACCTCCGTCGCTGGACCTCACCAACGAGCTGATTCGCACCTACAACACCCGAAAGAGCACCACCCCGAAGGCGGGCGCGGCGGGTGCGACGACCGACGCGCCGAAGAAGTGATGGTGTCGGTGAGCAGCGCGGCCCTGCTGTGGGCCGGCGTCGCAGGGTGCGGGCTGATGGCGCTGAGGTTTCGCGCACGGCAGAACGCCCAACACGCGGCCATGGGTGGGCGCATCTCGAACCCCAAACTGCTGTGGCTGTTCTTCGCCATCTGGTTCTGGTTCGTGGAGTGCGCGGTGCTGGCCTTCGAGCCCGCGCTGCCCTGGCCCTACCGGGTCATCGTCGGCGCGCACGCGGCCTCGATGTGGGTTCGCGGGGTCGTCGAGCTGTTCATGCTCTACGTCACCAGGAACTGGCGCCCGCCCATCGGCATCACCCACGACGCCGTCTGCATTCTGACGGTGCTCGGCCTCGGGGCGTCCTTCAACCAGCAGCTGAGGGACCTGGGCGCCTGGGGGCTGTGGGCACCGTCGCTGGTGGTGATGCTGGTGGTCAGCCTGGTGGTCGAGCTGGTGTACGCGGCGATGTTCTTCTCGGCGGTCGAGGGCAAGACCACTGGCGAGCAGGGCATCTGGTTCGCCGACGAAGAGAGCGCCCGCTTCAAGCGCATCAACCGACTCACCTTCGCCTGCAACACCCCGCAGGTGCTGTTTCAGCTGGGCCTGCTCGTCTCGCTCAGCGCCTCAGCGCAGTGAAGGCTGTGGCGACAGCCCGCGCACCCAGGCCACCACGTCCCGGTCGTCGGTGAGGCCCGTCTCGAGAAGCTTCGCGAACGCGACCCGCGTGGCCTGCATGGCGGCCTGCTCGTCGCCGATGGCCCGGTAGAAATGCGAGAACAACACCGGCCCGAAGCGTTGGTACAGCTCGAGCGAGCGCGCCGTCGACGTCGCGTGTGGGGTCAAGGTGCGGCGGGGCTTCAGCAGCGCCTGAAGCAGGGCCTGGGTTCTCATGAAACCATGGTCGCCAGCGCGCCCGACGAAGCGCGACAGCCGGCTGGACACCTTCCGCCAGGGGGCCCGCTGGGTCGCGGCGCGTGACGGTCAGCCTGAAGAGCACCGTAACCAGCTGGATTCAGGGGCTGATCTTCACGTCGCAGGCGATGGACTCGACCCCCCAGCTGGACCTGCAGCAGCTCGGCCTCGAGCCTGCCAGCGGGGAGAAAGGCCAGCACCTGCTGCGCCGAGGCAGTGGCCCTTCGGTGGCGGGAGAGTCGGTGAGGGGCCTCGAGCACCGAGCCCTTCGAAGGAATGACGAGGCAGCTTACCAGCCCGTTGAACGAAGCCGCTTCGCGGCAGCTATTTGGAGCAGAGGTCGTCGGCCCGAGCTGACTCGCGGAGGTACTCCGGGATCCGACATCCGATCGCTGCAATCATCACGATCGAGATCGCGAGCGCTGCGAGCCTGAGCGCGGAGCGCCGCAGCAGCAGCAAGAATCCGAAGCCCAGGAGTCCGCAGGCCAACACAATTCCGGACGGAATCAAAAAGAGACCTGCAAGGCTGTCGCAGTCCGGTGGAAAGGTTGCGCCGTCGTCAGCCATCCACGAGTACTTGTTGACCGGAAGCAGCACTCCAAGCACAGCGACAGGCACCGCGGCAACGATCACGAGCAGCGCGAGGATCTCGCCGCTGCGGCCTGCCGTCCTTTTCGTCTCCGTGCCCGATGCCATGGCTGCCAGTTACCCGGGCTTGAGCAAACGCCTCTTTGTCAGCGGGCGTCGTTGCACTGACCCTCGGTGGTCACCCAGAGGTCGAGGTCGTCGATCTCGATGACGCTGCCGGCGGTAGCGGTCTTGTCGAAGAACACCACCGTCACCTCATCACCCGCCTTCGCGTCAGCGTCGAGCTTGACGTTGGGAGGCAGCTTCGTCCACGCGGCCACGGGCCCGGGCAGGTTGAAGTCGTTGCCGCCCACGAAGCCGTTGCCAGCGGCTGACAGCCTGGCCGAGATGGTGGGCGCGGTGCCCTTCACCCAGGCCTTGAGGCAGTACTTCCCCGCCGCCGGAGCGATGACCTTCCACGTGGAGCTGAAGCGGTCGTTGTACAGCCCCGGCGCGGTGGTCAGCTTCAGCCCCTTGCCGCTGCGGCCCGTCGTCGCCACCACGGTGGCCGCGGTGCCCACGCCCCATGCGCGCCCTTCTGCCTCAAGGAACGCCAGGCTGCCACCCCGCGACGTCGGGCGGCGCTCTTCCGCGATGCGCGAGGCCTTCGGCCTGCCACCACGGGTTCCACCTTCGTGACGAGGCGCCAAGGCCTTCAATCGACTCGGGGCGCCTCCCAGGCCGGCGACGTTTCGCAGGCGGCTGACGCGGGCATGACAGACCCGGCGTTACCTCGCCATCATGGACATCGCCGTCGTGGTGAACCTGAACGCCCGCAAGGGCTCTGAGCGCTTCGCGGCCTGGGCGAAGCAGGCGCTGCCTGAGTCGCGGGTGGTGACGACCCGCTCGATGGACGACGTGCATCGCTTCGTGGAGGACTCGCAGCGGCGCGGGGCTCCCAGCGTGGTGCTCTCGGGCGGCGGCGACGGCACGGCCATCGGGCTGCTCGACGCCATGCGCGCCAGGCAGGTGTCGTTCCCCGCCATGGGCATGGTGGCCCTGGGCACCGGGAACGCGTGGGCCAAGGGCACCGGAGCGCCGTCGCCCCGCAAGGCCCTGAAGGCGATGGCCCGCGCGCATGACCGCGGCGACACCAGCGTGCCGACCAGCGACTACGCGCTCATCGAGGTGGAAGGGCGGCTGACGCCGTTCGCCGGCTCGGGGTGGGACGCGGAGATCGTCCACGACTACCGCGCTCAACGCGCCGCCATGCCTGACGCGCTGAAGCACCTCGCCGAGGGCCAGGGCGCCTACTTCACGTCGCTGTTCAGCCGCACCATTCCCCGCAACCTGTTCGCCCGCAGCCGACCGCAGGTCCGCGTGACCAACCTGGGCGCGAAGGCGCTCACCTTCGACCCGCATGGCAACGTGGTCGAGGTGTTGAACTCAGGGCCCGGCACGGTGCTGTACGAAGGCCCCTACGGCGTGGCGGGCGCCGGCACCACCATGGAATTGGGGTTTGGCCTCAAGGCGCTGCACTTCGCGCGCACCCTGCCCGGCCACATGCACGTCCGGGCGTACGCTGCGGGTGCGGCCGAAGCCACGCGACGCATCGGCGACCTCTGGCGCGGCGTGCACCCCATTCCGAAGAGCCACGACTTTCTGCTGACCCACTGCCGCATGGACTTCGACCGGGACGTGCCGGTCGAGGTGGGCGGCGACGCCATCGGCCTGCGGCGCAGCATCGAGTACAAAGTGAGCAGCCAGGTGGTGCCGGTCATCGACTGGACGCGGCTGAACGCAAGGAAGAGGCCCGCAGGAATACTTGTCGGTATTTCCAGGGCCTCTGACGCTGCCCGGCGAAGGAGATCGGCGTTCTGGCGACCGGAGCGCTTTTCTTCAACGGGCTGTTAAGCGCCGCTCGACTTACGGAGCGGTCGGCGCGTGCCTCAGCTCGAAGCGGTCGGTGATGGTGAGGGTGCTGCCGCGGCTCATGCGGCTCTCGTTGACCTCTTTGCGCGCGAGCACGACGCCGCGTTGCGTCGTCCAGCCTTCAGCGACGTACGGCACCTGGTAGACCTCGACCGCCACGGGAATCCAAGCGATGGAATGGTTGAGGGTCAGCTCCTCCGGGGCGGTCATCGGAGGATTGGCGCAGGCGTCGCGAGCCTTGAAGAACGAGCCCAGCGTCTCGGGTTCGAACTCGAGCTTCACGTCCTGGAGGTCTTGCAGGCCATTGAGGTCCTCACCCTTTGGCACGAGACTGAGGCTCGAGACGGTGAAGGTGCTGCCGACGCGGGTCACGTCGACGTATTGGATGCAGCGGTCGGTGCTCGACGGGGTGAACGCGCTCGAGATGAGGGGCCCCGAGCCGCTCAGGTCGAGCGCCAGCGGGTCACCCATGAGCGCGATGCGCAAGCGGTCGGTGCGCACCGACTCTTCGATGGTGTAGTTGCTGTTCACCGCGCGGGCGGTCGAGGTGAAGTTCAGCTCGAACTTCAGGCACGCCACCACGTACTTGTCGGTGCTGCGGAATTCCATCGCCAGCCCGAGCAGCTGCGCCTGGCGCTCGAGGCTGACTCGGATGGGCATGATGCGCACCACCACGTGCTCGTCCCGACACCGCTCGTACTCTTCTTTCATGCACACCTCAGCGCCCTGGGTCAGGAGCGGCTCGAGCGGAATGCCGGACTGGGACAGCCCCATCACCTGGCGCTGATGATCGAAGTTGGCCACCGTCTGAATGGCGAGCCGGCTGTTGGCGCAGCTCGACGCCGCCGCGGCGACCCGTGGCTTCACGACCTGGTCGAGGTACTGCTGCAGCAGCTCACCTTCGAGGGCCGCTTCGAGCCCGCTCTGCACCTCGTCTTCCGTGAGGCTGCCGTCGAGCAACTGCGCGCGCAGGCGACCAAGGGCCTCGGCGGTCGCGCTCTGCATTCGTCGCTCGGCGTCGCCGCCGAGGCGCTCACGCGCTCCGCTGAGGTCGGAGTCAAAGCCCTTGCTCGGCGCGAAGCCGATACCGCTGAAGTGGGTGACCAGCACCTGCAGGTCTCTGCTGCTCGGGTCGGGAATCGCCAGGCCCAGCTGTTTGCCGTCTTGCACCCAGTCGACGAAGAGCTGCCGGTTCAACGGCACCGGCGGGCCCGAAGCGGGGGTGATCTTCAAGGTGGCCGGCCCGAAGAAGCGCAGCCCCTCGGGCGCGAACTGCACCCCCATGGTGAGGGTCTCGCTGGTGCCAAACGGGACGCCGCTGACGCGCTTGACCGGCGTCATCGTGATGCGGGTCGGTTCGAGCAGCGCATTTTCGGGAATCGTCAGGGTGTAGAGGGTGCCGTCCTCGCCGGTGGCCGTGAGGAGGCCTCCCGACAGGGGCACGTCCTTCGTGACCGCGCGCCCCTCGGCGAGCGTCACCGTCACGTCGATAGGCGCTTTGGTCTGCGTCAGCTGCCACGGGTTCTGGCCACCCGCGGTGCCGCCACCCGCGGTGCCGCCACCCGCGCCGCTCCCACCCGCGCCGCTCCCAGCAGCTCCGCTCCCACCACCCGCGCCGCCGTCACCTGCGGAACAGGCGCCGCTGACCACGACGAGCACGATGAGAGCCGAAAGTCGACGAAGCATGAAGACCACCCCTGGTGATTGCGCCTGCGTGTAGCGACTTTTCCTGCCGAGCGCGAGTCATCGCCCCCGCATCGACGCCACCGCGGGACGACCCGCCCCCCGCGTCACTCGCCGCTCACCACACAGCCGCTGCCGAAGCCCTGCGCATCGAACTCCCACGAGCGGCCGCCGAGCAGCACCTCCCCTGCAGGCGTCGTCCACCGGGCGGTCACCTTGACCGAGTGCTGCCCTGACCGCTTGGGGCTGCAGTACTCGAGCGCATAGAACCGGTTGGCGCGCGCGGTCACCTTCGCGGCCACGGCGGCGAACGCGTCAGACAAGCCGCTCGCCTTCGCCACCGGCCACGAGCCGTCCACCCCGATGGCCGTCAGCGACTTCTCTTCAATCTCGGCGCCCAGCCCCACGGTGAAGCGCCGCACCTTCGAGCGGTCGAGCCGGCTCAACAGCTCGCCATGGCTGACCCGCGAGGCCTGGTCGGTGCCGTCGGTGAAGACCACCAGCGCGGCCTCTTTCCACCGCACCTCGGGCTCCAGCGCCAGCTGGTCATCGAGCGTGTCGAGCGCCTTGACGATGGCGCCGTTGAGGTTGGTGGAGTCGTCCACGCAGCGCCACCCCGCGCAGGTGCGGTGGTCGACGAACCCCGCGCAGTCCAGGTTGCTGGCACATTCCTTCACGTCGAGGCCCTCGAGCGCAGCCAGGGCGGTGGCCTGATCAGCGGTGAAGGCCGCGAGCCGCTGGGGTACCTCACGCCCGTCGAACGAGTAGATGGCCAGGCGCTGCCCCGCGTCGCGCGGGCCCAGCACGGTCTTCACGTAGCGCGTCGCGGCTTCTTTGAGCGCCGTGAAGTCTCCGGCGCGCAGCACGCTGCCCGAGAGGTCGAGCAGCAGCAGCGACGCCACCCGCACCTGCTGCCCCCTCGGCGCGACGGCCCGTTGGCTCTCGAGCGGGCTCAAGGGCCTGCCGTCTTCCTGCACCTCGAAGGCCGAGGCGTCGAGGCCCGCGACCGGCGCCCCCTCGCACGTGTCGACCCCGAAGAAGAGCGACACCCGCGCGGGCAGCGAGGTCGAGAGCCCTTCACCGGTCTCAGGCGGTGAGAGGGTGAGGCAGCGGGAACCCGGGGGCAGCTCGGGCTGGCCACAGGCCACCAGCACCAGGCAGCACCACACCCATTCGTGTCGCAGCATGTCTTTCATGCGCACACCGTGGGGGCGGCGGCGCATGAGGGCAACTTTTCGCCCTGGCAGCCCGAGGCGAGCCTTTTCTGACCCGACGTTCAGAAATCGTGTTGCCGTTTCTGACTGGCGGTTTAGGAATAGGCGCCCGCGTCGTCCCGGGCCCCGCCCTCATGGCCCGACCTGCTGACCCCAACGCCCGAAGCGCCCTGGTGGCCGCCGCCCGCGCCCAGTTCCGTCAGCACGGCATTCTGCACGCGCGCATCGAAGACATCACCGCGGCCTGCGGGCTGTCGAAGGGCTCGTTCTACCTGCACTTCGAGTCCAAAGAAGCCCTCTTCCACGAGCTGGTCGCCGAGTTCGAGCGCCAGATGGACTCGCTCTTCGCCATGCGCACCTCGGAAGAAGAGGCCTTCTTCAGGCGCGGGGGCTCGTTCACCAGCCGCAACCGGCGCCCGGGCTCACGCCGCCTCTCGGCCCTCGACGCGCTGCAGACCCGCCACGACCTCGCCACCCTCGAGCTGATGTGGTCGATGCGCGACGTCATTCACGTGCTGATGAACGGCTCACAGGGCACCGCCTTCGACGGCATCATCTGGATGAGCATCGACCGGGAACAGCAGCGCGTGGTCGAGGCCTGTGACCGCCTCAAGCAGTTCGGGGTGATTCGCGGCGACCTGTCGAGCGAGCTGATCGCCATGATGTTGATGGGCGCCTGGGTGATGCAGATGCGAAAGATGGTCATCGAGCCCGAGAAGCCAGACCTGGCGGCCATCATCGCCTCGCTCAACCGGCTGCTCACCGAAGGGGTCGGGCCGCGGCCTCCTGCGCCACGGACTGTCTCCCCCGCTCCTGCCGTTCGTGGAGCGCGCCTTGTCTCGCTGCCTCGCCGACGTGGCGCGGCGACCGTCTCCTTGAGGAAAGCTCCATGAACCGACCTGGTCTCATCATCGTCTCGCTGGCGGCTGCGCTGGTCCAACCCCCGGGGCTGGCCTTCGCCCAGGAGCCCACCGGCGCCCGCTTGCGCTTCGTCAAGGCGCGCGAGGTGCGCTCGTCGTCGAAAGAGGTGGTCACCGGCCAGCTGTTCCCTTCGAAGCTGCTGCCCATGGGCTTCGAGGTCGGCGGCCGGTTGCTGGCCACCCGGGTGCAGAAGGGCGACGTGGTGAAGGCGGGCCAGGCGCTGGGGTCGCTGGACCCGGAGATCATCGACGCGCAGGTGGCGCAGGCTGAAGCGGGGCTGGCGCAGGCCGAGGCAGCCGCCGGGCTGGCGCTCGACGTCGCCGGCCGCAACGAGAAGCTCAAGGCCGAGGGCAGCGTCTCGGACGTGCAGAACCGCCAGGCCGAGGTGAACTCCCGGCAGGCGCAGGCGGCGGTGGCGCTGGCGAAGGCCTCGCTCGCGCAGGCCAGGGCAGGCCGCAGGCGCCACGACCTGAAGGCGCTGTTCGGGGGCACGGTCGTCGACGCTCCCGACTCGGCGGGGGGCATGGTGGGCCCCGGCAACCCCATCTACATCGTGATGCAGCTCGACCCGCTGGTGGTGAAGGTGACGGTGCCCGAGAACCTGCGCGCGTCCATCAAGCCGGGCCTGAAGGTGCGCGTCGAGTCGGTGGGCGGCTCGGCGGCGACCGACGACGCCGTGGTGAAGGTCGTCATCCCTTCGGCGGACCCGCAGACCCGCCGCGTGCCAGTCGAGGTCACCGTGCCGAACGGCAACGGCGCCTTCGTGGCGAACACCCTGGCGCGGGTGTCGCTGCCGGTCGGTGAGGCGAGCAACGCCTACGTCATCGCCACCAGCGCGCTCAACAGCACCGGCGGCGACCACGTGTACGCGGTGTCCACCGATGGCACCTTGAAGAAGGTCCTGGTCACCGTGCTCGAGCGGCGCACCGGCGAGGTGGTCATCTCGTCACCGCAGCCCCTGGACCAGCTGGTCGATTACCCCACTGGAGCCCTCGTCGAGGGCACCAAAGTCACCCTTCGCTAACGCCCGTTCAGGACCTTCCCCATGACGCTCTCAGACGTGTCCATCAAGCGCCCGGTCTTCACCACCATGTTGTCGGTGTGTCTGGTGGTGCTCGGCGTGCTGGGCCTCACCCGCCTCGGCACCGACCTGTTCCCCGACGTGTCGTTCCCCTTCGTGGCCATCACCACCGTGTACCGGGGCGCGGGGCCCACCGAGGTCGAGCAGCAGCTGAGCAAGCCCATCGAAGACGCGGTGGCGGGCATCGCCGGCGTCGAGTCGATTCAGAGCATCAGCCGCGAGAACCTGTCGCTGGTCTTCGTGCAGTTCAAGCTGACGGTGCCGCTCGACCGCGCGGTCCAGGAGACCCGCGACAAGGTGTCCGGCGTGCAGCAGCTGCTGCCAAAGGACGCCGAGCTGCCCAAGGTGGCGCGCATCGACTTCGGCGCCGCGCCCATCGTGACCTACGCCATCTCGGCCGACATGCCGTCGTCGCAGCTGCGGCAGCTGCTCAAGGACAAGCTCGAGCCCTCGCTGGCCCAGCTCGACGGCGTGGCCACCGTGCGCATCATCGGCGGCGAGGTGCGCGAGGTGCGCGTCGACATCGACCTCGACAAGGCCAAGGCCGCGGGCATCGCTCCGGGGCAGATCGCCGAGAGAATCGGCATGGAAAACCTCGACGTCCCCGCTGGCCGCCTCGACCTGGGCCCCACCGAGCTCAACGTGCGCTCGCTGGGCCAGTTCCGGAACCTCGACGAGCTGCGCGCGCTGCCCGTGGCCCGCAACCAGAACGGCACCCAGGTGCGCCTCGACGAAGTGGCGACGGTGACCGACGGCGTGGGTGACCGCCGGTCCATCGCGCGCCTCAATGGCAAAGAAGCGGTGGTGCTCGAGGTGGTGAAGCAGCCGGGCTCGAACACCATCGAGGTGTCGAAGGCGGTGAAGGCCCGCATGGGCGAGATGGCGCCCATCATTGGCCAGGGGTTCAAGCCCACGCTCATCATCGACAACTCCACGGTCATCGAAGAGAACACCCACGAGGTGTGGATCGCGCTGGTCTTCGGCGGCCTGATGGCGATTCTCATCATCCTCATCTTCCTGCTCGACGTTCGCGGCACGATGATCAGCGCGCTGGCGCTGCCCACCTCGGTGATGGGCACGTTCTTCGCGATGTACGTGCTGGGGTACACGCTGAACCAGATGACGCTCATCTCGTTGTCGCTGGCCATCGGCCTGCTCATCGACGACGCGGTGGTGGTGCGCGAGTCCATCACCCACCGGCTCGAGCAGGGCGAGTCTCCGATGAATGCGGCGGCCAACGGCACCCGCGACGTGTACCTGGCGGTGCTGGCCACCACCCTGTCGCTGGTCGCGGTCTTCGTGCCGGTGGCCTTCATGCCGGGCATCGTCGGCCAGTTCTTCAAGCAGTTCGGCGTCACCATGTCGGTGGCGGTGGTCATCTCGTTGTTCATCAGCTTCACCCTCGACCCGATGTTGTCGGCGCGCTTCTCGAAGGCGCGGCAGAAGGGCGCGGCGCACCACGAGAACGCCCTCGCCCGGGCGCTGCGGCTGGCCTTCGAGGGCACCGAGCACCTCTACGGGCGCATGTTGACCTGGTCGGTGAAGCACCGCTGGGCCACCACCGGCTTCATCGCGGCGGCCCTCGCCCTGTGCGTGGGCTTCATCGGCAAGGTGGGCCTGGGCGTCGACTTCGTCACTCCCGAAGACCGCAGCCAGTTCATGGTCGACCTCAAGCTGCCCGAGGGCTCGAGCATCGTCGAGTCGAGCGCGCGCGCGGCCACCGCCGAAGAGGTGCTGCGCGGGTACCCCGACGTGGTCGACATGTACACGGTGGTCGGCACCTCACAGGACGGCGCGGGCAATGACTCGAACCGCGCCCGCATTCGCGTGCTGATCAAGGGTCGCGGGTCACGGCAGCTCAGCCTGAAGGCCGTTCAGGAAGCCGCGCGCGCGGCGCTGGTGGCGGCGCTGCCGGTGGGCACCGAGGTCGGCCTGCTCGACCCGCCCACCATCGAGGGCCTGGGCGACTTCTTCCCCATCATGCTGTCGGTGATGGGCAACGACTACGCGCAGATCACCCAGGAGGCCAACCGCATCGCCGGCATCATGCGCGAGCTCAAGGGCGCCAACGGCAAGCCCCTGGCGAACGACGTGCGGGTGGTGGCCAACCCGCCGCGGCCCGAGCTCGCGGTGTCCATCGACCGCAGCCGCGCCAACGACACCGGCCTCACCAGCGCCAGCCTCGGTATGCAGATGCGCCTGGCGATGAACGGCCAGCTCGCCGGCAAGCTGCGCGAGAGCGGCGTCGAGACCGACATCATGGTGCGCCTGTCCGAGAAGGACCGCGCCACGCCCGAGGCCATCAGGACGATGGATGTCTTCACCCCCTCGGGCCTGCGCCCCATCAGCGACGTCGCCGAGGTGGCCATGCGCGACACGCCGTCGATCATCGAGCGCTTCAACCGCGAGCGGCGCGTGCAGGTGCAGTCCGCCTCGGTGGGTGAAGGCGGCGCCCTGGGCGACCTCGCCACGGCGTTGAAGGACCGCCTCGCCAAAGAGCCCCCGCCCCCCGGGGTGACGCTGTATTACGACGGGCAGATCAAGAGCCTCGACGAGCAGAACGAGGCCTTCGGCCTGGTCTTCGTGCTGGCGGCGGTCTTCGTCTACATGGTGCTCGCGTCCCAGTTCGAGTCGTTCAAGCACCCGTTCACCATTCTGGTGACGGTGGTGCCGGCCTTCGTGGGCGCTGGGCTGGCCCTGGTGGTGACGGGCTTCAGCGTCAACATGGGCGCCTTCATCGGCCTGGTGCTGTTGATGGGGCTGGTGACGAAGAACGCCATTCTGCTGGTCGACCAGACGCTGCAGAACCTGCGGGCGGGCGACGACCTCGACACGGCCATCATCAAGGCGGGCCCCCGGCGGCTGCGGCCGATTCTGATGACCTCGGCGGCCATGGCCATCGGCATGGTGCCCACGGCCATCGGGCGCGGGCAGGGCTTCGAGTTCCGCGCGCCCATGGCGGTGGCGGTCATCGGCGGCGTGCTCTTCTCGACCTTCCTCACCCTCTTCGTGTCGCCGCTCGTCTTCGGCGTGCTCGAGAAGCTCACCCCCCGGCGCTTTCGCATCAAGAAGGACGTCGAGGTCGACGCCGTGCCGGTCACCGCGCCGCTCGACGCAAAAGAGACGGTCGCCGGCATCGCGCCGCGACCGGTGTAGCGCGCCTTTTCCCCTCAGGAGTCCCCACCCATGCGTCCCTCGCTCACCGCGGCGCTCTGCGCGCTCGCCCTCGGCGCCCCTCACCTCGCGCTCGGCCAGCCGGCCACCACGCCCGCCGTCACAGCGCCGGGCACCTCGGGGCTGCAGCGGGCGCTCGAC
>VYLD01000147.1_pt1 | contig 28955 bp, 27 predicted proteins | sample 5114401 | NCBI WGS metagenome assembly VYLD01 (sample SAMN12291783, study PRJNA351875) | freshwater metagenome | isolation source: freshwater lake | place: USA: Michigan, Gull Lake | collected 2013-08-08 | reverse complement strand
GGCCCGGGTCGGGCTGACGGCCGCGAAGGACCGCCGCCCCGAGGCCCTCTCGGGAGGCATGAAGAAGCGCGTCGGCGTGGCGCGCGCCATCGTGGCCCGGCCTTCCATTCTGCTCGCCGACGACCCCTTCGCCGGCCTGGACCCCGACACCGAGCGCGCCATCGGAGCCCTGCTGCTCGAGGTGTCCGAGGGGCGCACGCTGGTGGCCGCCCTGCCCGACCCGGTGCCGTCGCTGCAGCTCCCGCGCGTGTTGCACTTCGTCGATGGGCGGCTCGAGTCAGATTCCCGGCGGCCCGCATGATCCGCTCGATCGGCGCGACCACCCTCGAGGTGCTGCGCCTGCTGGGCGCCCTGCTGCTGGTGATGGGCCGCACGGCCAGGTGCCTGCCCACCCTCGAGCGCCGCGAGCTGCTGCGCAGCGTGGTGCTCTTCGGCTACGGCTCACTGCCCCTGGCCCTGATGGCTTCGACGCTGATCGGCTCGACGGTGGTGCTGCAGGCCGGGGTCTATGCGGTGAAGTTCGGCGCCCGGCAGTACACCGGCTGGGCCGCGGGCTACGCGCTGCTGTGGGAATTCGGGCCGCTGCTGCTTGGCCTGGTGATGGGAGCCCGCATCGGCGCCCGCAACGCCGCCGAGCTCGCGCTGCTCACCATCGGAGGGCAGATCGAAGGGCTGCGGGGCATCTCCCTCGATCCCTTCCGTCTGCTGGTGGCGCCGCGGGTGGTCGGCACCGCCCTCGCCATCACGCTGCTCGGCAGCTTCACCTTCTTCACCGCGGTGGTCTTCGAGGCCATCTCGGCGTTCTTCTCGCTGCACCTGCCGCTGCGGGTGTTCTTCCTGACCTTCGACGAGATGTTGCGGCCCGGCGATCTGCTCGGGGGCCTCTCGAAGACCCTGGCCTTCGGGGTCGCCATCGCCCTGGTGTCGACGGTGGTCGGGCTGCGCGCCAAGGGCGGCGCGCGGGGCGTGGGCCAGGCGGCCGCGGCGGCAGTGGTGGCCAGCTGTGGAGTCATCTTCGCCCTCGACTTCCTGCTCACGCCCCTGCTCGCGAGGCTCTACGCATGAGCAGCCTCTGGTCTGCCCTGGGCTCACCTTTCTCGACGATCTTCGGAGCCCCGGCCCTGCTCTTCGTACGCACGCTCTCGGCCACCCGCCGCTCGGGCTTCAACCGCCGCGAGGCCGCGGCGCAGCTGGCCGAGATCGGCTCGAAGTCGCTGCTGCTGATCGTCTCGGGGCTGGCCTTCTTCGGGGCGGTGCTGGTGACCATCGCCTGGGCCCAGACCCGCAAGTACACCGGCAACATCACCGTGGTCGGCCCGGCGTACTTCGAGCTGATGGTGCGGGAATTTTCACCCCTGCTGGTGGCGGTGCTCGCCGCGTCCCGCATCGGAGCCGCCACCAGCGCCGAGCTGGCCGCCATGTCGGTCAACGAGCAGCTCGAGGCGCTCGAGCTCTGCTCGGCAGACCCCCTCGCCGAGCTGGTGACGCCGCGGCTCTTCGCCTCCGTGGTGGCGGTGCCCCTGTTGATGGTGGTGGGCACCGTCGCCGCAGCCGCCTCGGCGCGCTTCGTGGTGACCGTCGTCTTCGGCGCCGACGGCAGCGCCTTCACCGACGCCAGCCTGGTGGGGCCCACCGATCTGCTCTGTGCAGCCCTGAAGGCCGTGCTGTGCGGCGGCTTCATTCCCCTGGCGGCGGCGGCGCGTGGGCTGAAGGCCCAGGGTGGCGCTCCCGCCGTCGGAGAGGCCGTCACCGCCGCGGTGGTCGACGCGTCCATGGGCTGCCTGCTGATCGACTTCGTGGTGGCGGCGGCCTTCCTGCTGATCGGCGTGTGATGACGAGCACCCTGGCCCTCAGCGACGTCGTCAAGCGCTTCGGCGACGTCACCGTGCTGGACGGGCTCACCGTCGAGATCCCCCTCACCGGGCTGACCTTCGTGGTGGGCAAGAGCGGCTCGGGCAAGAGCGTGCTCTGCCGCCTCGCGGTGGGCCTGCTCACGCCCGACGCAGGCACGGTGACCGTCCTGGGCCAGCGCGTCGAGCGGCTGCCCGAGCGTCAACGCATCGCCCTGCGCGCGAAGGCGCCGTACCTGGTGCAGGGCCCGGCGCTGCTCGATTGGCTGAGCCTGAAGGACAACGTGGCCCTCGCCGATCGCTCCCCCACAGCCGACGCGAAGATCGCCCGCGCGCTCGAGCAGATGGGGCTCGCCGCGCTGCAAGACCGACTGCCTCCGCAGGTGGGGCCTGGCATTCGGAAACGCGCCGCCATCGCCAGGGCCCTGGTGCTCGAGCCGCAGTGCCTGCTGCTCGACGAGCCCACCACCGGGCTCGATCAGGTCGCCGCGCAGCAGGTGAACGAGGCCCTCGAGGCGGTGCGCGACGCGGGCCTGGGCGCGGTGATCGTCTCGCACGACTACGCGGCGCTCGAGCGGCTCGCCGACCGGGTCGTCGAGGTGCGCTCGGGCGTGGTGGGCTATCAGGGCGGCAAGGCGGGCTTCTTGTCGGCCCAGAAGGAAGCGTGAGCACGCATGGATGAGTCCCGTCTCGAGCTGAAGGTGGGCGCGCTGCTGCTGGCGGCGATCGTGGGCACCCTGGGCCTGCTCTACGCGATGGGCGAGCTGTCGATCTCCAGCGGCCGCACGCTCACGGTCAACTTCTCGCATACCGGCAACGTGGTGAAGGGCGCGCCGGTCAAGCTGGGCGGCGTCACCGTGGGTCGCGTCGACGCCATCGAGCTGGTCGCCGACCGCAGGGATCCACTCGGTGACCCGATGCCCGTGAAGATGACCATCAGCCTCTCGGCCGCCGCGGAGCAGGCCCTGCGCGCCGACACCGGCATCACCGTCTCGAGCCAGGGCCCCCTGGGCGAGCCGTACCTCGAGATCTGGCCGGGCACCGCCGCCGCTCCGCACGTGCCGGCCGCCGAGGTGCGCGGGGTCGACGCGCCCCGCATCGACATCGTGAGCAACCGGCTCGCCAAGTTCCTCGACTCGGCGTCGAAGGTGCTCGAGCGCGATCCCGAGGCGATGACCAAGCTGGTGGCCGGCTTCGGAGGCCTCACCAACACCGTCGACGGCGTGCTCACCGAGAACCGCGCCGAGCTGCACCAGCTGGCCGTCGAGCTCTCGGCGGCCGCGAAGGATCTGCGGGTGGTCGCCGCGGCGGCGCGGAAAGAGCTCGAGCCCGGAGGCCGCACCGACGCCCTGCTCACCGACACCGCAGCTGCCGCAAAGCTCGCCCGAAACGACCTGCCCGAGCTGTCGAAGAAGGCCTCGACCGTGCTCACTGGCCTCGCCGCGGTCGCGGGCCAGCTCAACGAAGAAGACGGCCAGCGGCTCAAGGCCGTGATCGTCAAGGTGCAGCAGGCGTCGGACAAGGTCGATGGGCTGGCCTCGCGCGCCGATCGCCTGCTCGGCAAGCTCGAGGCCGGCGACGGCACCCTGGGCGCGCTGATGAAGGATCGGCAGGCCTACGATGATCTGAAGTCGCTGCTGGCCGACCTGCGCAAGAACCCGTGGAAGATTCTCTGGAAGGACTGACCCGACCGGGTGTGCGCCGCGGCCCGCCACGCCCTGCGGGTGTACGACCCACAGCGCCGGCGATGACCATCAGCGGCGCCCGGCAGCCGGAGTCTTCAGCAGGGCCGCCCAGCGGCGTCGAGGCGAGTGCAGGTACGACACCGCGTCGGGTGACTCCCCGGCGAGGGGGCTCGCGGCTGGGCTTCCCTGGTGCGCGGCGCTGAGCCACTTCAGGGCGTTCCCCCGCCTGTGGACCCTCTTTCCAGGTACCTGCGGGCTGGCACCGCTGCTGCTGAGGGCACGTGGAGCCCGCGTCGATCCCGGCGCGGTCCCTTCAAGGGCCAACTCACATGGACGTTCGATTCTGGGGTGTACGAGGCAGCGTCGCGTCGTCGGGTTCTTCAGTGGCGCGCATCGGCGGCAACACCTCGTGCCTCGAGGTCGAGAGCCAGGGGCACCGACTCATCCTCGACGCGGGTACCGGCCTGCGGGGCCTCGGCGAGCGCCTGATGCGGCACCCACCGGTGAAGGCCACCATGCTCTTCTCGCACCTGCACTGGGATCATGTGCAGGGCTTCCCCTTCTTCGCGCCCGCCTGGGTGCCCTCCACCGAGCTGGTGCTGTACGGGCCCGGCGTCGACGGCGAGCAGCAGCTGCAGTCGGTGCTGAAGCGCCAGATGGAGCCGCCCAACTTCCCCGTCCCCCTCTCTGCGATGCGCGCGAAGTTCGACTTCCGCTCGGCGAGGCCCAACCAGGTAATCGAGGTGGGCCCCTTTCGCATCACCCCCATGGAGCTGCCCCACCCCCAGGGCTGCCTCGGGTACCACCTCGAGGCCGAGGGCAAACGCTTCGCCTACTGCACCGACGTCGAGCTGACCCTCGAGTCCCTGCGCGCCGAGCTGGGCGAGGTGCTGGAAGGAGTCGACGGCCTGGTGCTCGACGCCCAGTACACCCCGGCGGAGTACGACGGCTCGGTCGGCCCGCCGAAGAAGGGCTGGGGCCACTCGACGATGATCGAGGCCGCGCGCATCGCGAAGGCGACCGACGCCCAGCGTCTGTTCCTGTTTCACCACGATCCCTCGCGCTGCGACGACCAGGTCGAGGCCATGGCCGAAGAGGCGCGCCAGGTGTTTCCCATGGCCGAGCCCGCCCGCGAAGGCACGCACGTCACCTTCTGAGCTTTTTTGAGGGAGCCCCACTCCACCATGACCGCACTTGCTCCTTGCTCGCCCGCTGTGCCCGCGATGGACTCGCCGCTTCAGCCGCTCATGTCGAAGCCCGCCGACGACGCCTCCACCATGCTCTTGCCGCTCTCGGGGCTGGTCGGCCACGAGGTGAACCTCGACGAGTACCTGCACCGGCTGGTCGACCGCATCGCGGCCACCATGCAGGCCGACCGCGGCACCCTGTACCTGGTCGACCCGGCGCGCCAGGAGCTCTTCAGCCGCGCCGCGCACCTGCCCGAGATTCGCCAGATTCGCCTCAAGCTGGGTCAAGGCGTGGCCGGAGAGGTGGCCCGCTCGGGCGCGACGGCCAACATCCCCACCACGCGCGACGAGGCGAGGTTCAACCCCGACATCGACAAGATGACGGGCTACCGCACCACCTCGCTGCTCGCGGTGCCCCTGCGCGACGCCGGCGGTGAGGTGTTCGGCGTGCTGCAGGTGCTCAACCGGCTGGGCGGCGGCCGCTTCGACGACGACGACGCACAGCGCCTGGTGCGCCTCGCGGCCCAGGTCAGCCAGGCCCTCGAGGCCACCTCGCTGTACACCGAGCTCAAGCGCGCCCGCGCCACGCCCGAGCAGCCGGTCGGCTACTTCTTCAACAAGGTGATCGGCGAGTCGGCGCCCATGAAGGCCCTGTACCGGGTGGTGCAGAAGGCCGCGCAGACCGACGCCACCGTGCTGCTGCGTGGCGAGTCGGGCACCGGGAAGGAATTGTTCGCCCGCGCGGTGCACGTCAACTCCCGGCGCCGGGGCAAGAACTTCGTGAAGGTCGACTGCGCCGCCCTGCCCGGCGCGCTGATCGAGAACGAGCTGTTCGGCCACGAGAAGGGCTCGTTCACCGGCGCCGAGGCGCGGCAGCTGGGCAAGTTCGAGGTCGCCGACGGGGGCACCGTCTTCATCGACGAGCTGGGCGAGCTGCCTCTGCCGGTGCAGGGCAAGCTGCTGCGCGTGCTGCAAGACCGGGAATTCGATCGCGTGGGCGGCACCCAGACGGTGCAGGTCGACGTGCGCATCGTCGCCGCCACCCACCGCGATCTGGCCCAGATGGTGCGCGAGGGCACCTTCCGCGAAGATCTGTATTACCGCATCAAGGTGGTCGAGCTGGTGTTGCCTCCCCTGCGCGCCCGCGGGCCCGAAGATCTCGAACGCATCGCGCGGCACTTCATCGCCTCGGCCACCCGGAAGCATCACCTTTCGAACGAGCCGAAGCTGTCGGCCTCGGCGCTCGAGCGACTCAAGGCCTGGCATTGGCCCGGCAACGTGCGCGAGCTCGAGAACTGCATCGAGAGCGCGGTGGTGCTGTGCGACGGCACCATCTTGCCCGAGCACCTGCCGCTCGCCGACGCCACCCGGGTCATCACGCCTGTGACGCCAGCCTCGAGCCCGACCGCAGCCCGCGTCACCCTCGCCGAGCTCGAGCGCCAGCACATCGTGGCCACCCTGGACGCCGCCGACGGGAACCGGACCCAGGCCGCGAAGTGGCTCGGCATCGGGCGCAACACCTTGAGCCGCAAGCTCAAGGAGTACGGCCTGCCGGACCTCTGACGAAGAAGGCCACGGCCCTCTTGGGTGTCGGCGGCAGAGGTGCTGCACTGCTGCGTATGCGAATCGCCCTGCTCTTCACCCTCTGCTGCGCCGCCCCCGCGCTGGCGCAGGTCACCATCGTCAACGACGCTCCCACGGTGTCAGAGGTCAACCGGTACCAGGTGCTCAAGGCCAGCGAGCTGACCATCAAGCTCGACACCCAGACCGGCTCGACCTGGAGCCTGTGCCCCAACCTCAAGAAGCCCGGCAGGTCGACCTGGTGCAAGTTCAACAGCAACACCCTGCCGTCGGGGCCCTCGGGGCGTTACCGCATCGCCGAGGCGTTTCAGATCATGCTGGTCGACTCGGTCTCGGGCCGCACCTGGCAGCGCTGTGACGACCCGACGCCTGAGAAGCGGCTCAGCTGGTGTCTGATCGACGACTGACGCTGAACCGGGTGGTCAGGCCAGGCGCACGTAGTCGCGCTGCATGAGGCTGAGCAGCGAGGTGCACACCACCACGTCGTCGCTGGGTGAGTGATCGATGGCGCCCTGCAGGGTGCCCCAGTTGATCACCAATTGCAGCACATCGAGCTCTTCGGCGGTCAGCTCGCGCAGCGGTGCGTTCATGGGGACCGCGAGGGTCAAGGTGCCGTCGGGCGCGGGCAGCTCGGGCTGAATGCGGCGCAGCTCGTCGAGCTGGCGCAGGGCGTCCATCAGCAGCGCCTCGGTCGAGGAATCGAGCTCGACCATGAATTCCTGCGGGTCAGGCGGGCGCAGCTCGAACTCGCCGTGTTCCCAGGTCACCACGCGGTTGAAGCTCTTCTGGGGCCCCAGGTCGTGGTTGTCGTCGATGACCGCGTAATAGACCTTGCCCTGGCGCAGGTAGATCTTCGCCTCGCGCTCGTTGGTCACCACCAGCACGCCGTTCTTCTTCGAGGTGTAGAAGAGCTGCAGCAGATCGGGCAGCGGCACCTCGTCGAGCTTGCCGGTCATCGCGGTCTTGGTCTGCTTGGCCGACTGCTGAATCGCGACCTGCTCGAGGTTCTGCTTCACCTGCGCGTCGGACATGGCGTCGGCGTTGGCGCCGGCCTTGATCAGCTTGAGAATCGACGTGCCGATCAGAATGCGGTCGCCTTCCTTGATGCGCGACGGCTTCAAGATCTTCTCGCCATTGACGAAGGTGCCGTTGGTGGACCCGAGGTCTTCGATGTTCAGCCTGCCGGTCTGCCAGGTGATCTTGGCGTGCTTGCGGGACACCATGTCCTCGACGAGCACCATGTCGAGCTCGCTCGACCGGCCGATGATCACCTGCTTGTCGGACTTCAGGGGGAACTCACCGCCCTGGTACTTGCCTGAGATGAATTTGAGTGCGTACGAATCACTCACGGTGAACTCCTGGCGAGCGGAAAAGCTGGGCTGGCAGCATCACTCACCCTGCCCGTCATTCACAGCGACTTTCCCGCTTGCCCCGATGGGTTCCCGCTCTTTGCCGACGTCACGCACCAGCCCCAGGTACATCTCGGCGCTCTTGTTGCCGGGGCTGCGGGTGAGCACGTCTTCCCAGACCTTGATGGCGTCGGCCCTGCGGCCCGCGGAATACAGGGCGATGCCGTAGTGCACCCGGCCTGGCAGGTACGCGGGGTTGATCGACAAGAGGTGCTCGAACTCGGCGAGGGCGCCGTCGTGATCGCCGAGGTCGCGCAGGGCGTCGGCCAGCTTGAGGCGAAGGTCGACGAAGGTGGGGCCCAGCTCGATGGCGCGGCGGTACTCGAAGACTGCCTCGTCGGTCATGCCAGCCGAGGCGAAGACGTCGGCGATGTCGGCGTACATGTTGGCGATCTTGCCCTTCACGTACGGGTCCATCTTGTTGGGCGAGTTGCGCTGGCGGGTGACGGCGGCCTGGTAGACCTCCCTCGCCTCGCGGTACTTGCCCATGTCGTTGTAGATAACGGCCAGGTTCAACGCGGCGTCGGTGTAGGCCGGGTTGACCCGCAGGGCGGCCTCGAAGGCGCGCTGGGCCCGGGCGAACTGGCCCTGGTCGTGAAACACCACGCCCAGCATGTTGTAGACGTCGGCGAACGACTGGTTCGACTCGACGACCTGGGTCAGGTACTTCTCGGCCTGGGCGTACTGCTTCTTCTCGAAGAACCCCCGGCCGAGGGTGAGCGCTTGTTTGAGTGCGTCGTCCATCGTCCCTCGGGGAAGGCCATGTGAGTACCCTAGAGAAGCCCGTGCGGAAAGAGGAACTCTCCACGGCTGTCTTCTTCGAGTGACAGGCGCCGGGTGCGCCGCTCGTCGACGGGGCGATCGGGCAGCCGGCCCTGCAGGCGCGAGTCCTCGGACACCTCGACGCCGTCTTTTTCCGACCGGATGAACCAGGCGTCGACCTGCAGCGCGCGGCCTTCGATGCGGCGCACGCGATCGGCTTCGGCGACGTCGAGGCCGTCGGCCGGTGGAATCTGGCCAGCTTCCAGCGCCCGTCGGCGGCGCTCGAGCGCCAGCACGATGCCGGTCAGCCTCGGCGCGGGCCCGTCGGGCATCGTCCACTCGTCGTTCTTCTTGAGGAACCGCACCTTCTCGAACCCCAGCGAGCTGACGGTGGTGGCGTCGGCAAAGCGGCCCACGAAGTCCAGGGTGCCCTGAACGACGGCGGTCTCACCGTCAGGCGCCACCGAGACCGACAAACGTTGGTAGCTGGCGCGCTCGGCGACCAGGCCGGCAGCATAGACAGCTCCTGGCTGCTCGAGCCGCTTGAGGGTGGTGATCAGCTCGTTCTCGGGGCCGGCCGCGAGCCCGAGCAGCCGAGTCCCGAAGACCGCGATCAGCAGCCCCACCGCGACGGTGGCGACGAGGAAGCCGAGCAGCTTCTGGGCGTCGTCCTTCACTGCGTCTTGAGCGGGCTCGACCCGGGCGGGCCTTGAACAGGCGACGCCGCCGACAGCCTGTCGAGCATCGCGCGGGCCTTGCGAGCCTGATCGTCGTTGGGGAAGGTGGTGACGAAGAACGCCAGCGCGTCGCGGGCCTTCTCGGGCTGCTGCAGGGCGAGGTGGGCGTCGTAGAGGCCGAAGGCGACGTCAGCGTCGAAGCCGATGCCCGAGAAGTTCTGTTGCACGATCGACAGCCGGTTCACCACTGCGGGCCACTTGTCGCGCCGGCGATAGAACTCGGCCACGTACAGCTCGTGCCTCGCCAGGCGGCGCTTCACGTCGGCGATGGTGGTCTTCGCTTCCGGCACGAACTCGGACTTCGGGTACAGCCGCACGAACTCGCCGAGCGCGGTGCTGGCGCCCTTGAGCTCGAGCTGGTCCTTCTCGATGGCTGGCGGCAGCAGGAAGAAGTCGGACGGAATGTCGCGGAAGTGGGTCGAGGCGGCGCGGAAGGCGGCGTAGTCGACGCGCGGGTGCGTGGGGTGCAAGCGCACGAAGTTCTGGTAGCGATCGCGGGCCTCGGTGAACTTCTCCTGCACCCAGGCGAGATCGGCCAGCTTCAGCTCGGCCTCTTTCGACACCTCGAGGAAAGGGAACTTGGTGCGGGTGTAGTCGAAGTACCGCGCGGCTTCCTGGTAGTTGGTGGACTCCATCGCCTCGACGCCCTTCTTGAAGTTCTCGTCGGCGTCGGTGGCGTAGAGCGGCTCATCGCTACTGGAGAAGAAGCGCGTCAGCGTCGCGCAGCCTGATGACAGGCCGACCAGCAGGAGCAGCAGTGAGTGTCGAAGCGTCACGGGGTCAACTCGTACCAGCCTTTGGGGGGCGTTGGCTGCTGTCTGGTGGGTCGGGCGGACGACGTCGACGACCACCCGACTCAAGACCCTGGCAGCTCGACCTTCAAACCAAGCAGGCGTTGGGTGTTCCTGGCACAGGTGAGCGCGACCAGGTCGGCCTCGAGCCCTTTGAGCTCAGCGACCTTCTTCGCGGTCTGAGCCACGTACCCCGGCTCGTTCTTCTTCCCGCGAAACGGCAGCGGCGCGAGGTACGGGCTGTCGGTCTCGATCATCAACCGCTCGAGCGGCGCGAAGCGCACCGCGTCCTGCAGCGCCTCTGACTTCTTGTAGGTGACCACGCCCGAGATGCTCAGGAAGAAGCCCAGGTCGAGGTAGCGGCGGGCGGCGGCCGTGTCTCCGGTGAAGCAGTGGATCATGCCGTCGTGAAGTGCTTCGGCAGTCAACACCTCGACACAGTCGTCGTGGGCGTCGCGCACGTGAATCACCACCGGCTTCTTCACCTGCTTCGACAGCGCGCATTGCTGGTGAAACGCCGCCAACTGCTCGGGCTTTGGGCTGTGATTGTAGAAATAGTCGAGGCCGGTCTCGCCCACCGCGGCGACCTCGGGCAGTGAACAGAGGCGCTCGAGCGTCACCCAGTCCTCAGGCACCGCCGCGGCGGCGTCGTGCGGGTGAATGCCCATGGTCGGCGTCAGGAAGTCCGGGTGGGCCCTCGCCGCCTCGATGGCAAAGCCGAAGTCCTGGGCCCGCTGCCACTGGCCGACCACCACCGCGTGCACCACGCCTTCGGCCTTCGCGCGGGCGATCACCTCACCAGCGACGGGGAAGTCCTTCGGCTCCAGGTGACAGTGGCTGTCGATCAGCATCATGGCGATTCGAACTCCTCGAGCAGCTGGGCCAGCTCGGCGGTGGCGTCGGGATCATCGAGCTTCAGGGTCGCGAGCCGGGCGCGCGCGGCGGCGGGGTCGAGCAGCAACAGCCCTTCGGCCACGTCGAGGCGCACGTGTTCGGGCACGCCAGCCTCGTCGAGCACGGCGAGCAGGGGCGCCATCGCGGTCGAATCCCCCAGCCGGCCCAGCCCTCTGGCGGCGGCGCCGCGGGCGTCGTCGTCAGGAGCCTTGAGCACCTCGAGCAACCGCTCTTTCGCGCCGGGCACCTTCACTTCGCCGAGCAGCTCGACGGCCATCGCACGATCCATCGCCCAGCCGCGTCGGGCGCGACGGAGCAGGTGCTCGCCGCCAGCGGGATCTCCCAGGCGCGCGAGGGCTCCGGCCATCTGGGTCTTGTCGAACGCCGGCAGGAACCAGCTGGTGAACGCGCGCTTGAGGCGCGGCACGGCGTCGGGGTTGCCGAGGTGAGCCAGAGCCGCGGCGGCCCGAAACCGCAGCTCGGGGTCGTCGAGGGCGCCCAGCAGGGTCTCGAGGCCTGCGGAGTGCTTCAGCGCCGCCATGCCGCGCGCCGCCTCGAAGCGCACCGACGACACCTCGTCTTCGAGGGCCGCCGCCAGGGCCCCACGAGCCTCGGGGAGCGCGAGATCGGCGAGGCGACCCACGGCCTCCACGCGCACCCGCGGGGCTCCATCGGCCACGTTTCGAACCAGCAGGTCCTTCGCTTCCGCGGGCGGCAACACCTCGGCGGCGAGGGCCAGCCCTGCGCAGCGCACCTCGACCTGTTGATCGTTGAGCAGCCTCACCACGTCGGGGGCGAAGTCCGGCAGCGCGTCATCGGGAGCATCGGCCGCTGCATCACAGATCGCCTCCGCAGCCTCGGCCCGCAGCGCCTGGGACTTCTCACGCTCGAGCGCCAGCAACGCGCGCTCTCGCGCCTGCCGCCACCCCTCCGACGCTCCGGGCACGCTCATTTCACGTCCGTACCGGGGGCAACGTCACCGGGGTCGAGCAGCACCAGGCTCTTCCCTGCCCCGCCAGCGGTGAGGATCATGCCGCGGGACTCGAGGCCCTTGAGGGTTCGAGGCTTCAGGTTGGCGACCACCACCACGTTGCGGCCCACCAGCGCCTCGGGCGCGTACGACGCCGCGATGCCCGACACGATGGTGCGGGGAGCGCCTTCGCCGAGATCGACGGTCACCTTGAGGAGCAGATCGGCCTTCGGAACCTTCTCACACGCCAACACCTTGCCGGCCTTGAGCGACAGCCTGGTGAAGTCGGTGAACTCGATCTCCACCGGGGCTTTGGCCTCGGGTGGCTTCACGACAGCAGGCGCCTTTGGCTCGACGTTCACCGCTTGAATCAGCCGATCGACGACCTCGGCTTCGAGGCGGTTGATGAGCGGAGACGGCTGGCCGATGACCTGGGTCCTCTCGAGCAACGGGTACGTCGCGGTCTCGAGCGCCTTGAAGGTCAACGGTGAGCGGTTGAGCTGTGTCGCCAACTTCTGGGCAAGCGCTGGCACCACGGGCTCGAGCAGCGCGGTCAACAAGAAGACGATCTCAGCAGCCTCGGACAGCTGCGCATGGGCGGCGTCGCGGGTCGCGGGATCTTTCAACTTCTTCCAGGGCTCGTTCGTGGCGAGGAACTGGTTGGCCGCGTACCCGATCTCCAGCACGTGTTTGACGGCGACCTTCGACTGAAACGAAAGAAACGCCTCACGAATTGGCGCCACCTTCGCCAGGGCCGCCTCCACCAGCGGACGCCCCAGCTCGGGCGTGGGAGCCTTGAGCTGCCCCTGAAATTCCTTCGCCAGCAGCGTCAGGCAGCGGTTGGCCAGGTTGCCCAGGTTGTTGACCAGCTCGGCGTTCACCCGCTGCCGAAACTCGAGCAGGTTGAAGTCGATGTCTTCCGGCCCATCGCCGAGCAGCGAGCCGTAGAAGAACCGCAGATAGCTGGGATCGAGCAGGTCGAGGTACGGGCGCGCGTTGATGAAGGTGCCGCGCGACTTCGACATTTTTTCGCCGTTCACCGTCAAGTGCCCATGAATATGCACATGCTCGGGCTGCTTCAGGCCAGCCACCTTCAGCACTGCCGGCCAGAACAGACAGTGAAAATAGACGATGTCCTTGCCGATGGTATGAATGATCCGCGCGTCGGCGTTCGCATCCCAATACGCCAGGGCGCTCGGCTGGCGGCCGGTCTTCTTCGCCCACTGCTCGGTCGAGCCGATGTACCCGATGGGAGCGTCGAGCCAGACATAGAAGAACTGGTTGCTCTCTCCCGGAATGGGGAAGCCGAAGTACGGCCCGTCGCGGGTGATGTCCCAGTCGGCCAGCTTGTCGAGGAAGCCCTTGAGCTGTGCCGCGGGCCCGGGGTTCATGAAGGCGGGGTTGGCGATGGTCTGCTCGAGGAACTCGCCGTGTTTCGACAGCAGGAAGAAGGCGTGCAGCGATTTCCTCCACACCAGCGGCTCGCCTGAGATGGCGCTGCGGGCGTCGATCAGCTCGCGCGGCGTATAGGTCGCGTTGCAGTTCTCACAGGCATCGCCGTACTGGTCCTTCGTGCCACAGTTGGGGCAGGTGCCTCGAATGAACCGATCGGACAGCCAGCGTTTCTCCTTTTCGTCGTAGGGCTGCTCGACCTCTTTCTTTCCAATCGAGCCCGCGTCTCTGGCCCGGCCGTAGATCAGGTTCGCGTAGTGCTGATTCTCGGGGGAATTCGTCGAGCCAAAGTGATCATGGCTGATACCGAAGTCCCTGAAGACGGCGGTGTGTTCCTCGAACCACTGGGCAATGAACGCCTCGGGGGTGAGGCCTTGTTTGCGGGCGTTCAGCTCGATCGGAGCGCCGTGCGTGTCATCGGCACAGATGAACAACACGTCTTCACCGGTCGAGCGCAGCGCGCGCACGTAGATGTCTGTCTGAATGTGCTCGACGAGGTGGCCTAAATGAATCGGGCCATTCGCGTAGGGCAGCGCGCAGGTGACGAGGGTCTTCGAGGCCATGGGTCAGCGCTCCTGCTCTCGGCGAATGAGATGCATCTGGGAGTCCCACGCGGTCGCCTTCCCGCACAGCGTCCACACCAGGCGCTCGAGCACCAGCGCGCCGCCGCCGAGCTTGAGCGCGAGATCTGCTTCGGCGCACGCGACGAGCGCGCGCAGCAGGTCCTGACGGCCCCACAACGTGGCGGACTGCATGCCCATGAAGGCCGCGTACGGGTGAGGCACCTTGGTGCCGGCGGCCTTCGCCTCGGCCTCGATCTTCGGAAAGAGGCGCGCCTGAAAGTCATTGTAGTTGCGCGGCGGCTTGCCACCCGAGAGCTGCACCATGCGCTCGTAGGCCATCAGCAGGTTGCGCACGATGCTCGTCATCGAGCCCTGCACGGCGAGCGGCGCAGCGCCCTGGGCGAGTGCGTCTTCGAGGTACCCTTTGGCTGCCTCGAGGTTGCGCTTCTGCACCGCGTCGGACAGCTCGAACCACTCTTCTTCCCGCGAGTGGCCGACCAGCAGCTCGACGTCCTTCACCGTGATGGTGGGGTTGGTGGAGTGCAGGGCCAGCTTCTCGAGCTCACTGGCCAGCAACCGGAAGTTGCCGCCCACGCGATCGCGCAGGGCCTCCATGGCGCCGGGGCCCAGCTTCTTTTTGTGCGGGGACAGCGTCTCGGCGATGAACTCGTTCAGATCGAGCTTGTCGAGCTTCGAGGCCACCTTGAACTCGAGCAGCGCGCCGCGGGACTTCACCAGCTTGACGAAGGCGCTCTTGGTCTCCAGCTCGGTGGTGGCGATCACCAGCACCTGCCCCTTCGCTGGCTTCTTCTCGAGCCACGTGTTGAGCACGGTGTCATCGCCGGACGGGGCGCTGATGCCCTCGGCGCTGCAGAACGCCTGCACCTCTTTGAGGAACTGCACGTCGACCTCGGCGAGCACCACGCCCAGCTCCCGTTCCCAGTCGTCGGGACGAGGCGAGCCCGATGCGGAAGGATCGAGATCGGCGACGCTCCAGCCGGCCCGGGCCGCGATGCCGAGGACACGTCGAGCGGCTTCCTTCTTGCGGTTGGCCTTCCACGCGTCGCGCGCGCGGCCCAGGGCATCGGCGCGGCCCTTCTTCGGCGCGAGGAACTCGGGGTCCCTCAAGAACACCACCTTACGCCCACCGAACATGGGGAAGGTGGCCAGCTCGGCGGCGATCTCACGCGGCGCAGCGGCGTCGAGGGTCACCACGTTCAGGTCCGACGCGCCCTGCGGCACCAGCTTGTTCAGCAGGCGTTCGGCGGCCTTGCGCACCAGGAACTCTTCGCCCCACAGCAGGTAGACGGGCGCTTCGTTGCCAGCGTCGAGATCGTTCAGCGCGTCTTCGAGATCGTCACTCACGGCGCTCGGGGTCTTCTCACACGCCGCCCGCGCTGTCTTTCACAGCCTGACTGAGGCGCTGCGTGGTTGGAATAGCGGGCCGTCACCTCTGGGAGTAAGCCGAGAGGATGGCCCGATGGACGCTCGAGGCGCTGCGCGGTGCGCTCGGTGCTGACCCATCGGTCGCCGCGCTGCTGGTCGAGCGATGCCCCCAGCAGACCTGGAACATCGACGAAGCGATGCTGGCCTTGCTGTTGCGCTCGACAGGGCTGCCGTCGACGGTCTGGCCCGAGCTCGACCTCGAGGGGCTGCTGCTCGCCCGCGCGTGTCTGAAGCGTGACGCACACGCGCTGCGGCTGCTCGATGACGCCCTGCTGCCGCCCGTGGCGATGGCGCTGAGACGGCGGGCTTCCAGCGACGACGTGGACGAGGCGATGCAGGTGCTGCGCGCGAGGCTGCTGGTCGGTTCCGAGCCGAAGTTGGCGAAGTACTCTGGCCGCGGTCCACTCGGGGCCTTCATGCGAATCGCGGCGTCGAACGTGCTCTCGAATCTGCGCCCCGCCGTGGCGAGCGTGAACGCCGACGATGAGCTCGCCGCCGTCCCCGATGCGAGCGACCTCGAGTCGACGCTGGCGCGCCGAGACCAGCAGCTGCAGTTCCGAGCGGTCTTCCGTGAAGCCGTCCAGTCGCTCTCGGCGCGCGAGCGCTCGCTGTTGCGCCTGAGCCTGCTCGATGGCCTCTCGATCGACGAGCTCGCCCCCATGTACGGCGCTCATCGCGCCACCGTCGCGCGGTGGGTGTCAGCGGCCCGGGAGCGACTGTCAGCCATCACCCGCTCGAAGCTCTCGGTGGCGTTGCAGCTGCCAGAGGACGACGTCGAGCGGCTGCTCACCAGCGTCCAGAACGGCTTCGAGCTGTCCCTGAGCCGTGCGCTGCGGGAGTCGGGAACCGCCGAACCGAAAATCGGCTGAAATTCTCGTGCGACCTGCGTCCGCCCCGGCCTGTCAGGGCCAGTGACGGGCGACGCAACCCACCTTCTCGCTTCCTTCCACGCCCACAACGGAGCCACATGACTCGTCGTCTCTCTGCGGTCGTCTTCTTGTCCTCCTCGGCCAGGCTGTCGGTGTGCTCCGTCGCTGTGTGCCTGGGCTTCGCGCTTGGCGTGTCCAGCTGTGGGCCTCCCCCCTGCACCTCGGCGACCTGTCAGACCGGGTGCTGCAGCTCGACGGGTCGGTGTGAGACGGGGACCTCGAACACCGCGTGCGGCCGGCTGGGAGTGGCGTGTACGGCGTGCTCCATCAGCCAGTCGTGCAGCGCGGGCACCTGCACGGCCCCTGGCTTCGGGGGTGGTTCAGCCATCGGTGGTGGATCGACCGCAGGTGGTTCAGCCATCGGTGGTGGATCGACCGCAGGTGGTTCAGCGGTCGGCGGTGGGTCGACCGCTGGTGGTTCGGTAGTCGGCGGTGGTCGCGCTGGCGGCTCGGCGAATGGCGGTGGCGAGGGAGGTGGTGGGGGGCAGAGTTGCACCGTCAGCGGGACCTGCCCGGTCAACACCTGCCGGTGCGGCGACGACACAGTGCTCACGTCTCAGTTCTGCGACAACACCGTGTGCCAGACCGGCGCCGCGGAGTGCTCACGGGCCTGCGTCGAGAGCGGCTACCCGCCTCCCGGAGGAGCGGGCGGTGGCTCGGCAGGCGGTGGTAGTGCCGGTGGTGGCTCGGCAGGCGGTGGTAGTGCCGGTGGTGGCTCGGCGTGTAACGGCAACTTCGTGCTCGGCAACAACTTCAGGACGGGCAGCGAACTCTACGTGCAGTGCAACGCCTTCCCCAGCCCCACGAATTGCCTCACTGGCGATTACATCAACTTCCAGGGCCTCTCCGGGCCGCTGTCGGCCTGCTTCTGCTACGCGGTGTGTCCCAACGGGGTCTCAGCCGGCCAGGTCTGCAGCGCGCGCACGCCCGACCTCATCTGCACGCGGGTGCGCAACGCGGCAGGCACGTCGTCTGCGCTGATGTGCTTGCCACCGGGAGCCGCGTGGCAAAACCTCTGTCGCGGCTGAGTCCTGGCCGAGAACCGCCCTGCTTGTGGTACGCGCCCTCGTCGGCAACGTCGTCAACCCGCGCCACGCGCTCGGCCACTCGGTGAAGTTCTCGAGCGCGCTCTCTCGAGAGGAATACGTCGAGCTGCTCTCGCAGCCGTGACGAAAACGATCGATGGCCTGCCTCGACGACGACACCCTGCTCGCGCTCTCGGGTGGCCACCTCGAAGGCCCGGGCCTCGAAGCCGCCGAGCGGCACCTCGACGAGTGCGCGGCCTGCCGACGGGCGCTGGCGCTCGGGCTCGAAAGCAACCGCCGGACGCGCGTTCCCGTGCTGACCGTGGGCGACACCCTTGGCCGCTATGTGGTGCTCGAGCGCATCGGCGCCGGCGCGATGGGCCAGGTGTTCGCCGCGTGGGACCCGCAGCTCGACCGCAAGGTGGCGCTCAAGGTGCTCAAGAGCGCGGTGTCGTCCGACGAGCACCAGGCGCGGCTGCTCCGTGAAGCGCAGACGCTCGCCCGCCTCTCGCACCCCAACGTGGTGACGGTGTTCGACGTGGGCCGCTGGGAAGGGCAGCGCTTCATCGCGCTCGAGTTCGTCGACGGTGGTTCGGTGCGCGAATGGCTCGCGGCGCAGAGCCGCGGCGTGAAGGACGTGGTGTCCATCTTCATTCAAGCCGGGCGAGGGCTGTCGGCGGCCCATCAAGCAGGCGTCGTGCACCGCGACTTCAAGCCCGACAACGTGCTGGTGCGCAGTGACGGGCGCGCGCAGGTGACCGACTTCGGGCTCGCCTCGGAGTCGGCAGGCCGCGTGGGTGATGGGCCGGCGCTCGAGCCAGGCGCCTCTCTCACGGGAACCGGTGCGCTTCTGGGCACGCCCGCGTACATGGCCCCAGCGCAGCTCGATGGCGCGCCCGCCACCGCCGCGTCGGACCAGTTCGGGTTCTGTCTGGCGCTCTTCGAAGCCCTGACAGGCCAGCGGCCCTGGACCGGGAACAGCGTCGAGGCGCTGCGCAGCGCGATGCGTGATGGCCCGCTGCCCGCGTTCCCGTCGAGCAGCGAGGTGCCGTTGCCGATTCGCAAGGCGGTGCTGCGGGGGCTCTCGAACCAGGAGGCTGCGCGCTGGCCGTCGATGGGAGCGCTGCTCGACGCGCTCGAGCCGGTGTCAGACAGGCGATCGCCCACCGCGCTCGGCGTGGCGGTGCTCGCGATGGTCGGCGGGCTCGCGCTCGTCTTCGGGCGGGCGAGCGTCGAGATCGAGACGAAGTGTCCGCCCAGCGCCCAGCGGCTCGTCGGCGTCTGGGATGAAGCCGTGCGGGAACAGATCTCGGCCGCTTTCGCTGAATCGACGGCGCCCTGGGCCCCCGCGCTGTCGTCCTCGGTCGGCGCGACGCTGAACGCCTACGCCCAGGCGTGGACCCGGCGGCACACCGAGACCTGCGAAGCCACCTGGGTGCGCAAGGAGCAGTCCGAGCACGCCCTCGACCTTCGTATGCGCTGCCTCGACGAGCGCCGCGGTGAGCTGGCGGCCGTCACCCGCTACCTCAGCCAGCTCGGGCCTGCCGCCGTCGAGCAGGCCCCAGCGGTGATGCGCGGGCTGACCAGCCTCGAGCGCTGCGACGACGCCAGCCGCCTCGAGCGCAACGGCCAACCACTGTCGGCTGACGCCCGCGCCGTGTCCGAGGCCACCCGGGCCAGCGTCCTCGAAGCGAAGGTGAGGTACGACAGCGGCCGCTTTCAGGACGCCGAGGCGACCTTCGGCCCGTTGACGCCGACGCTCGCTTCGGTGACCGACCTCTCCGTTCAGGCCGAGGGGTGGTTCTGGCTCGGGAGCATCGAGCTCAAGCTCGCCAACCTCGAGCGCGCAAAAGAGCACCTGGGCCGCGCCGTCACCACCGCCTCGGTCGGCGGCGTGCAGGACGTGTTGCTGCGCTCGCTCTGCCAGCTCGTCGAGCTCGGCACCCGACTTCATGACCCGAGCCTGACGGCAGAGTACCGACAGCTCATCGAGCTCTCGAGGCGCGCCGTGGCAGGCGACGTCGAGCTCGAGGCCATCATCGAGAACCAGCTGGGGCTGGCGGCGTTCGCCGAGGGCCACCTGGACGAGGCGCTCGAGCACTTCCGCTCGGCGCGGCGCTCGTACCAGGCGGTGAAAGGGCCAGCGGCGAAGAACGTGCTTCGCATCATCAACAACATCGGCGTCATCCTCTCCGAGCAGGGCAAGAGCGCCGAGGCGCTGGTCGAAGTGCAGGAAGCCCGGGACCTGCTGGTCGCCGAGTACGGACACGCGCACCCCGATGTCGCCCGCGCAGAGGTGAACCTGGGCGTGATGTTCAACGATCTGGGTCGCTTCAACGAGGCCGCGCCCCACTTCGAGCGCGCCGAGCAGATTCAGGTGCAGGCCCTGGGAGCGCGTCACCCCGAGCTCTCGGCCACGCACAACAACTGGGGCGACACCTGCATGGGCACCCACGACTTCGCTCGAGCCTTGCATCACTTCGAGACGGCCCTGTCGATTCGTGAAGAGGCGCTTGGGAAAACCCACCTCAAGCTGGTGGGCGACCTGGGCGGCATGGCAGCAGCGCTGCTGGCCCTGGGCCGTCGGGAAGAAGCGGTGAAGGCCCTGGAACGAATCGTCAGCCTGCGCGCGGTGGACGAGGCGCACCCCGCTGAGCTCGCCCGGGCCGAGGTGGCGCTGGGGAAGGAACTCCTGGGCCTGTCTCGGGAGCGCGCGAAGGCGGTGTTCCTCGCTGCAGATGGCCACTTCGCCCGGGCAGGCGCGGCGGCGTCAAAGGATCGCCAGGAGGCGAAGGCCTGGCTCGAGGCTCACTGAGACAGGTTTCTCAGAACTGCACCCACCCCGGCACGCGCGGGTACGGAATGGCGTCGCGAATGTTCGACAGCCCGCACAGGTAGACCACCAGGCGCTCGAACCCGAGGCCGAAGCCCGCGTGGGGCACCGAGCCGTAGCGGCGCAGATCGCGGTACCAGCCGTAGTGTGAGGGAGAGAGGCCCAGCTTCGTCATGCGCGCGTCCAGCACGTCGAGGCGCTCTTCGCGCTGGCTGCCGCCGATGATCTCGCCGATGCCGGGGGCCAGCACGTCCATCGCGGCCACGGTCTTCCCGTCGTCGTTGAGGCGCATGTAGAAGGCCTTGATCACCTCGGGGTAGTTCATCACCACCACCGGCCGGCCCACGTGCTCCTCGGTGAGGTAGCGCTCGTGCTCGGTCTGCAGGTCCTTCCCCCACTCGGGCGCGTACTCGAACTTCTTGCCCGACCGCTTGAGGATCTCGATGGCCTCGCCGTAGTCGATGCGCTCGAAGGGCGAGCCCACGAACTTCTCCAGGCGCTCGATGACGCCCTTCTGCACGCGCTCTTCGAAGAACTTCAGGTCATCGGCCCGCTCGTTCAGGATCGCCTTGAAGATGTATTTGAGGAACCGCTCGGCGAGGTTGGCGTCGTCGTTCAGATCAGCAAAGGCAAGCTCGGGCTCAATCATCCAGAACTCGGCGAGGTGCCGGGTGGTGTTGGAGTTCTCGGCGCGGAAGGTGGGCCCAAACGTATACACCTTCGACAATGCCAGACAGTACGCCTCGACGTTGAGCTGACCTGACACGGTGAGGAACGCCTCGGTGCCGAAGAAGTCCTTGCTGAAGTCGACCTTGCCGGCCTCGGTGCGCGGCGGGTTGAGCGCGTCGAGCGTCGACACCCTGAACATCTGCCCTGCGCCCTCGGCGTCACTGGCGGTGATGATGGGGGTGTTGACCCAGAAGAAGCCCTCTTCGTGGAAGAAGCGGTGAATGGCCTGCGCCGCGTGGTGGCGAACGCGGGCCACCGCGCCGAAGGTGTTGGTGCGCACCCGAAGGTGGGCCTGCTCGCGCAGGTACTCGAGCGAGTGCTGCTTGGGGGTGATGGGGTAGTGATCGGGGTCGTCGACCAGGCCGATCACCTGCAGCTCGTCGGCTTGAATCTCCATCGACTGGCCCTTGCCCTGGCTCTGCACCAGGGTGCCCTTCGCGATCACGCTCGCGCCGGCGGTGAGCTTGAGAATGGCGTCGGTGTAGTTGGGCAGCGTGTTGGCGGCCACCACCTGCAGCGGGTCCTGGCTGCTGCCGTCGTGCACGTTCACGAACGAGATGCCGGCCTTCGAGTCGCGGCGCGTGCGCACCCAGCCACGAACCTCGACCTTCGTGCCTGCGGGAATGGAACCAGTGAGGGCCTGCTTCACGCTGATGAGTTGCATGGTGAGCGGCGAGTTACCGTCCGCTGCGCTCCTCTACAAGCGCCGCGAGACATCGTATTGATGGAACACTTCTCGGGCAGGCTGCCTTGCGCCCGCGGAGCCTCGAGCGCATGGTCCTTGCAGCCTTCCTGGTCGCCAGTCTCTGGCGCCCACGGGGCAGCGCTCCACCACAGCTCTTGAAGCAGCAAGGACAACGATGGGCCTCGTGAGCCAGACGTCTCTTCGCACCGTCGCGGTGTTGGGCAATCACCTGCCCCGACAGTGCGGCATCGCGACCTTCACTGCTGATCTCACCTCGGCCATCGAGGCGGCGCGCCCCGACCTCGACTGCTTCGTGGTGGCGATGAACGATCTCGGCAGACGGCATGCGTACCCACCGAAGGTGCGGTTCGAGATTCCCGACGGTGACGTCGACGCGTACCGGCGGGCGGCCGACTTCCTCAACGTCACCTCGGTCGACGTGGTGTCGCTGCAGCACGAGTACGGCATCTTCGGAGGCCCCGCCGGCAGCCACGTGCTCGAGCTGCTGCGCGGCCTGCGCATGCCGGTGGTGACGACGCTGCACACCATCCTCGCGAACCCGGACGTGGCGCAGCGCGCGGTGATGAACGCGGTGATCGAGCTGTCCGAGCGGCTGGTGGTGATGAGCGCCGATGGCGCCGCGCTGCTCTCGTCGGTGCACCGGGTCGACGCGGGGAAGATCGACGTGATCCCGCACGGCATTCCGTTCATCCCCGAGGGCCAACGCAAAGACGTGGTGGGCGTCGAAGATCGCCAGGTCATCTTGACCTTCGGGCTGCTCTCTCCCGACAAGGGCCTGGAGTACGTGATCGACGCGCTGCCGGCGATCGTCGAGAAGCACCCGCGCGCCGTGTACATCGTGCTCGGCGCCACCCACCCGCACGTGAAGTTGAACCACGGCGAGGCGTATCGCCTGCAGTTGCAGGCGCGGGCCGAGAAGCTGGGCGTGGGCGCGAACGTGATCTTTCACAACCGCTTCGTCAGCCATGACGAGCTGGTCGAATTCTCGAGCGCGGCTGATCTGTACGTGACGCCGTATCTCAACGAGGCGCAGAGCACCTCAGGCACGCTCGCGTATGCAGTGGGCTCAGGCAAAGCAGTGATCTCGACGCCGTATCGCTACGCGAGAGAGCTCTTGGCCGAGGGGCGCGGGGTGTTGGTGCCGTTGAGAGATGGTGCGGAGATCGCGCGCGAGGTCATCAGCCTGTTCGACGAGCCGGTGAAGCGTGAGGCGATGCAGCAGCGCGCGGCGCTCTTCGGGCAGTCGATGTCCTGGCCGAAGGTCGCCAACCGGACCCTCGAGGTGCTCGCGCAGGCCCAGCAGACCCACGCCGAGAGGCGACGGGCAGGGCTCGTCGCGCGCTCGACCACGAGGCGCCGCCCCGAGCTGCCGCAGCTGAACCTCGCGCACGTGCAATTGATGACCGACGACACCGGCATTCTGCAGCACGCCACCTTCGACGTGCCTCGCTACCGCGATGGGTATTGCCTCGATGACAACGCGCGGGCGCTCATTCTGATGACCGCGGTCGAGGAGGCGGGCACCGAGCCGCCACACGTCGTTCGACAGCTTACCACTCGATACCTCGCGTTCTTGAGCTACGCGCTCGATGAGACCAGCGGCCGGTTCCAGAACTTCCTCAACTTCGAGCGCCGGTGGCAGGACGGTACGGGGTCCGACGACGCGCACGGGCGCGCGTTGTGGGCGCTGGGCACGGTGGTGGGCCGATCGAGCGACGCGGGGCGGCGGGCCCTGGCGGTGCGCCTGTTCCTCAAATCGATACACGGCGCGCTGCACCTCACCAGCCCGCGGGCGTGGGCGTATGGGCTGCTCGGCATCGACGGCTACCTGCGCGCGTTTCAAGGTGACAGCGCCGTCGAGGCGGTGAGGGCTACGTTGTGCTCGCGGCTGCTCGAGCGATTTCATCACACCAGCACCGAGGCGTGGCCGTGGTTCGAAGATCGCCTCACCTATTGCAACGCACGGTTGCCGCAGGGGCTGATGGTCTCGGCGGCGCGAATGGGCAACGCCGAGCTGGCGTCGGTGGCCGAGCGATCGCTCACCTGGCTGGTGAGTCAGCAGCTCGCGGCCGACGGCACTTTTTCACCCATCGGGTCGAACGGCTTCTTCTCCCGGGAAACGCCGCGGGCCACGTGGGATCAGCAGCCAGTCGAGGCGTGCGCGATGGTGTCGGCGTGTCTCGAGGCGCACCGGTTGACGGGCGAGGCACGGTGGCTCGAGCACGCCCGCTGCGCCTTTCAGTGGTACCTGGGGCAGAACGCTCGTGAAGCGCAGGTGTACGACGCGCGCACGGGTGGGTGCCGCGATGGCCTGCACGTCGATCGCCTGAACGAGAACCAGGGCGCTGAGTCGACGTTGTCATTCCTGACGGCGCTGACCGAGATGCGGGCCGCCGATCGCCTGGCGGCCACGTTGCTGCCCGAAGCGCCGGCGACCGTGTTCCGGTCAAAGGTCGCCAGGGCGACCCAACAGGAGCGCGTCTCGTGAGCCGCTACCCTGTCCTCTTCGCGCGCCACCCTCGCAACCCGATCTTGACGGCCGGTGAATGGCCCTACCCTGCGCACTCGGTGTTCAACGCGGGGGCGACGTTGCTGCGCGACGGCACCACGCTGCTGTTGTGTCGGGTCGAAGATCGGCGCGGACACTCGCACCTCACCGCGGCGCGATCAGCCAACGGGGTGGATGGGTGGGTGATCGACCAGAAGCCGACCTTGATGGCCGACCCCGAGCACCACCCTGAAGAGCTGTGGGGCATCGAAGACCCGCGCATCACCTGGGTGGAAGAGCTGCAGCAGTATCTGATTGCCTATACGGCCTTCAGCCGCAGCGGCCCAGGCGTGGCGTTGGCCCAGACGGCAGACTTCAAGACCTTCGAGCGGCACGGGCTGGTGATGCAGCCTGATGACAAGGACGCGGCGCTGTTGCCCCGCAGGGTCGATGGTAATTTTGCGCTGATTCATCGCCCGGTGAGCGATCACTCGGCGAACATCTGGTTGTCATTCTCACCGGACTTGCGGAACTGGGGAAATCACAAGCCGATGCTGCTCGCGCGGCGAGGGGCGTGGTGGGACGCCAACAAGATTGGGCTGTCACCGCCGCTGATCGAGACCGAGCGCGGGTGGCTGATGATCTATCACGGCGTGCGCAACACCGCGGGTGGGGCGTTGTATCGACTGGGGCTGGCGCTGTTCGACCTCGAGAAGCCAGACGTGTGCCTGCTGCGAGGTGACGAATGGGTGTTCGGGCCCGAGGCCGGCTACGAGCTGATCGGCGACGTGGGCAACGTGGCGTTCCCGTGTGGGACGACCGTTGGCAAAGATAAAGACAGCATCATGATGTACTACGGCGCAGCGGACACGAGCATCGCCCTGGCAACGGGGAGTATTCAGCGATGTCTGAGTTGGCTCGACGAACACGGCAAGCCGTCGTGAGAGAGGGTCCGCAGACGCTGGCAAGGCGAAACGTCTCTCGAGAGGCGGGCAAGGAGCGGTGGGATGATCAGTTCAGCGCTCGTTCAGCATGCCGACGACTCGAGGATTCCCGAGATGAGGGAAGCCGCGACCGAGCTCGAGCGTCGCGGAGTGCCCGTCAGGCGCTTCCACGCGAAGCACCTTCTGCGACGCCGGGTACCGCTGGCCCCGCAGACGCTCGTCGTCGGAGAGATTCCGGTCGTCGAGTCAGCGCTGAACCAGCTCGGCGTCGAGCCGCCGAAGGAGAACTGCTACCCGGAGGTCTTGCGCCCATTCCTGCATCGGCGCGTGTGGCCATCGACGCTGCGGGCGGTGACGAGCGCGTTGCTCACCGGCAGCCTCCGTGAGGTGTTCGTCAAGCCGCGCGGCCGAATCAAGACCTTCACTGGGCGCATGGTCGACTCCGCAGATGTCGGGTCCCTCATGCAGTTCGCCGCAACGACCCCGGTCTGGTGCAGCGAGATCGTCTCGTTCGCCTCGGAACACCGCGCGTTCGTGGCGCACGGAGAAGTGAAGTGCCTTCGCCAGTACGGCGGCGACCCTCAGGCACCAGATGGCGCTGTCATTCGACAGTGCGTCGACGAGCTGAGGAAGACAGATCACGGCGCCGCCTACGCCATCGACTTCGGTGTGCTGCGCGATGGGCGAACCGCCTTGCTCGAGGTGAATGATGGCTACTCACTGGGCACCTGCGGGTGCCCGCCTGAGATCTCCGTCGAGGTGCTGATCACCCGATGGACCGAATTGGTCAGTCAGCCGGGAAGCCTTCGGTGACCGGTTTCACCTCTCGCAGAATTCCGGCGCGTCGCAGTGGCTCTCGAGGTGCGACCATTCGATCACCCGCTGCTATCGAGGTCGATCAACACGAGCCGACGTTCATCCGGTTCGCAGACGAGCACGCTCAGCAACCGGAGGTGATGCGAGACCAGGCGGACCGGCATGAAGTCCGACCTGACAGTGCGTGGTGTCACACACCGGCCGGCTGCCATGCCGCTCGAGGGTGTCTGCGTTGTGCGAGATCACCCGCGCCAGCGCCGCCCGGGGCTGATCACCCGCGCCAGCGCCGCCCGGGGCTCACCGACGATCGACGCGTCCTCCGAGGCCAGCACACCAGCCACGTAGCCCAGCCGCGTGGTGCGAAAGATCGCCTCGCTGCCAGACCTCGCGCGTTGCTCCCGCTCGGTCGGCGTCATGCCTTGCGCGGGCACGTAGGGTGCCGGCACGTCTCGACGAAACACCCCTGCATACGGCCGCCCCTCCCCCACCGTCGGCAGGCGCACCTCGAACGGCGCGGCCAGACACACCAGCTTTCCCTTCGGCAACCCCTCGCTCAAAGGCAACCACGTGGCCGGCAGTGCGCTGGGCCCCTCGGGCGTCAACACAAGGCCAGCCTTGTCACACTTCAGATCAACCCGGCTGGGCATCAACAACGAGAACACCTGCACCTCGACCGGACCCCTCCCTGGAAGCTTCGCCGCGCGGTCCACCAGCCCCAGAAACTCAGCGGTGAACTGCCTGGGAGCGCTGCCCGGCTTCACCAGCACGATCACCACGTCGTCCGTCACGCCCACCAGCCACCCTGCCAGCGGCCTCGCCCATGGTGTCGAAGTCCCTGGGCACCGAGATTTCGCCAGCCAGAAAGCCAAGCCGCCTGGGCTTTGCTGGAGCCCCGAGCGCTGTGACCTTCACGAGAGGCGTGCCCACCTTCGCGATGACGAACGAATCACCCTTCGCAGCACGGCCCACCAGCTTCGACAGTTGAGTCTTCGCTTGGTGGATATCGACGACGACCATGTTCACCTCGAGGCGAAATCTACCGGGCCTGGGGTTCTTCCGCCCGCCGAATACTCGTTGGTAGAGTCTACCGATGCTCTCGATTCTCGCCATGACCCTTGCCGCAGCCGGTGCAGTCGAAGCCGGTACCGACCCTGCCGTCTCGTCTGCGACGTCGTTCTCGGGCGGCATCGGTCTGAACTTCGGCCAGGCGCCCGGCGACGGCCTGTCGTTGGGGCTTGGCGGAAGTCATCGGGTCCACCGATTCACCTTCGGCTTCGAGGCGCAGTTCCTCCCGCCCGGCGCGATGTTCATCTCCAACAAAGAGGTAGGCCAGTACGTCGACCTCACCCGCTATAAGATCCGCGACCACGGGCTCGGGGGCACCGGGGCGCGAGGACTTGGCGTCATGGGCCTGGTGCCGGTCTGCTTCCAGGATCGCGGTCTCGGCGCGTGTGCCGTGGTCGCGGCGGGCGCCGTCTCAGTGGACTCGAGCTGGCAGCCGCTCGTCTCTGCTGGTGGCCGGCTGGTCGGAGAGTACCCAGCACAGTCGCCGGTGCGCGTGAGGGCCTCCGTCCAGGTACTCGCCGGCATCCTTCGTCCCAGCGGCTTCGCCTGGAGCGCGAGCCCCGTTCAGCTCACCGCCAACCTCGGCGTCGTCGTCGACGCCGGCTGATTCTGGCTGGCCACGCGCGGAACGCAGACTGGCGCCGGCTCGGGTCTCTGCGTGCAGCGGTCGTGCACTGACCTGAAGCTTCGCAGCGTCGATGGTGGCTTCGAGCTGATGAGCGACCGCAGCATCGACGTCGTCGCCCCTTGAGGGGACCGCCGCCGTTGGGGTGACGAGCGCGGAGAGCAGGGACGATCACCGGCTCACACTGGACATGACGGGGCCCAGCCCCAGGTGTCATACTCACGGTATGCAGACGAATAAGCGAAGAGTGCGCGTGACGGTCACCTTGTCGCCCCGGCTGTTGAAGCTGGTCGATGAGCGCGCGAGTCACCGAGAGGACCGGTCGCGGAGCGCCACCATCGAGTCGATGCTCACGCAAGCGGCGCTCGAGGAACAGGTCAAGGCCTACTATTCGGCGGTCGACGAGGTTCGCGACGCTGACGAAGCGTTCTGGGGCGAAGTCGGCCGGGTGTCCGCATCCCTGGAGAAGAAGGAACAGGCTGCCATGAAGCCCAGGAAGCCGGCCCGGCGAACCCGTCGATGAACCGCGGAATGATCTATTGGGTCGAGCTTCCCGAAGACAAGCGCCGCCCTGCCCTCATCATTTCGCCGGCGATTCGAAACACGGCGGCGAACACGGTGCTCGTTGCGCCCATCTCGTCTCAACTCCGCTTCGGGCCCTGGCATGTCGCCCTCAAGGCCGGTGAAGGCGGGTTGCTTCGATCTTCGGTCGTGAAATGTGAAGACCTCCAGCCGGTGCGGCGTGAGTTGTTCAACCCCCGGCCGATTGGGGGTCCTCTTTCCGCCAACCGCATGGCGGAGATCGACCGCGCCCTGGTGAGTGCGCTCGGCATCGAAGCTTTCAGTTGATCCGGGGCGAGCGCGCAGAAGAACCGTCGGTGTCTGGCGAGCGACGTCGAGGCTACAACCCGAACGCGGCCTTCAAGATGGCGTCCTGATCCAACCCGCTGCGCCGCGCGGCCTCCACGTCGAGGCCCAGCCCGTGCCCCTTCCCGGTGCCCGAGAACTCCACCGAGGTCGCCGACCATGACGCCGACGCAGGACAGGACGGCAGCTTGAGCGGCCCGCGCAGGCGCTCACACGGCCACTCCTGCACGTCTTCATAGGGTGCCCCTTCGTCGGTCATGGTGCGCACCACACGCAGAATTCCAGCCCGGCCTTCGAGGCGATTCACCAGTGACAATGACAGACCAAGCGCCTTCTCGACCTCGCGACGGGGCCGAGCCTGCGTCCACGGTTCGTCACCGCCGCGCGAGAATGGCAACCACCCGGCCTTCTCGATCGGCGCTCGCACGAGCGCCGAGGCATCACCACTCGAAGGGCGCGCGGGGCCCCGAAAGACCTGACAGTGGGTGGTGTCACACACCGGCCGGCTGCCGTGCCGCTCACGCGTGTCTGCGTTGTGCGAGATCACCCGCGCCAGCGCCGCCCGGGGCTCACCGACGATCGACGCGTCCTCCGAGGCCAG
>VYLD01000263.1_pt1 | contig 29354 bp, 24 predicted proteins | sample 5114401 | NCBI WGS metagenome assembly VYLD01 (sample SAMN12291783, study PRJNA351875) | freshwater metagenome | isolation source: freshwater lake | place: USA: Michigan, Gull Lake | collected 2013-08-08 | reverse complement strand
CATTGCGGGGTACCTCACCGGGCGCCAACCCGGATGGCTCAGGTGGTTACTGCGAGTCCGAGGTACCCCACTTCAGCCCCGCTGGCCCCTACTCTATGGATCTGCGCCCGCTCGAACCCCGGGTCCTTGCTGCCGTCGTAGCGGGGGTTGAGCACCTTCAGCGCCACCACCCGGTCCAGGGGGTGTTGAATGGCTTTGTAGACGCGGCCCATGCCGCCGGCCCCGAGCGGCTCGACGATCTGAAAGCGCCCGCTCAGGACCTTGCCCAGGAGCGGGTCGTCTGTGCCGCCTTCCGACATCACACCCCGCGAGAGGAACGAGCAGGCTCTGCTTGCCGCGGGCGCACCGTACCACGTGGGCTCGGCGCCGATGGCTGCGCGCACAGGCCTTTCGCTGCGTCGCGTGGCCCTTCGTGAAAAAAGAAGGCCCGGCGATCGCGTTCGCGAGGGCCGGGCCTCTTCCTCGAGGTTGGTTGCGCCGTTCAACCCGAACCGGCGACACCGTCGCCGCGGTCAGACCGCTTTGACGTTCTGCGCCTGCAGCCCCTTGGGCCCGCGGGCCACGTCGAACGAGACCTTCTGTCCTTCAGCGAGGGTGCGGAACCCGTCCATCGAGATGGCGGTGTGATGGCAGAAGACGTCTTCGCCACCACCGTCGGGAACCAGAAACCCAAACCCCTTGGCGTCGTTGAACCACTTCACAGTACCGGTCGTCATGCGTTTTGTGTTCTCCAAGCAACGTGGAGCGCGACGATGCCCTCCACGGTCCCCCCACCGGAAGACGACAGAAACCCTACCCGGGCCGGCGCGCACAGATCCACCGCCGCGGGCCAGATTTCGCGACGGCCGACCGGGCCTTGAAATTTTCAGCGGGGCTCGATCGGCCGAGGGGCTGCGCGCCCGACTCAAATGGAGAGCAACATGCGCTCAGGGCTCTCGAGGCATTCCTTGATTCGCACCAGGAACTGCACCGCCTCGCGACCGTCGATGAGCCGGTGATCGTACGACAGCGCCAGGTACATGATGGGCCGCGCCACGATCTGCCCGTCGCGCACCACCGCGCGCTCGACGATGTTGTGCATGCCGAGAATGGCCGTCTGCGGCGGGTTCAAGATGGGCGTCGACAGCATCGAGCCGAAGATGCCGCCGTTGGTGATGCTGAAGGTGCCGCCTTGCAGCTCGGGCAGCGTCAGCTTGTCGGCTTTGGCGCGCTGGCCGAAGTCGGCGATCACCTTCTCGAGCTCGGCCATGCTCTTCTCGTCGGCGTCGCGAATGATGGGCACCACCAGCCCGCGGCTGCCCGACACCGCCATGCCGATGTCGTAGTAGTTGTGGAACACCACGTCTTCGCCATCGATGAACGCGTTCACCGCGGGGAAGGTCTTGAGCGCCTCGATGGCCGCCTTCACGAAGAAGCTCATGAAGCCCAGCTTCACGCCGTGCTTCTTCTCGTACTTCTCGCCGTACTGCTTCCTCAGGGCGATGACCTCGCTCATGTCGACTTCGTTGAAGGTGGTGAGGATCGCCGCGGTGCTCTGAGCCTGAAGCAGCCGCTCGGCCACGCGCTTGCGCAGCGGCGTCATGCGGACCCGCTCCTCGCCGCGGGGCCCGGAGGGGGCTGACGCCGGCGCCTTCGCCACGGGAGCTGCCGCGATGACAGGCGCAGCGACCACTGGCGCTGCTGCTGCCACCACCGGCGCCGCAACCGGAACAGCTGCCTTCAGCACGTCGTCTTTCATCACCCGGCCGTTGGTCCCCGAGCCCTGAACCTTGCCCGGGTCGACGCCGGTCGCCGCCGCGACATTGCGCGCGACGGGCGTGACGGCCGGGCCCGCTGCAGCCTCGACGACCGCAGCCTTCGGGGCCTCGACGACGGGAGCGCTCACCACGGCCTTCACCACCGCGCCTGCCGCGCCGGCCTTGATCGAGGCCAGCACGTCACCGATCTTCACCTTCGACCCTTCGGGGAACGCGATGGACTCGAGCTGCCCGGCCTCGGGCGCCTGCACGTCGATGGTGACCTTGTCGGTCTCGAGCAGCGCCACCGGCTCATCGAGCGCGACGGCGTCGCCGATCTTCTTGTGCCACTTGCCGACCACCGCCTCGGTGATGCTCTCGCCCAGCGTCGGCACCTTGATCTCAACGGACATGGGTTCCTCGGGTCAGTGCTTCTTCGACGAGCAGCTTCTGCTCGTACTGGTGGGTGGACAAAAAGCCGGTGGCTGGGCTCGCGCTCTCGGGGCGGCCCACGTACTGAAGCCGGGGCCTCGTCGGCAGCTCGTTGATGGCGTTCATCAGCGGCTCGAGCAGGTAGCGCCAGGCGCCGCTGTTCTTCGGTTCCTCTTGAACCCAGAAGACCTCTTTGAGGCCCGAGAACGACTTGAGCAGGGCCTTCAGCTCTTCCTCGGGCAACGGGTACAGCTGCTCGATGCGCGCGAGGTGGACTCCGAAGTCCTTGCTGGCGTCGCGCTGCTGGGCCAGGTCGAAGTACACCTTGCCGCTGCAGAGGATCAGCCGCGTCACCGCCTGCGAGCGCACGTCGACGTTGGGGTCGACGATCAGCCGCTTGTAGGTGCCCTGGGTGAAGTCGGTCCACGGGCTGGTGGCTTGCGACAGGCGCAGCAGCGACTTGGGCGTCATCACCACCAGCGGCTTGCGAATGGCGCGCATCGCCTGGCGCCGCAGCAGGTGGAAGATCTGCGCCGCTGACGTCGGGTAGCAGACCTGAATGTTGTCTTCGGCCGCCAGCTCGAGGAACCGCTCGAGGCGCGCCGAGGAGTGCTCAGGCCCAGCGCCCTCGTACCCATGCGGCAACAGCAGCGTCAGCCCCGACATGCGCTTCCACTTGTCTTCGCAGGCGGCGAGGAACTGATCGATCAGCACCTGCGCGTTGTTCACGAAGTCGCCGAACTGCGCTTCCCACACCACCAGCGCGTCGGGGTAGTCGAGGCTGTAGCCGTACTCGAACGCCACGCACCCCATCTCAGACAGCGGGCTGTTCACCACCACGGCCTTGCCCGGCCCAAAGGAGCCTAAGGGGAAGATCTCTTCACCGGTGCGTTGGTCGTGGAGCACCGCCTGTCGGTGCGCGAAGGTGCCGCGCTCGGTGTCCTGGCCGGTGACCCGCACGTTGGTGCCCTGGGTGAGCAGCGAGGCGTAGGCCAGCATCTCGCCGGTGCCCCACGAGACGTTGGTCTTCTCGGCGAGCATGTCGAGGCGGTCAGCGATGATGGTCTTGTAGACGTTCTTGTGAAGGGTGAACCCGGCGGGCACCTGGGCGAGGGGCTTGAGCAGCGCCTTCAGGGTTTCCAGGGGCAGCCCGGTCACCACCTGCGGCGTAGCCTTGTCGGCGCCACCGACGAACTTCGTCCACACGCCCTTGAGGTGGCTGGGGTCCTTCACGAGGGTGGTGGTGCCTTTGGCCGTGGTGAAGGCGTCGTTGAACTTCGCGGCGCAGGCGTCGGCGATCTCCTTCGCCTTGCCTTCAGTCACGCGGCCCCGCCCGACCAGCTCCCGCGCGTAGATGGCCCGCGCCGAGGGCTTCTGGTCGATCACCTCGTACATCTTGGGCTGCGTGAAGCGGGGCTCGTCAGCCTCGTTGTGGCCGTACTTGCGGTAGCAGACCAGGTCGATCACCACGTCGGTGTGGAACCGCTGGCGGTACTCGGCGGCCACCCGCATCACGTGCACGCACGCCTCGGCGTCGTCGCCGTTGACGTGGAAGATGGGGATGTCGAGCATCGACGCGATGCCCGTGCAGTACACGGGCGTGCGGGCCTGCGCGGCCTCGGTGGTGTACCCGACCTGGTTGTTGATCACGAGGTGCACCGTGCCGCCGGTCTCGTAGGCGCTCAGCCCCGACAGGTTCAGCGTCTCGGCCACCAGCCCCTGGCCCGCGAACGCCGCGTCGCCATGAATCACGAATGGCACGATGGCGTGCCGCGCCGACTCGCCGCCGCCGACGCGTTCCTGCTTGGCGCGCACGCGACCTTCGACCACCGGGTGTACGAAGCCCAGGTGCGAGGGGTTGAAGGCCATCGTCAGGTGCAGCTTCTCGCCCTTCGCCGTGACGTACTCGTTGGAGTACCCCATGTGGTACTTCACGTCGCCGCGGTTGAGGAACTTCGACGGCTCGGCGGGGCCCGAGATCTCGGCGAAGATCTCTTCCGGCGGTTTGCCGAGAATGTTCGCCAGCACGCTCAAGCGACCGCGGTGGGCCATGCCGAAGACCACCTCGCTGATGCCCAGAGAGCCGCCCAGCTCGAGGAACTCGCGAATCATCGCCAGCTGCACCTCGCCGCCTTCAGCCGAGAAGCGCTTCTGTCCCTGGAACTTGGTGTGAATGGTCGCCTCGAACGCCTCGGCCTCGGCCAGGGTGGTCAAGATGCGCAGCTGCTCGGCGAGGCTGTACTCGGTGCGGTTCTCGGTGTGCTCCATGCGCCGCATCAGCCACCGCCGGCGCTCGGAGTTGTACAGCTGCCCGAACTCGACCCCGATGCGGGAGGTGTACGTGTTGCGCATGCGCTCGATGAGCCGGTGCAGCGGCACCAGGGACTCGTCGAACGACAGGCTGGGGGCCACGAACGAGCGCAGCTCGGCGTCGGTGAAGTGCGCGCTCGACACCAGGCCGGCGTCGGCGACGTGGTCGAGCGGAGGCCTCGGCACTCCCAGCGGGTCGAGGTTCGCCGCCAGGTGCCCACGCAACCGGAAGCTGCTCACCATCTGGTCGACGCGGCCCTGCAGCGCCAACGCGTCGGTTCCCAACGACACCCCGGTGAACGGGGTCTGCGCGACCGCCCGGGGCTCTTCACGCACCCTTGGCGGCTCGGGCGCGACGTGGTGCCCGTTCGAGCGCGTCGGCTGAAACGTCAGCCCGTCGATGACCAGCGGCTTGCCGTCGCGGGCCAGGGAGGTGAACAGGTCACGCCAACTCGGCTCGACACTCGAGGGGTCCGCCAGATACAGCGCGTACTGCGCCTCGAGGAAGTCGATGTTCGCACCCGTCAGGAAGGAATCGGTCACGTTCGCCATGGCACGAGCCTCTTATTCGCTCACCGCAGTGCGCTCCACGTTTCAGTGCATCGCCCTCGTCGCGGCCCTGCTCGGGGGGACGGTCAGCGCCGACCCCCAGAACGCAGGCCCGACGGATGAGCTGCCGCCGCCGCCGCCCCCGCCCGAGGTCTCGAGCCCGGGGCCCACGGTGCCGAAGTTCTCAGAGGGGGGCTTCCTCTTCTCGATCATGTACGGGCCCGGGCTGTGGTCCTTCGACAAGACCCTGCTCAACCAGAAGGTGGGCCTGGCCAACGCCGACATCTTCACGACCGACGTCATCACCTCGCACACGGTGACGCTGCGCGCCGGGTACAACATTCTGGGGCACGCCTCGCTCGGCGTCGACTTCACCGCCACCGGCTGGCGCCTCACCCAGCCCGACCGCGGCGGCGCGGGCATCGTCACCGGCTACCTCGCCTGGCACCCCCTCGAGCTGGTGTGGTTGAAGAAGGCCTCGCGGCCCATCGGCCTCGACGTGAGCACCCTGTTCGGCGTGGGCTACGGCATCGTGGGCCAGAACCGGGGAATGGACGGTCTGGTGCTGCAGTGGGGCTTGAACATCGACTACTTCTTCGCGCGGACCTTTGGCATCGGCCTGTTCGCGAAGGGCACCTTCCTGCAGTGGGACAAGTTCTACCTCGACTACAACAACCGCGATCTTCCCGGGAACACCCTGCCCGTCTCAGGAGGCTCGGTCGGCTCGTTCTGGACCCTGGGTCTCGCCCTGAACTTCCGCGCGGGCGAGTGACGAAAGAGTTTCGGGCCGGTTCTGTAAGCAGGTGCTGCAAAGCGCTTGAAAGCCCGGGAGGTGAAAGCGCTGAGAATACGGGTGTCTGGCTCTCTTTCTGGAGAACACCACGCTCTCAGTCGGCTCCCGTGGTTCTGACGTCACCCGCTTGCAGCAGACCCTCGCCGCCCGCGGCTACAACACCGGGGGCGCTGATGGCGTCTTCGGCGCTCGCACCCGTTCGGCCGTGCAGGCCTTTCAGCGCGACCGCGGCCTGAGCGCTGACGGCGTGGTGGGCAACAACACCGGGCGATCGCTGTTCAACAGCACCAACACGCAGTTCTGGGACGGGCGCAGCGACTTCCAGGCGGGGCCATCGAACGGCGGGCCCACTGGCGTGCGGCCGGGTGGCGGGTGGGGTGGCTCGCAGGGAGTCGTCGATCGCGCCAAGGCCATCGCGCGCGAGCTGGGCGTTCCCGTCACCAGCGAGAAGCGTGACCTGGCCGCCACCCGTCGCGTGGGCTCGAGCACCGGCTCAGATCACTACACCGGCAACACCAACGCCTTCGCCACCGACTTCGGCGTCAGCGGAGCCCGCGGTGACCAGCTCGCCCGGCGCATCGCCGACGCGTACGGCATTCCCCGCTCGAACATCGGCACCTACAACCGTCACAACATCACGGTCGACGGTCAGCGGTACTCGGTGCAGCTGCTCTGGCGTGTGCAGGGCCACTTCGACCACGTGCACGTCGGCGTCCGGCGCGAGTAAGGCGCGAGGTCGTCGGTGAAGGCCTCACCGCTGGAGAGCAGCGGGGCCTGGGCGTCAGGGCCGCGGCGTGCACGAGGTTCACCCGCGGGTCAGGTCGTGTTTTCGAATCAGCCGTGCCAACCAGACGCGGTCGACCTGGGCTTCGAGCGCTGCCTCGGCCACCTGGCCCCGGTGCCTCGCCAGCAGCGCGGTGAGGTAGTCCTTCTCGAAGCGCTCGTGGGCCCGGCGGCTCGCCTGCTCGAGCGACCCCCGCATGACGTCGGCGCCGCCGCCAGGCGTGGTGGTGACCTCGCCGCGGCCCTGGCGGGAAGAGGCCTCGACGTCGACGCACCGCTCGAGAGCGGCCCGCAGCTGCCGTCCGTTGCCCGGCCAGGTCGCCGCCTGCAGCCCTGACAGGAACTCTGACGTGAAGAGGGCAGGGGACGTGTCGGGCGCTGCGCCCAGCTCATCGAGGAGCGCCCGCGCGAGCGCAGGCACATCGTCGGCACGGCGTCGCAGCGGGGGCAACGTCACCCGCACCACAGAGAGCTGAAAGTAGAGGTCCGAGCGGAAGGCCCCCGAGTTGACGGCCGGCCGCAGATCCCGGTGCGACGTCGCCACCACCCGAACCTGGCCCTTCGCCTGCTCGAGCACCGTGAGCAACCGCGCCTGCTGCGCGAGGGTCAGCTCGCCGACCTCGTCGAGCACCACCGTGCCGCCGCGGGCGTCGTCGAAGACCCCAGGCTGCGCCAGCGCGCCGTCCCGCCGGCCAAACAGCTCGGCCTCGAGCAGCGCGAGCGGCACGGCGGCGCAGTCCACCACCAGAAAGGGCCCGTCTCGTCGATCGCCGCGCTGGTGCAGGCCGCGCGCCGCCACCGATTTTCCCGTGCCCGTCTCGCCCTCGATCAAGACGGTCGCGTCCGACCGTGAGGCCTTCTCGAGCAAGGTGAAGGCCTGACGCATCGCCGGGCTGTTGCCGGTCAACGCGCCGAACCGTGACTGCTGGGAGCCCGGCACCGCGCTCACGGTGTCGTCGGTCTCGAACCGCAGGCGCAGGTTGCCGACGCCCAGCACCGAGCCGTGCTTGAGAGACCCTTCGTTGACCCGAACGTCGTCGATGAAGGTGCCGGTGGTGCTGCCCAGGTCCTTCACCTGTGCGCGGGAGCCCTCGAGCGTGACCTCGGCGTGGAAGCGGGACGTCGCGGGGTCGAACACCTGCAGCTCGTTGCCGGGGTGCGACCCCACCTGGCAGGTCCCCGAGAGGCACTCGAAGATCGACTCGTCACCTTCATTCACGAGCCGAAACCGCTGCACCGTCGTCGCCAGCCGGGACGACCGCGACGGCAGCACCCGAATCGTGTCTTCGAAGCTCTGAGGCTCAGCGGAGGTGGACTGGGCGTCGTCCGTCGAAGAGGCCATGCGCACGGGTCCTCCCACGCGCGCGGCGGTGGGTGCAACCCGTCGGCCCCCACGTGAGCGCTGCTCGACACGCGAGGTCTGCGGGAATAGTCAGCGCCGCATGATCCTCAAGGACAAGAAGCTGCTGATCACCGGCGTGTTGACCCCGAACTCCATCGCGTTCTCGGTGGCCGAGCTGGCGCTGCAGCAGGGCGCCGAGGTGATCCTCACCAGCTTCGGCCGGCCGATGTCGCTCACCCAGCGCACCGCGAAGAAGCTCACTCCCACGCCCGAGGTACTCGAGCTCGACGTCACCAACCCCGAGCACTTCGCGACCCTGGCCAGCCAGCTGAAGCAGAAGTGGGGGCGCGTCGACGGGGTGCTGCACGCCATCGCCTACGCGCCTGAAGACGCGCTGGGCGGCAAGTTCCTCACCACGCCGTGGGCCTCGGTGCAGCAGGCCTTTCACGTCTCGACCTTCTCGCTCAAAGAGCTGGCGGCTGCGCTGGCGCCCCTGATGACCGCCGGCGGCAGCATCGTCACCCTCGACTTCGACAACAGCACCCAGGCCTGGCCCCTCTACGACTGGATGGGGGTGTGCAAGGCCGCGCTGGAGGCCACCGTGCGCTACCTGGCGCGGGACCTCGGGCCGAAGGGCATTCGCGTCAACTCCCTCGCCGCAGGGCCCATCGCCACCATCGCGGCCAAGGGCATTCCCGGCTTCAACTACCTCGAGAACAAGTGGGGCGCGCAGGCTCCGATGGGGTGGGACGCGAGAGCCGACAAGAGCCTCGACGCGGTGGCCCGCACTGCCTGCGCCATGTTGTCCGATTGGATGCCGCTGACCACCGGCGAGCAGATTCGCGTCGACGGCGGGTTCCACGCGCTGGGCGCCGAGCCCGTCAAGAACGAGCCAAAGGACCCGCCAACACCGACGGAGCAACCAGCCTCATCCCGGTGAGGCAGGGCTGATTGATCGTCCTCAGCGAACGCCTGCGTCCGGCTCGAGACCTCGGTCGAACTCCGAGGGTTGCCGTCCAGGTGCGGTTGGCTGTGGACACGCGTTCGGGTCTGCGGAGTCCGAGCGTGCGCCCAGCTGAGCCATGGCCAGCAGAGCGTCCAGCGCCACGGCGTTCGGTGCCGAATACACCATGGAGTTTTCATAGAGACCCGGCTGGGTCTCGACGAAGACGCCCTGACCATTCGCGTCGGCGAAGGTCCTGAAGACAGTGCTGTAAGAGCCAAGAACGAGCACCCGCCCAGGAACCCGAGCGGCGTCTGGAAGCTCGAGCGCCATCGAAAAGGACTCCCCAGGCGTGGCCCTCAGCAGTCGCTGGAGTTCCGGTTCAGCGGCACCGCGCCGGGCCGTGATTCTGGCGGCGAAATCAGCTCCGAGGAGCGAGCGGACCAGGCCGAGCTTGAACCGCGGCGTCTCGCCAATCGTGGTGTCGAGGCGATTGGTCAACTCGAACTCGCCGGCAAAGGTCGAGAATTGCCCGATGCTGCAGGCATCCATCCGGACTGGATCGGAAATGGTTGGTCGACACGAACACAGGCACCCCACCACCATGAACGCGATGATTGCCTGTCTGGCTGCTCGAGTTTGACCCTTCACGCGTCCGACTTCACCGCAAAGGACGCCCTGGGCTCAACCGCCGCTGCCCGGGCTTCCCCTCAGCCAGCGCGCAAGGGTCGCGTCCAAGGGATTCCGTGCCGCAGAACCTCCGCCTTTGGAGGGCCTCCTTCAGCTCGGCCATCAACTGCCATCGCGAATCATCCTCCCATCCAACATCGGCCAGCCTTCCCTGCCTCTGGCGGGCTGACGGTCAGCATCGAGCAACTCCACCGCGCTCGCTGCACCCGGGGCCGGGAGTTCTGCCTCGGCGGGCCCAACGTCCACTCGACCCACTTCCCCTTCGTCTACTGTCCTTCACTTCTCCTTTGACAAAGTCCTTTGTCTCTTGACACTCCTGTTTCTACCAAACTACAGTTCATATAGGTGATACTGCTCGCTCTTGAACTCCAGCTCGCGAAGGACTTATTTCCATGTCAACAGTCGAGAAGCCCGAGAATCACGCGAAAGAAGAGGATGAGTCTTTCGAAAGGCGAAATGTACTCAGTGTTCTGGGCGCGATTGGTGGTGCGTTTGTAGGAGTGCGCGCGCTCAGCGGTTGTGCTGGTCCAGTCGAGTCGAACATGTCCACTGGACAGATCGAGCAAGCCCTGAACAAGGTCAACGGCGCTGGTATTGGCTGGGCGGATGCCATTGTCGGAACTGGCAACCTTGAGACAATGAAGGGGGTCCCTTCCAATTCCTCCGGAATCTCGATTGTAATCGCTCGCGGCTACGCCATGCCAGGCGACGGCGGAGGAGGGGTATTCAATTGGATTTCCGATGCCGTCACTCCCGACAATGGAGGTACGGTCATTGTTCCAACTATTGCAGGCTGGACCAGGACGGGTTGTTGGAAACGGCTTTTTAGCGGTCCAGTAGACGTGAGATGGTTTGGCGCGAAGGGCGACGGCATCGCGCCAAGCGGTGCCGCCATCAACAAGGCTATACAGTCGTTAGGAGCTACGGGCGGCTCGGTTTATATTCCATCCGGAACCTACAAGATCGTGGCGGCGACCAGGCTGGTCATCTCTCTGGCCAACGTCAGGCTCTTTGGTGACGGAGCGGCGTCGGTGTTGCGCATAGACGACCCCGGCGTTGGCAGCCCAGCGGTATCAAGTTTCAATGCATTGGAGATTAATGCTCCTTACGTCACAATCGAACATCTGCGGTTCTTGGGGCTCAACAATCCATTTGGTGGTGTCGTTAATTATGTTGCGGCGCAGATGACAGCCATATTGGTGTCGGCGGACGATGTCACTGTGGCTTCCTGCTTGTTTGAGCGTCTTTTCGGTCATACCGTCCAATGCTACAACAACAGTCGGAGGGTCCATGTCCTTTCCTGTGTGGTGCGCAATTGCTCAAACGGAATCAATGTTAACTCAGACTCCAGCCGGCAAGAGGGGAATTTTCTTGAGAACACCAATGGGATTGAGTCCGCCGGGTCCAACACTGTAATTGCGAACAATATCCTCAAGAACTCAAGCGGTATTTCAATAGGCGGAAACACGACGCCGCCTCAGACCGAGAACGTCGTTTGCACCAATAATCTTATTATTCGCCCTTCTCCGTCCGGAGTCACTCCCTCCGTGGGTATTGCATGTGTTGGTGCCAAGGATGTTGTGATCTCGAATAATGTCCTGCTGGATGTCGATAATCACGGTATTATTGTTGTTAATTCTGACAGCGCGTGTCCGGGATGTCAGGTGGTTGTTTCCGGAGCGGTCTCCGTGTTGAATAATCGGATTAACACCTTGAAGACAGGAACAACTTCTCGCCACGGAATATGGATCCAAACTGGAGTCAATAGCATCGTCTCCGGAAACGACGTCGAGGCCTTTTTTGCTGGAATTCTAGTTGATGCAAATGGCGTTGTAGTTACGAACAACCGATGCTCGGGAATCATCGCTGGCGACATTGCGGTTCAGTATGCTCAGGGCGTCAGGATTGCTTCGAACGTGCTGGTTAACTCTGATTTCCGTACCTTCGGGGCGCCATCGTTCACGAGTGACAGCTCCCATGTCGGTTTTTTTGGTGCTGCACCCAGAGGTCGACCTACAGTCGACACTTCTGCGGGGGACACACAAACTCTGGCCAACCTGCTTACAGCGTTGGCGTCGCTCGGACTAATCGCACGTTGAATGGTTTGGGTGCGGATCCTTTGGATAGACGACATTTCTCATGAAATCCGGGGCTTTGCGTTGACGCTGAGCCCACTGGATGCCGTCCCGAGGAAGACCTTCGCTCCCTCGGTGATGGGTCGGCTGATCGAAGGTGCCCTCGGGAAGCCATTTCTCGAACGTAGCGAAGCCGAATCCAACGCCCGTTTCCCCTCGGAAGACAGGCCGTCTATCCAAAGGAGCCGCACCCGAATGGTTTGCTGCCTTCGTTTGGCGGTTCGACCTCTTTGTAGGTATCGGCGCTGTCCATCCCGCCTTGAGCGTGAATGGGATGACTGCATGGATCTGTCAGGGTAGAGAAATCGGTCTGGGACGAGACGAGTTTGTGGACCCGTCTCGGTGACGCTCCAGCATACGCGCGTTGGATACCGTTTCCTGTCAACGAGACACATCCCGGCTTTGCCACGTTGACGGGCCGACACGCTCGCACCCAGTTCCGGACGCTCCTCCGGCTTCTATCGAAACAGGGGGCGCGCGAAGCGGCGGCGCTGGCGGGGCCGCAGCGTGCGAGCGGACGAATTCCGCCCCGCTGAGGCCTCGCCGGCTGAACCAGGCCGGCGACGACCTCACGCCTCAGCGGTCGCGAAGGTGGGCTCGAGGCCCGTCTTGTCGGCGCTGACGTCGAAGTGCGCGGTGCCGCCGTTCTTCAGCGCTCCGAAGAGCACGGCCTCGGCGAGCTGCTTCTTGATCACCTGATCGACGAGCCGCGACATCGGCCGGGCGCCGAACTCGGGGTCGTACCCGTGATCGCCCATCCACTCCCGCGCGGCGTCCGAGAGGGCGACTTTCACCTTCTTCTCGTCGAGCATCACCTGCAGCAGCCGCACCTCTTTGTCGACCACCTTGAGAATGACGTCGCGGGTCAGCCCGCCGAACGGCACGATGACGTCGAGGCGGTTGCGGAACTCGGGCGCGAACGCCCGCTCGAGCGCTTCTTTGGCCTTCGAGGGGTCGACCATCGGTCGCTCTCCGAAGCCCACCGACTTGGTCTTCATCTCGCGGGCGCCGGCGTTGGTGGTCATGATGACGATGACATTGCGGAAGTCGGCCTTGCGCCCGTTGTTGTCAGTGAGGGTCGCGTGGTCCATCACCTGCAGCAGAATGTTGAACAGCTCGGGGTGGGCCTTCTCGATCTCGTCGAGCAGCACCACCGAGTGCGGGTGCTTGCGAACGGCGTCGGTGAGCAGCCCGCCCTGATCGAAGCCCACGTACCCCGGCGGAGCGCCAATCAACCGCGACACCGTGTGCCGCTCGCCGTACTCGGACATGTCGAAGCGCAAGAACTCGATGCCCAGGGTCTTCGCCAGCTGCTTGGCCAGCTCGGTCTTGCCGACGCCGGTGGGGCCCGCGAACAAGAACGAGCCGACGGGCTTCTCGGGGCTGCGCAGGCCAGACCTCGACAGCTTGATGGCTGCTGCCAGGTCGCCGATGGCGCGGTCCTGCCCGAAGATGACGGCCTTGAGGTCTTTGTCGAGGTTCTGCAGGGCGGCCTTCTCGTCGACGGCCACCGTCTTGGGTGGAATGCGCGCCATCTTGGCGACGATCGACTCCACGTCGGGCAGGGTCACCTTGCCGGTGCGCGGCTTGCGCAGCTTGTCGATGGCGCCGGCCTCGTCGATGACGTCGATGGCCTTGTCAGGCAGGAACTTCTCGTTGATGTACTTCGCGGCCAGCTCGGCGGCCCCGCGCAGCGCGTCGGCCTCGTACACCACGCCGTGGTGCTCTTCGTAGCGGCTCTTGAGCCCCTCGAGGATCTTCACGGTGTCTTCGACCGAGGGCTCGGCGATGTCGATCTTCTGGAACCGTCGAGACAGGGCGCGGTCGCGCTCGAAGCTCGACTTGTATTCCTGGTAGGTGGTCGAGCCGATGCAGCGCAGCTTGCCCGAGGCGAGCGCCGGCTTGAGCAGGTTCGAGGCGTCCATCGAGCCGCCGCTGGTCGCGCCCGCCCCGACGATGGTGTGAATCTCGTCGATGAAGAGCACCGCGTCTTCTTGCGCCGCCAGGGCCTTGAGCACCGCCTTGAGGCGCTCTTCGAATTGCCCGCGGAACTTGGTGCCGGCGAGCAGCGCGCCCATGTCGAGCGAGAAGACGCGGGCGTTGGCCAGCGCGTCAGGCACCTTCTTCTCGAAGATGGCCAGCGCGAGGCCCTCGGCGATGGCGGTCTTGCCCACGCCGGCGTCGCCCACGTACAGGGGGTTGTTCTTGCGGCGCCTGCAGAGCACCTGAATGGTGCGCTCGAGTTCCATGGCGCGGCCGATCAGGGGGTCGATGTGGCCGGCCTTCGCCTCGGTGTTCAGGTCGGTGCAGTAGGCCTCGAGGGGGTTCTTGGCAGGCCCCGGAGAGTCGTCATCGTCGCCGCCGGTACCGGCCGCCTCGCGCTCTTCGCCCGACGCGCCGGGGGCCCCCTCGCCGTCCTTCTTGATGCCGTGCGAGATGTAGTTGAGCAGGTCGTACCGGGTGACGCCTTCTTCCTTGATGAAGAACAGGGCCTGGCTGTCAGCCTCGCGGAAGAGGGCGACCAGCACGTCCGCCGAGTCCATCACCTTCTGCTCGGCCGAGAGCGCGTGGTAGGCGGCGCGCTGCAACACCCGCTCGACCGACATCGTCTGCTGCGGTTCCGCGTCGGCGTCTTCCGGCAGGCGCTCGACGGTCTCTTCGACGAACTTCTCGAGCCTGGCCTTGATTCGCTCGGGCTTGGCGCCGCAGGCCTTGAGCACCTCGAGGGTGCGCGGGTCGCGCATCAGGCCCAGCAGCAGGTGCTCGAGCGTCAGGTATTCGTGGCGCAGGCGCTTGGCCTCGGCCAGCGCGAAGCGAATGGAGGCCTGCAGTTCCTTGGCGATGATCGGCGATGCCATCGGTCGTCTCTTTGGTGAAGGGCGATGCTCTTTGGGAAAAACTTCAGGGCTCGTCGGGTTCGAGGCTGAGCTTCAGCGGGTACTCGTTCTCTTTGGCCAGGGCGTGCGTCTTCTCGATCTTCGTCTCGGCGACCTCGCGCGAGTACACCCCGGCGACGCCCATGCCGTTCTTGTGAATGTTGAGCATGATGGCCACCGCGTCGGACTCGGACTTGTGGAACACGCTGCGCAACACGAAGATCACGAATTCCATCGTGGTGTAGTTGTCGTTGTGAAACACGACGCGGAAGAGCGGCGGCTGCTTGAGCTGCTCCTTCTTCCTGGTCTCTGTCGCGACGCCGGTGTCGCCCTCATCGGCTCCGGGTCTGGGCTTCGTCGCCATGGATGAAGAAGAAGGTAACAGACCGCGGGGGCACTGCCTGCATGTCAAAAGGTCAGGTGCCTGTCCTTTCAGGGTACGGCGGGCAGCCTGGTGGCGGCCTCAGCCGGCGACGCTGCCAGGCGCGAACCGGTGCACCACCACGGCCCCGGGCACGGCGGCGTGCACCTCGCGAATCGGCACGATGGCGCCGACCGTGGTGTACAGCGCGGCCCCGGTGCGGGTGCGGGTCGACTTGAGCGGCCAGGCCTTCGCCAGCGGCAAGAACCAGTCGCGCACGGCCTTGAGCTCGAGGCAGTGCACCTCGCGCGCGTCGAGCAGCACGTAGATCAGCAGGTCAGCCGTCGAATAGAGGAAGCAGCCGGGCGAGTCCTTCTCGGCGTTGCTGATCAGCTCGAAGAAATAGTTCCCGCGGCGTTTGCCCTGGCGGTCGCCCTTGATCTCGACGCCCAGCACCGTGCCGTTCCCGTGGTCCCACAGCACGTCGACGCCCCGGTGCTGAAAGCGGGGGTCGCCCTGTACGTCGTGCACGAGGCTGCCCGCGACGCGGTGGTGCAGGAACTCGCGGGCGAGGCCGACGGCACGGTCAGCGGCGCCTTGAACGCCGCGCATGGAATAGGCGCGGGGCACTGTTCAGAGACGGTGGGCCTAGCGTCGCAGCTCGACGCCCAGGGCGACCAGCTGCACTTCGCGGTACTTGCCGTCTTTGTCCTTGGCGACCTGCGCGCCTTCGGACTCGTAGTGTTTGGCGCGCTCGGCAGCCAGCTCGGTCACCTTGACGGTGCCTTCGACGCGGGCGGTGCTGCCTGCCGAGTCGAGGGGAACGAAGAAGCCGTAGTCCTTGAAGGTGACGCGCACGCCGGGCCCCTTCTCGGCGCCGGCCAGCTCCATCCAGCAGCCCTTGCGCTCACAGGCCTTGCGCACGGTGGCCTCGACCGCGACCGTCTTGCCGTCGAAGTCTGCCGGTGAGGACAGCAGGCTCAGCAGGGGCACCTGGGTCAGGCCCTTGAGCTTCTCTCCGCGGGTCAGCACCGGCTGGCTGGAAGGGGCGGCGGTCGCGGGCGCCGGCTGGCTTTTGGTGCCGTCCTTCGAGGCTGCTGCTTTGCCTTCTGGCGCGCAGGTCGTCTTGCCGTCGGCCGAGGGGGTGCAGGACAGCACCAGCGAAAGCACGAGTGAGTTCATGCGAGCGAGGTAGCGCAAGCGACGGGCACCCCGCAAGTCGGCCGTTCGGTCACGACAAGACGTCGAGCTTGTGCCCGGTGCGAGCCTTGAGCCCGACGGATTCGGGGCCTTCGGTCTCGAGGCCCAGGGCCAGCTCGAGCAGGTCGATCAGCGCCGCCCTCGAGTCGGTGTCGTCGGGGCCCAGCACCGTCACCTCGATGGGCAGCCGATCTTCTGCGGCGACGGGCTCGGGGCTGATCGGTCTGCCAGACTCGTCGAGGTCTTCGACCAGCAAATCGCCATCCCGGTGGATGGTGTAGCGGCGGTGCATCGGCTCATCTTACCGTGATCGCGTGAGCCATGGGCTGACCCAACTGATTCGGCGGCTGGTGCTCGAGCCCGACGGGCCCTGAGTTCCCCGTGCCAGTGCTGCTCTGGGAAGCGCCACCGCGGAACGCCCACCACGAAGACTTCGCCCCCACCGAGACGGGCTTCAAGACGCGTCCCACCGCCGGCGACCCACTGGTCTTCACCGTCGAGAAGGTGTGGCTGGGCCAACGGGCTGTCAGGCGTCGAAGCGATAGCCCAGGCCCCGCACGGTCGAGAAGTGACGAGGCTGCTCGGGCACCGCCTCGAACTTGGCGCGCAGCTGGCTGATGAAGTTGTCCACGGTGCGCGCGGTGCCTTCGTACCCGAAACCCCAGGCCGCCGAGAGCAGCTCGTCGCGGCTGAAGGTGCGGCCGGGGTTGCCGACGAAGTGCGCCAGCAGCTTGAATTCCTGGGCCGTCAGCTCGACCGGAGCGCCCGCGCGGGTCACCGTGGTGGCCTTGAGGTCGATCACCGTGTCGTCGAACGACAGCACCTGCTGCTCGTCACGTTCCCGGCGGCGCAGCACGGTGCGAATGCGCGCCAGCAGCTCTTGCAGCCCGAAGGGCTTCACCACGTAGTCGTCAGCCCCCAGGTTGAGGCCGGTGACCTTGTCGGGTTCCTGCCCGCGCGCCGAGAGCACGATCACCGGCACCCGGCTGCCGCGCTTCCGAAGCTCTTCGAGCACCTCGAACCCATTGAGCTGGGGCATCATCAGGTCGAGCACCATCAGGTCGGGCACCTCGTCGATGGCCTTCTGAAGCCCCGTTCGTCCGTCCTGCGCCTGCAACACCTCGAAGCCCTCGTAGCGAAGGCTCATCGACAGCCCGGTGAGAATGCTGAGGTCATCTTCGACCACCAGAATGCGCTGGCGCTTGACCGATTCGCTCATGACCTGCCCGGAGAGAGGTGAACTCGAAACGTACTGCCGCCGCCAAGCACGCTGTCGACCGAAATGCGGCCGCCGTGCGCCTCGATGATGCGCTTGGCGATGGCCAGGCCCAGGCCGGACCCTTCGGTGCTGCGCGTGGCGAGGGAATCGACCCGGTAGAAGCGATCGAAGATGCGCTTGAGCTCGCGCCGCGGAATGCCGGCGCCGTTGTCCTTCACCTCGATGAGCACCTCTTCTCCGCGACGCGAGGCCTGAAGCGAGATGCGCTTGTCCGCGCCGGTGTACTTGAAGGCGTTCTGCAGCAGGTTGAGCAGCGCTCCGGCGATGGCGTCGCGGTCGAGCTCGAGGGTCGGCAGGTCGTCGGCCACGGTGAAGCTGAAGTCCATCACCGCGCCGACGCGCTGGGCCCGGAAGGCCGCCACCGCCGCGTCGACGACCTCTTTGGGGGCGATGGGCTTGCGGTCGTACTGTTTCCGGCCGGCCTCGAGGCGCGAGAAGTCGAGCACGCTCTCGATCATCGTCGACAAGCGGGTGGTCTCTTTCGACAGCAGGTCGAGCACGGTCTGCATCTCGGCCTGGTCCTTGACGCGCCCCGTCGCCAGCATCTCGATGAACATGCGAATCGAGGTCAGCGGGGTGCGCAGCTCGTGGCTGACCAGCGACACGAAGTCGGTCTTCAGCCTCGAGAGGCGTGCTTCGCGGTACAGCGAGCGGCCGGTGAAGAGCACGCCCAGGCCGAGGGTGACATAGAAGATGAAGAGCAGCACTCCGTAGACGATGCGGTTGCGGGACGAATCCTGCGCGACCGGGTCTTCGCCGATGGCCTGGGCGACGAGCCGAAAGTCCTGCAGGGGGCTGGGCAGGGGCAACGAGGCCAGCTCTGGCGGGCCCAGGCCATCGCGCACCTCGCTGACCCCCGACTGCAAACGCGCCAACACCCCCTCGGCGGGCACCGGCTTGAGGGGCACCAGCGCGAGCACCGCCGGCTCGACCGTCGAGATGAGCGGCGCAGAGGCCTCTTTGACGAGCTGCGCGAGCGACGCCTGCGAGACGAAGCCGCCCTGCACCACGTCACCCGAGCGCACCGCGACGAGCATGAAGACCCCCTGGGGCGTCGACGCCGAGAAGATGACGGGCCGGTCGGGCACGGCGTTGAACTGGGGCGCCAGGCTGCGCACCACCGGCTCGAGCCTGGGGTCCTGCACGGTGACGCCGCCGTCTTCGACGGTGAAGGTGGTCTCGAGCAGGTCGACGTCACCGACGCGCAGCCCGAGCGGTGACGTGTGCTCGACCTGCACCCGCTCGAGCTTGCCTCGGACGTCAGCCCACACGGTGGCCAGGCGCACCGACCAGGTGGCCTCGAGGCGCTTCTCGACCGCGGCGCGCTCATTGACGATCGCCACCACCCCGAAGCCCGACAGGCCTGCCGAAGGCACCACCACCAGCAGAATCAACAGGGTGAAGGTGCGCCGGAAGCTGAGAAAGTCGGGGGTCTGCGGGCTGGCCATGGGGTGGTGTGCAGTTCACCTGTGCACGGAGTTGCGCAGGTCGAGGTGCAGGTTCATGCGCAGCGGTCGGTCAGGTTCAACACCTTCGACCGCAGTCATACTGGCTTTCGGAAGAGCAGGCTGGGTGGAACACGGCACGGTGGCTGCAGGGCCCGTGCCGCTGCGAGGGCTGCGGGTCGAGTGTGTAAAGAACCTCGAACCATGACGTGAATGGCAGGGCATGGAAGTCAGTCGCCGGACGCGCGAAGCTTCACCGAAGACCGATGGCAGCAACCTGTTGAGGGAGATCCGCATGAATCGTCTCAAACGAATGGCGCTGACAGCAGTGGTTTCTTCTGGGCTGGTGATGGGTGCGCCTGGCTGCGCGCCGCCCGCGCAGGGCAACGGCAGTCGGTCGAGCGGGTCGCTCGCGCTGTCGAGTGACGACTCGTTGCTCTATGCGGTCGACACCGACAACGGCATTCTGGCGATCATCGATGTCGCGACCTCGCAGAAGTTCGCCACGGTGAAAGTGGGCAGCAGCCCCGTGCGCGTGCTGGTGGCCGCAGACGACACCATCTTCGTGGCCAACCGCGGCAGCAACTCGGTCTCGGTCATTCGCAAAGGAGCGCAGGAAGTGGCGGCCACCCTCGAGGTGGGCAATGAGCCGACCGGGCTCGCGCTGAGCGGCGACGGGCGTCAGCTGCTCGTCACCAGCAGCACCGCCAGGGACACGACCACGCATGGGACGCTGACGGCGTTCGACACCGGTACGCTCGAGCAGCAGTTCGAGCTTGCCGTGGGCAACGAGCCCCGCGCGGTCGCCGTGGTGGCGGGGAACAAGGCGTTGGTCTCGCTCTACAAGGAGGGCGAGGTGGCGGTGGTCGACCTGAACCGGCAGGCGCTGGTCAACGAGCCGTCGAAGGCGCCGCTCTACACGGCCGCGAACACCTCGCGGGTCGCCGCGACCACCAGCTTTGGCCGGGGGTTCTCGAGCGCAGGCGCCAGCACCTTCCGCCCGCGCGCGGCCAACGACCTGATCACCACGCCCGATGGCAACCGCGTTTTTTCACCCCTGGTCTGGGCTCGTGAAGACGCCATCGCCCGACGCCCGAGCTCTTCGGGCGGCTACTATTCTGCCGGCGGGCCTTGCAGCATCGGGGCGGTGGCCACCGCGGGGCTGGTGGCCTACGACACGTCGGGGAACGGCGCGACGCCGCTGGTCGATGACCTGACGGCCTGTGCGAGCCTGGGCACCACCGCAAACTTGGAGTCGAACTTTCCCGCGTCGACCCTGGCCTCGCCGGTGGGAGGCCCCGAGTCGGCGGTGCAGGGGCCAACGGTGGGCGTGATGGACCCGACGGGTTCCTGGCTGTTCGTGGTCAACCGGGAGTCGAAGAACGTGGCGGTTCTGCCGGCCAACCGCCGCAACGGCGAGGGCGTCGATTTCGAGACCACCGGCACCTCGATTCGAGCGCTGGCCCGCTTGAGCGGCGGTGGCGCAGACGGCATTGCGCTGACCCGCGACGGGACTCGCGCGTTCGTCTACAGCCAGTTCGACCATCAGGTCGAGACCATCGTCGCCTCGGGCCGGGGGACCGCCTCCCGACTCCGCAACACCAACAGCCCGATTCGAATCGCTGACGATGTGTTGAACCCTCGCGACGGGGTCGACTTCGTCGCTGGCCGCAAGCTGTTCTTCGACGCCACCAACGTGAAGGTCAGCTCGGCACAGACCACCGTGGCCTGCTCGACCTGCCACCTCGAGGGCCGCGAAGACGGCCACGTGTGGATGTTTCCCGACGGGCCACGGCAGACGCCCGCGCTCGCTGGCCGCCGGTTGCTCGAGACCGCGCCGTTCCACTGGAGCGGCGAGTTCGCCACCATCAACGACTTCAACGTACACACCGTGCGCGAGCGCATGGGCGGCTCGGGCCTGTCGGTGGCGGACGCGAAGAACCTCGACGGGTGGATCAACCAGCTGCCGCGCGCGCCCTCGTCGGTCGTCAAAGACCTCGACGCCATCGTTCGGGGCCGCGCCGCCTTCGAAAAGGCCCAGTGCGCGACCTGCCACACAGGCTCGCTCTTGACCAACAACTCGAACCAGCAGGTGGGCACCCTCAACGTCCGCAGCGCCAACGCCAACGAGCATGACAACGGCCTGGTGGTGACCGGGGGCTTCAACGTGCCTTCACTCATCGGCGTGAGCCGCTCGGCGCCGTACCTGCACGACGGCAGTGAAGCGACCCTCGAGCAGCGGGTCTGGGGCAACGCCAGCGACCTGCATGGCAAGACGTCGTCACTGACGGACGCCGAGAAGACCGAGCTGGTCACCTACCTCAAGTCGCTCTGACCGCCGGGCCGCCAGACCTCACGCACTGCCCTCACGCGGTCCGCGGGGGGCCGGCGTTTCGTGATTTGAAGCCGCTGATGCGCCTCGTTCTTGTCCTGCTGGTGCTGGGCTGGTCCGCGCAGGCCCTGGCCCAGGCTTCCAGTCCCGAAGATGAGTGGCAACGCCTGCCGAACGATCCCGCGGGCGCGCCACCGCAGGTTCCTGTTCAAAGGACAGTGCCCCCGCCGCCGCTGCCCGGCCCCGCGCTGTTCGGCTCGACCGCGCCCGCGCCCCGGTATGCGTCGCGCGCCAGAGTTCGCGTCCCGGAACTGCCGAACACGGTCAGCATGTTCGGGGCGCCGGCCCTGGGTCAGTGGAAACGCGGTGAGGCCTTCGTGCTGGGGTTCCCCTTCTTCCAGGTGCGGGCGTCGATTGGGCTGCTCGACAACCTCGACGTTGGCGTGGGGTACGACAGCTTCTACCTGCTGATGCACGACCTTCGGCTGACCGCGAAGTACGGCTTTGGGAAGGGGCCTGGCCTGTCGTTCGCGCTGGCGTTGGAAGGCGGCGTGGCCTTCTTCAACCAGCAGGCGAGCCGGGAGAACAAAGGCGCCCGATGGCTCAGTGGCCGCCGCAACTTCAACGTGGCGCCTGGGCTCATCCTCTCGTACCAGGGCTCGACGGCGCGCGCGGCGCGGCTGTTTGGCGACCTGCGCTACCTGTTGGCCGTCGACACCGAGCCCTTCGCCACCGCGCCCCTGCAGGGAGTGCCCGCGAAGATCATCATCGGCAGCAACGTGCTGCTCAAGCTGGGCGCCGAACTGCCCTTGTCCGAGCGCACCAGCTTTCTCTTCACCCTCGGCCTCGAGGTGCACCTGCGGGCCGATGACAGCCCGGCGATGCCCACGGTGGCGATCGGGCTGGTGACCGGCTTCTGAAATGAAGCCGGCCCCATGACGCGGTCGGTTGCGAACGCACTGCCGTCGCCCTCGCCGCCGTCGCCGATGTGGACTTGAGCCCAGCTGTATTAAGGACGCCGACCCCATGACGAAAGCCACCATCTTTGGCGCGGGCAGCTTTGGCACCGCGATCGCGTCGGTGTTGACCGCCAACTTCGATGAGGTGGTGCTGTGGGGCCGAGACCCTGCGACCGTGGCGGCCCTCAACGAGCGTCATGAGAACCCGGCGTATCTGCCGGGGCTGACCCTGTCGCCGAAGCTGCGCGGCACCCTCGACGTGCAGCAGGCCGCCGAGGGCGCGAGCCTGGTGGTGGTGGCCACGCCGTCTCAGGCCACGCGCGAGCTGATGACGAAGGCGTCGGCGTTTTTTCCCAGCCACGTGCCCATCGTCTCGGTGGCCAAGGGCATCGAGAACGACACCCTGCTGACGATGACCGAGGTGCTCGAGCAGTGCCTCCCCGAGGCCTTTCACCCCAGCATCGCGGTGCTCTCGGGGCCCAGCTTCGCGAAGGAGATGGTGCTGAAGATGCCGACGGTGGTGACCATCGCGTCCCGCTGGGAAAAGACCGCCCAGCGCGCGCAGGCGATGTTCGCCAGCGAGTCGTTCCGGGCGTACACCTCGACCGACGTGGTGGGCGTTCAGGTCGGCGGCAGCCTCAAGAACGTCATCGCCATCGCAGCGGGCATGGCCGACGGCCTGGGGCTGGGACACAACACCCGCGCGGCGATCATCACCCGCGGCCTGGCAGAGATTTCCCGCATCGCGGTGCGCATGGGCGCCAACCCCCTCACCCTGTCCGGGTTGGCTGGCATGGGCGACCTGGTGCTCACCTGCACCGGGGAGCTGTCTCGAAACCGCAAGGTGGGCCTCGAGCTCGGGAAGGGCCGCACGCTCGACTCGATTCTGAAAGAGATGAACCAGGTCGCCGAGGGCGTGAAGACCGCCAGGAGCGCCAGGGATCTGTCGGCGAAGCTGTCGGTTGAGCTGCCGATCTGCGCACAGGTGTACCAGATCGGCTACGAGGGCAAGAGCGCGAAGGCCGCCGCGCTGGACCTCATGGTGCGTTCCCCCAAGTCGGAGTTGACGTGATGACGCCTTCGCGTGTGCTGATGCTGGTGTGGGGCTCTTCGGTGTTGGGCTGCATGTGCACCGAGCGGGTGCAGCGCACGGTGCCCCGCATCGAGGTCATCGACGACACGGGGGCCGAGCGCTCGGTCATCGACTTCGGTCAGGTGCAGCTGAACTCGAAGGCCAGCGCCCGCATCCGGGTGCGCAACTCTGGCAACGCGGTGCTCACCGTGAGCGAAGCGACCTTCAGCAACGCGAAGTTCGGGGTGGGCGAGGTGCTGCCGGTCAGCCTCGAGCCCAACGGTGAGCTGATGTTCGCGTTCACCTTCACGCCGACCGAGCCCGACCTGCGGGAAGAAGGGACCGTCGCGCTCAAGACCGATGACCCTCAGCGCGGGCAGGTGACGATCAGCCTCAAAGGCACGGGCATCGCCGCCGTGGCCACCGTGATGCCGCGGGTGCTCGACTTCGGCGAGGTCTACCTCGGTGAGAACAAGTCGTTGACCCTGACCCTGACCAACGCGGGCTCGAACACGCTGTCGGTGCTCGACGCGGGGGTGAACCCGGCGCCCCCGGCAGGGCTCACCGCCGACCTGACGCCGTTGACCGGGCAGGTGCCTGCCAATGCCAGCGTGAGCGCGACGCTGCGGTTCGCTCCCCAGGTGGTGGGTGACCTGTCGGGGGCGGTCGAGCTGACCCTGGGCGGCGAGCTGGGGTCGGTGCGGGTGCCGGTGCGGGGGAAGGCCATCGAGGCCGTGCCGCGGGTCTGCTTCCGCTTCGAGGACTCGCCCCTCGAGACCTGTACCGACCGCACCACCCAGAGCCTGACCTTTCCGTTCGGCTCGCTCTGCGACAACCGCCTCTTCCCCGCAGACGCCGGGCAGACGTGCTTCACCACCGACGGTGGCGTGGTGGCCGGGGGCCGCGCCGGAAGGCTGTACGTTCGAAACGAGGGCAACACCTCGCTGTCGTATTCCCTCAACTTCAACCTCATCGCCGGAGGTCGCTGCGACGCGGGCACGGTGTCGGACTTCGAGTTCGGCAACGTGCCGGCGCTGCCCGATGGTGGGCGGCGCGAGACGTTCACGGTTCCCAGCGCGAAGTTGCCCAACCTCGTGACCGACCCCCGCCCATGGGAGACCTCTCCGGTCGCGGTGAGCTATCGACCCACGTCCCGGTGCCGCGATGACGCCGCCGATCAGGTGCAGTTGTTCTGGCTGCGGCAGGGCGAGCCGGCGGGCACCACCCGGTTGCCCCAGGCCCTGACGCTCATCTTCACGGGGCAGTCGCTGCTGCCGCGCGGCGTCCCGTCAGACGTCAACATCACCCTCTCAGGGCAGGTGACCTCGGTGGGCCAGGACTACCCGGGGCTGCTGAACGTGGGCGACGCTCCGCTGACGATTCGGTCGGCGCAGCTGTGGCAGGCCGAGTTCTTCGGTGACGGTGGGCGCGGGCCTGGTCCCTTCGAGGAATGCGTGCCCGGCCAGCTCTCGTCTGGCGACTGCCCCTACTTCTTCTGGGCGGCCCCCCCGTCGGTGCCCACCACGCTGGCCGGAACGCCGCAGGCCTCGGCGCCGGTGTCGCGTGTGCTGGGGCGCATCGGCTTTGGCCAGCAAGACGGTGGTTCCGCGCCGGTGGTGCAGAAGGCCTATCGCATCTTCGCGGTGTTCGAGACCAACGACCCGTACGGTGCCCCGTGCCCCTTTCCGACCACCGGCAGCTGCGTCGTCTCGACGATTCGGGCCGTTGCCCAGTAACTGCATCGGCAAAGGCCTGCCTCGCCGCGGGAAGCTGGGTCGCCAACGAGCTGCGTGTGGCCTGCCCCGCGTCGGCGGAGCCGGTCGAAGGAACGTGGCTCCGCTGACCCGCGCGCCTCTGGGGAGCCGGGCGAACCCAGCTTCAGCTGGTCTTCATTCGCCACGTGGTGAGGCGGCGCGTGTCGGTGCGCGACTCGAGGATGTTGTCCTTCTGCATTTCCTCGAGCACGCGCAACAGCTTCAGCGAGGGAATGCCCACGGCCTTCGAGAGCGCATCGGCAGACAGGCCGTGGACCTCGCGACGCAGCTCCTTGATGACGTCACGCTTGAGCTCGGCCTTCTGCAGGCCGTCCATGTCCTCAGAGCGCCAGGCCTGCAGAATGCCCAGTGAGATGAGCACCAGCACCAGGACCGCGAGGGCCGGGTAGACGAGGTGCGTGTTGTTCTCGAGCAGCTCGATGTACCGCGGCGAGGTGGCGCTGGGCGGGCGTACGTAGTCGGGCTGTTCACCGGGCAGGTCGAAGGTCAGCAGCAGCAGGCGGAGGATCGGCACGGCTCAAAAGTGTACCCCCACTGTGGCCTGAGCCAACATGCCGCTTCGCCGTGGACCTGATCATTCGCAACGCCACCGTGGTCACCATGAACGCCCGGCGCGAGGTCTTGCGCGAGGCCGACGTGGTCATCGAGGGCAACCGCATCGTGAAGGTGGGCCCGCACGCGCGGACCCGGCTGACGCGGGCCGTGCGCACCATCGACGGGAACGGGCTGGTGGTCTTGCCCGGACTCATCCACGCGCACCTGCACGCCTGCCAGACGTTGTGTCGCAACCACGCCGACGGGCTCGAGTTGCTCGACTGGCTGCGCGAGCGCATCTGGCCCTTCGAGGCGTCGCACGACGCAGCCTCGATGCGCGCCTCGGCCGACCTCACCTTCCTCGAGCTGATCTCCTCGGGCGTGACGGCGTGCCTCGACATGGGGTCGGTGCATCACTACGACGCAGTCTTCGAAGCGGCCCGTGACGCGGGCCTGCGGCTGGTGGGTGGGAAGTGCATGATGGACACCGGGCAGGGCGTGCCCCGTGGCCTTCGGGAGACCACCGAGGCGAGCCTCGCCGAGAGCGTCCGCCTGCTCGAGCAGTGGCATGGCACCTCGAACGATCGGCTGCGCTACGCGTTCGCGCCGAGGTTCGTCTTGTCCTGCTCAGAGGCCCTGATGCGTCGCGTCGGCGAGCTGGCGAAGGCCAGAGGGGTGCGGGTGCACACCCACGCCAGCGAGAACCCCACCGAGTGCGACCTGGTGCGAGAGAAGACGGGCCTGGACAACGTGGTCTACTTTCAGTCGCTGGGGCTGCTCGGCGCGCACACCACCCTGGCGCACTGCGTGTGGCTCACCACCGACGAGCAGCGGGTGCTGCGCGAGACGCAGACCTGCGTGTGTCACTGCCCCAGCGCGAACTTCAAGCTGGCCTCGGGAGTGGCGAAGGTGCCCGAGCTGCTGCAGCAGGGCATCACGGTCGGGCTGGGGGCTGATGGGGCTCCCTGCAACAACACCCTCGACATCTTTCATGAGCTGCGGCTGGCCGCGTTGGTGCACCTGCCGCGGGTCGGCCCGACCGGGTTCTCGGCCATGCAGGCGCTCGAGCTGGCGACGGTGAACGGGGCCCGGGCGCTGGGCCTGGAGCACGACGTGGGCTCGATCGAGGTGGGGAAGAAGGCCGACCTGACGCTGGTCGACCTGAGCGGCGCGCACCTGCAGCCCGTCTCGAACGACCCCGTCGCGACCATCGTCTACGGCGCGCAGGCGAAGGACGTGCGGCACGTGGTCATCGACGGTGAGGTGGTGCTTCGCGACCGGGTGGTTCAGACGATGAACGCCGAGCAGGTTCGGCGGCAGGCGGTGACGCACGCCAGGCGCCTGCTCGCGGCGCTCGATGGGTGAGCCGGCCCTGCGCGACAGGCGCAAGGGCGGGTCGGTGAACGCGCGCCTCAGTTTTCACTCGAGGGGGCGGAACGACGAGGCTGCCCGAAAGCACCGCTGAGACTTCAGCAGACCCCGGTTCCAGGGCTTTGCGTGGCGAAGGCAAGCGAACACCTGTGGTGCTGGGCGACGACAATCGGTCGCCTTCGGGCCGGTAACTTCGTGGCAGGTGGCGTGGTTGAGGGTGGCGGAACGCCCCAAAAACGCTGCAAGCACAAGGAGTTGCGAGATGGCGTTGCGTTTGCTCGTGGGTCCCGCCAAGGAAGGCGCCCACATGAGGTCGCGCTTTCGCGGCCGGGAGCGCTCGTGGTGAATCGCACGTTGAAAACCCTGCTGGTGGTCGCATCGGGCCTGTTCGTGCTGGTCGCTTGTCCACCGGTCGCGGGCACGGTGACGCCTGAGCCCGATGTCACCGTGGTGGTGGCGAGCCGGCCTGACGCCGGTCGGGTGGTGGTGCCGGTCGTCGACGCCGGCGCTCCCGAAGAAGCGTGGGACGCGTCCGGTGAGCCGTGTCCCCCCGAAGCGTTCGGGACGCTGCGGCTGGACGACGGCGGTGTCGAAGAGGTGCCCGACGGCTCCATCCAGTTCGGGTTGTGCGTGGCGCTGCGCACCGTGTCGGGGCAGGCGGTGCTCAACAACGCGCCCGCGGCGAGCTTCAAGCTGCAGTTCAAAGCCGGCGGGTTTGGCTCGGAGTTCGAGCGCACCCTGCCCGCCAACGGGCTCTATGACGTGAAGGTGATGAAGGGGAACTACGACCTCTTCTATTACCAGCCGGGCGGCGTCTTCCTGACGCACGAGGGCCCGGTGGAGCAGGGGCGCCTGGACCTGCGGTCGAACCAGTCCCGGCGTCTCGAGGCGCAGTCGTACACGCTGGCGGGCACCGCGCTGTACGGGGGGGTGCCGTTCGTGCCTTCGCGCACGCCGAACGACGTGGGGTTCGAGGTGTTTGGCCCCTCGCGGGTGGGCGCTCCGACGTCGCAGCGGGTGAGCACGGTGAGCCAGACAGGGGCCTATGAGCTGAAGCTGCTGAAGGGGGCGTTCTCGGTGTACCTGAACGCTCCGCCGAGCGCGCTCTACGGCACCGAGCTGCGGCGGTTCATGGTGACCTCCGCGACCCTCGAGTTCGATCGCGATCAGGCGCTGGACCTCGACATTCCCAGCGCGACGCTCGAGGGTGAGCTGCTGCTCGACGGCCAGCCGATGCCAGATCGCCGGGCGGGCGCCGACTTCTCGCTCGAATACACCGTGCCCGGACAGCGCGAGCCCACCGTGGTCAGCCACCATGAGGGCGGCTACCGCACCATCTCGGCCATGGTGCCGAAGGGCGAGTACGGCGTCACCCTGAAGCTGGTGGCGTCGCCGGACCTGCACTACCCGTCCGAGGTCTCGTTCATTCCACTGGCTGGCGCGCTCGATCTGCGACGTGACGCGAGGCTGTCGGCGCGCGCAGACACCATCTCGATCGAAGGCAGCCTCAGCATCGACGGGCAGCCGGTGAGGCCCAACCCCACCTACAACTGGAACATGTACATGTACGGCTTCGCCGGCATGGTGGCGACGCAGAGCTACCTCACGTACGAGGTACCGCTGCAATCGTCGGCGTTTCGGCTGCAGGCCTTCGCGGGCAACTACTACACGGTGCTGCAGCTGTCAGATGAGCTCGCGCCGAACCTGGTCGACGGCTGGTTCGTCGTCGATCGCTACTTCCAGGTGCAGGCGCCGACGCGGCTGCCCATCGACATCAAGACGGGCACCTACAGCGGCAAGCTGCTGATCGACGGCAAGCCACCGCCTGCGGGAGTGCCGGTGGGGTCGTTCATCTTCGCCAACCGTGACCCGCTGTACCGCAACAGCTTCTTCCGCCGTCGCGCGGTGGTGAGCGAAGACGGCCAGTTCCAGGCGCGGCTGCCGGTGGGCATCTACGACGTGTACTTCGTCATCGATCGCGACGTGTACCCCGAGTACGCCGCGGGCTTCCGGCTGGTGGCGACGCAGCTGTTCATCTCGCAGAACGAGGTCTCGAACGACGACCTCGACTACCAGACGGTGCTGGTGACCGGCCCGCTGCGGGTCGGCGGTCAGGTGGTGCAGAAGGTGATCGGCGGCCCCGAGGTCGGCCTGCGGCTCGAGCGCGGCGACGGGCGCACCTACGAGTGGAGCTTCAACGGCGGCAGCCCCAACTATCGGCTGCGCGTGCCCCCCGGCCAGTACCTGGTCGAGTTTCTCATCAACCCCAACGGCATCGACGGGGTCGCCTGGGGGAATGCCATGCTGGGAGGGCCGCCGCTGCGGGCCTTCGACGTGAACGGGCCTCCGCCTGGCGCGAAGTAGCGGCGCCATCGCCCGAACGCCATCGCCCGAACGTCAGCGCCCGAACGTCAGCGCCCGAACGTCAGCGCCCGAA
>VYLD01000119.1_pt1 | contig 29421 bp, 18 predicted proteins | sample 5114401 | NCBI WGS metagenome assembly VYLD01 (sample SAMN12291783, study PRJNA351875) | freshwater metagenome | isolation source: freshwater lake | place: USA: Michigan, Gull Lake | collected 2013-08-08 | reverse complement strand
CACCCGAGAGGTCGGCCACCACGGCGCCCATCGTGCCGAAGGTCATGTCTCGCACGCCGGCGCTGGTGTACCGCAGCACCAGGGAATCAGGCCCGGAAGCACCGACCACCACGATCTGACCTGCCGCCGTGACGGTCACGGCGTTGGCGAGGTCTTCTACCCCGGCGGTTCCGAAGACGACCTTGCCACCAGTGCCGAAAGAGGGGTCGAGGGCACCCGCAGCGGTCAGCCCCATGATGACGATGTCAGCCGCGGTGCCGAGCCCGTTGGTGCCGACCAGAATGATGGTGCCGTCCGGGCGCACGACCATGTCGGTGAGGTAGTCGTTCACGGCGCCCGCAGAGTCGTGTTGAACGACGCCGGCGGTGCCGAACGTGGTGTCCAGCGCGCCCGCGGCCGTGATGCGGAACACGGTGAAGTCCTTCGCGACAGGGCCCACCGCCTCGGCGGCGACGAGGAACGTGCCGTCTGTGTTGCGGTGAATGGCCCTCGCGCGCTCCGTCGCGGTCCCGCGAACGAGGACGAGGGTGCCGGCGCCCGCACCGCCGAAGCCCGTGTCGAGCGCGCCGCCTGGTGTCAGCTTCGACACGGCCACGTCGGTGTTGGTGATGGCACCAACCCGGGTCACCCCGGCCCACACCGTGGAGTTGTCTGGCTGGACCACCCCGCGGAACCACTCCTGCACGCCCGTGCGCGCGTCGGAGAAGAAGCCGCCCGTGCCCCAGGTCACATCCAACACACCAGAGGTGACACAGGTCACCTGCACCGTCGTCACCACCGCGCTCGCCGTTCCGGTGCCATTCGAGACAACGCAGGAGCCATTGGTTGGCTGCGTCGAAATGGTCACCGCGTAGGCCGTGGCTGGGGTGGTGAAGGTGAACGCGCCGCTCGCCGTGCGCGTGATGGTGTCGCCTCCGTTGTTCTGAAGCGTCACGCTCTGGCCAGCGGCGAGACCGGCGATGGTGCCACCGATGGTGAACCCGGCAAGGCCACACGTCACGGTGACGTTCGAGACATCGGCCGTCGCAGTGCCGCTGCCGTTGGCCACCGTGCAGAGTTGAAGCACGGGCTGGGTCTGAACCGTCACCGCATACGCGCCGGACACCCGGGCCGGGAAGGTGAAGGCGCCGTTGGTCGAGACGGTCAAGTCAGGCCCGCCGTTGTTCCGAAGCACCACGCTCTTCCCGGCGTCGAGGCCCGAGACGGTGCCTCCGACCGAGAAGGTCGAGGCGCAGGTCACCGTCACCCCCGTGACGTCGGCGGTGGCCGTGCCAGTGCCGTTCGAGACGGTGCAGCGTTGCGCCGCGGGCTGAGTCTCGACCGTCACCGCATAGGCGCCGTCGACGCGGGTCGCGAAGACGAAGCTCCCGTCGGTGCCGACGGCCAGGTCGTCTGCGCCGTTGTTGCGAAGGACGAGCGTGGCCCCGGCCAGAAGGCCCGCGACCGTGCCACCGATGGCGTGCGTCGGCGTGCAGGTCACCGTGACGGTCGCGTCAGCGGCGGCCGTGCCAGCGCCGTTCGTCGCGACGCAGCGCCCGGTCGCCGGCTGTCCCGTGACGCTCACGTTGTACAGGCCCACGATGCGCGCCGGGAAGGGGACCGTGTCGTTGCTCGAGATGGTCACCGCGTCGCCGGTGGCCGCGTTGGTCAACGTCACGCTGTCGCCAGTGCGAAGACCGGTGACCGCCGCGCGAAGGACGAAGCTCGTCTTGCAGACGTTGGCGTCGCACGCGAGGCCGCGGTCGCAGTCGAGGCTGGTGGTGCACGCGCGGTTCACGGCGCACCTCGCCGCGCAGCTGCCGCCGCAGTCGACGTCGGTCTCATCGCCAGACCTGGCCTGATCTTCACACGAGGTGGCGACGCACCGCCTGGCGGTGGCCGCGCAGGCCGTGCTGAGGCAATCAGCGCCACTGTTACAGGCGAGCCCCAGCTCGCACTTCGCGGCGCAGGTGCCGCCGCAGTCGACGTCGGACTCCATGCCCGACCGCACCCGGTCTTCACAGGCGCTGCCGAGCGGCTGCGTCATGCCGTTGCTGCTGACGGTGCCTGCCACGGTCCCGGTCATCTCGAGCTGCCTGGCGTCGGTGTCGAGCGTCGAGTCGCCGGCCGCGGTGTAGGTGAGGGTGCCAGACTTCGTCATGCCGTCCTGGGTCTTGACCGAGACCTCGACGGTCACCGTGCCGATCGCGCCCGCCGCCTGAAGCTGGATCTTGCCGTCGTCCTTGATGTCGGTGGTGAGCGTGTCGCTTGGCCCCTCGACGAAGGCAGACACCCCGATGATGTTCCCGCCACGAGTCACCCGCTGGCTGATGGTCACGGGGGTGCGCGACTGGTTCGAGAAGCTCTGCTTCGCGCCGTCGCCAGAGAGGCTCCAGGCGTCGTCCGCCGCGACGAGGTTGAGCCCTGAGAGCGAGGCCGAGAAGCCATCGCCAGAGACGTCGATCGCGCCCTCCCTCGCGTCGGTCGACGTGCCATCATCGCCGGTCGCCATCGACACCTGGAACATGTCTGTCTTGTCGACGACGATGGTGAAGCTCGCGCCGTCGTCGTCGTTGGTCGAGGAGAACGTCGGGCTGACCTGTCCGCTCCCAGAGGTCTTCACTTCTCCGCCAGAGATGCCGATGCCGTTCACCAACGCCTGAAGGCCGCCGCTGGTGGTGACCTGCGTCTTGCCGCTCCCGCTGCAGAAGTGACAAGGCAGCTCTCCGCTGCGCGAGAAGATGGGCGCGAGGTAGAGCGGGTTCTTGTTGGTGTCGTCCCCGAAATACAGGCTCGGCTTCTTGGCAGGGTTTGCCGAGGCCTCATATTCCCAGCGGTTCGCCTTCGTGTCGATGCGCATCTCGCGAACGGTGTCAGGGAAATTATTGTCATAGACACGCAAGACATAGATGCCCTCGCTCTCGCGAAAATAGGCGATGGGGGTCACGGCGTGCCCACCGCTCACCCGATCACCGACCTTCTTGACGATGCCGATGCGGAAGCGCTCGGGGGCGTCCTTCGCGAGCGCCTCGACCAGAATGGGCATCACGTCCTTCGCCATGTAGCCTTTGGTCTTCTCGGTGACGGTGGGGTGCAACTGGGTCGCGAACCAGTAGGCGAGCTCGCGCTGCAGGGGCGTGTTGTCCGCCAGCGTCAGGTCGCGGGCCGCCTCGCCGCCGAAGTCGGCAGGGTTGTCCTTGCCCGACTGCATCATCGACGCGAGCACCGCAAAGCCTTCACAGCGCCCGCCCAGCATCGCCTTGTTCGCCTTGTTCATGAACGCGGTCGCGCCCACGGTCAGCTCGCAGGGTGAGCTCGCAGTGCGACACACCGCGCTGCCGAACATTCGCTGCATCGACGCTTCGTTCAACGAGGCGTCGTCGTAGCCGGCCGAGAAGTTGGGGAAGGCCATCGAGTGGCGTGCCATGTCGAACCCGGACTCGGTCTTCGACGGTATTGGCTTTCCACACGCGAGCAGAACGCCTGCGATGGCGACGATTGTGATGCGAACGGACACGAAGCCTCCCTGGAGGGTGTAAAATCCCAGTAGGCGTTATCGACTGTCAATCATTTCAAGTATGTAGGCGTATGCGCGTATTGACACACTTGATGACCTGCGTTGCAGCGCGACTGAAGAGCAGCCTCAGCGACGGGCGAGCTTCGCGGCGCCGGTCCCCAGCAGCCTCGAGACGAGGCCATCCAGCGAGCCCCAGTAGTCCGGCTGCTTGAAGTCCAGGGCGCGGCACCCATCGCAGCGCTGTGCGCCGATGAGCGCGGTCTTCAGGCCCAGCGCCCGGCCCGCCTCGACGTCGGTGACACCGTCGCCCACCATCCACGTCTCGGCGGCGACGGCCTCGGGGTGGCGCTCGAGGGCCTGCCGAAGCAACCCCGGCTTCGGCTTGCGGCACTCACAGCCTTGCTCCGAGCGGTGCGGGCACAGGTGCGAGGAGCTGATGGTCGCCCCCGCCCGTTCCAGCTCGGCAATGACCAGCGCGTTCACCGCCTCGAGGTTCGCCCAGGTCGTCTTCCCCTTGGCGGCGGCCGGCTGGTTCGACGCGATGGCCAGGACGAACCCGTGCGCCGAGAGCGCGGCGAGGGCCTCGGCAGCGCCCGGCTCGAGCACCACCTGATCCGGGTGCAGCGGGCTGTCGACGGTGCCGTGGTCCTCGTTCACCACGTGTTGGTTCAGCACGCCGTCGCGGTCGAAGATGAGCAGTCTCATGGAGGAGGTCGCCTGAACCGCTCGCGGAACCCCTCGAGGGCCTCGGGGGTGTTGATCTCGAAGAAGGGCCGCGCGGCGCGGAAGGCGGCGAGGTCACCCCGGGCCGAGCAGGCCTGCAACGGCGCGGCGAGATCGAGGGGCACGGTGTCTGGCAGTCCTTGAAGGAACCTGTCCGTCAGCACCAGCAACCCGTAGTCGAGCCAACGCCAGTCGGCGCCAGGGTGCTGCTTGGCGTAGCGCAGCTGCCCGTCTTCGAAGGTCGCGTTCGATTGATGTCCTGCTGGCGTCTCGATGACCGTCATCAGCCCCGACCGGTCGCCGAGCGCCTGCACCGCCGCGCCCACGTCGACATCGAGAATGGTGTCGCCGTAGGTGACGATGACGAGGGGAGGCATCGTGGAAAAGGCGCGCTTCACGGCGCCCCCGGTGCCCAGCGGCTGCTCACCGTCGAGCGCGTACCGCACCGACAGGCCGTACCTGCGGCCATCACCCACGTGGTCGCGGATGGCCTCGGCCCGATACCCGACGCTGAGCACGACCTGCCGAAGTCCCTGCCGGTGCACCCAGTCGAGCTGCACGTCGGCGAAGCAGGTCCGTTCATCGACCGGCATCAGGAACTTCGGGGTCTCGGACGCGAGCGACCCCAGGCGCGTCGCCCGGCCTCCGGCGAGGATCAACAGGGGGACCAGGTCGAGGTTGAGCGACATGCGGGAGGGCCCTGCCGGTTTGAAACGAAGACGCCTTCCGAGTCCAGCGTCACCCGACTGATTGTGGACCCGGCGAGCGCGCAGCGGTCCGCTCGGCTGCAGAGGCCCGGCTCTCCCGAGCTCGGACGACCGCGGCCAAGTCGACGCCCGTGCGTCCTCCTTCTCCGTCCGCACTCGATCTGGTTCGGGTGCGCGGAGGGCAGTGGCTTGCGATAGCCTGCGGGGATGGTGGCGAAGAAGAAGAAGCCCGGGACGAAGACTTCAGAGTCGCGTCGTGCACCGACCATGTGGCCAACCAAGCGTGTCGACGCGAGCCCGCGTTTCCTGCGCCTCGAGGGCGGGGCGTTCGAGTCACTCGTTACAGCGCTGGTCACCGCTGACGCACTCCGGGTCGGTCTCACCGTCGACGACATCGAGTGGGACCTTGACCCGTATCGGCCCGATGGCGGCGTCGACGCGCTCATCAGGAGGCAACCAACGCACCCCGAACTGCACTGGGTGACTCGACCCGCGGTCTTCCAGGCAAAGCGCTCGCTACCGACCAAAGCGGACTTGAAGATCGAGTTCGTGAAGCCTCGTGTAAAAGAGGCGCTGCTCAGGGGCGATGACTACGTGCTGGTGACCGGCGCGCCACCGCCGAGGGATGCCAACGAGAAGCTGTTGGCGCTGATTCGAGGTGAGTACCCGCGATGGAAGGGCAGCGGCCGCGTGCTCGGTGACGCGAATCTCGTCCACTGGATGAGTCTGTTCCCCTCGACGTGGCAGCGCATGCCCGACGAGGCGTGGCGTCAATCTGTCCAGAGCTTCGAGACGTGGCGGAAGAAGCTCGAGGCAGTCACGTTCGTTCGAACCGCAGAGCGACAGCAAGTGTTCGACCGGCTGGCCAAGATCGTCGTCGACGGTGGAGTGCTTCACGTCGAGGGCCTCCCGGGCGTCGGGAAAACCCGCTGCGTGCTCGAGGCCCTGAACAACACCGGGCCACTGACTGCTTACCTGCCTGGCTTCGTTCCCGAGGTCCTGTCGCTGCCAATTGAAGCGGGCGCTTCGCTCTACGGCTGTCTGGTGATCGACGAGTGCAGCAAGGAGCAACGCCGCGCGATTGCGGAACGCTTCTCCGCATCTCCGACTCTCCGCATCGTCACGATTGGAGCTGACCTCGAGCGTGTCGACCTCCGCCCCTCGGGAAATAGCGTTCGGCTCGAGGTCATCGAAGGTGAAGCGCTCGATCAGCTTGCGACAGGCATGCGGCCCGAGCTACCTCTCGAAACGCGAAAGCGGGTGAGCCGACTGTGTGGCGGCTATCCGAAGTTGATGGAGTTGATGTTCGCGGCCGGCGAGCGCTACCCCGAGAATCAGGATCTGTGGGATGCGGTCGTGAAGTACCTCGGTGAAGCGCGAATGAAGGCGGAGGCGTTCTTCGCGCTCGCGCTGCCTCGCTACTTTCAGGTGGACGACCTCGAGTCGCTCTCGAAGGCCGTTGGACGGTCGACCGCAGATCTTCGAGAAGCGAAACTTCACCTGAGCGAAATGGGCCTTCTTGGCGATGTCGATGAGCGGCGTCATTACGTCACGCCGCTCCTGCTAGGCGAGTACCTCGCGCGACGTTTCTGGAAGGAGCCGGACGCATTCGACAGGCTCCGCAAGAACCTCAGCGTTCCGCTGCTTCGAGAATGCGTCTCTCGCCTCGCTCAGCTTGGGCCTGAGGGCGCGAAAACGCTGAGCGCGATTGGAGCTCCCGCGCTCCTTGATGCGCTGGGGCTCGAGCAGACCGCCGAGCTTTCGTCAGCAATCGCCGCAGAGAATCGCGATCAGGTCCTGGATGTCGTTCGGAGGTTGCTTCCCCGACTGATCGACCCGAAGGACCGAGCACGCTTCGTTCCTGCCATCAGAATCGCAGCCTGGTTCGGGGACTCCTTGAGCCCGGCCATCGACCTTCTCACCGAGCTGGTTGGCGATACGAAACAAGCAGCGGAGCCCTTGCGGAGCCTCTTTGGGGCTCACCTGGGGCTCACACGCGCAGACGGTCCGACGCGACTTGCCGCGATAGAACGGCTCGTTCGGAGCCCGGTGCCACGGCAACGACGCATGGGCTTTCTGTTGGCAGCGGCGGCGACTGAAGTGGATGTGGGGGGCTTCATTCCTCAACTCCCCGAGCCGGTCGAAAACGCGTGGAGACCTGCAAGTCGTGCTGACGAAGCCAACTACCGACAAGGCGCAGCGACGTTGCTGGCGCTCGGCTTGAAGGACCCAGATGCCGAGACGGCACTGCTCGCTCAAGATGAGGTGACACGAGCGGTTCGCGGTCTGGTCCGCGCGCAACACGCGGGCGCGTCAGCGATTCTTCTTCAGGCGTGGGCTGCGACGGGCCTGCCCATTGCGCCGCTCACCAGCGTCATCGACACCGTCGAGGTCCACGATCGCGACTTCCTCTCAGCGTCGGGGTTGGCTGAGTCGACCGCATTTCGGGAGGCGGCCGCTGCGCTCGCTCCGCGCGGCATGGCCGACCGCCTTTCGATGGTCGCCCGGCCTGCGAGTTGGGGCGAACCCGACCCCGAGGCAATCGAGCGCGTTGCGCAAGCTGCCATGTCCGCAGGCGACCTGAGTGACGTCGCCGATTGGTGCTTCTCGAACGACGCCGTAGTGGCAGTCGAGATCGGCCGTTCGCTCGCAGAACACGACGCTGAGCGGCGGCTCCTGCCGATGCTGCTGGAACGAGCTCCGGCCCAGAACCTGGTGCGGACGTCGGCCTCGTACTGCGCCGCGTTGCGCGACATCGACCACCTGCTCGAGGGGTGGTCTGCCGAGAGGTCGCTCGCCCGATTCTGCTTCGAGATCTTCTGGCTGCTCGACCCGACCGCGGGGCGTGTCGAAGCGCTCGGGGGCCTCCTGCGCCGTGGCTTCCTCCAGCCGCGCGCCGTGGAACAGTTGCTGCTTGGTGGCTGGTTGCTTCGCGCGCCGCGCACGTCGGCCCTCGACTTTGTGGAACTCATCGCAGAGACGCAGCCGCTTTCTGCGTTCCGGCTGGCGTTTCAGCTCCTTCCAAAGGAACAGTCGGAAGGGCCTGCGACCGTCGCGCCTGACGAGTTGCTGCGGAGCAAGGAGCTCCTCAGCGCTCGCTGGTTCGCCGTTCCCATCGACCAGGTGAAGGGGACCCAGCTCGAATGGGAATGGTCGACCGCGGCGCGGCGCATCGCGACGACGAGGCCTCTCGAGGTTGGGCTGCACCTGCTCAAGACTGTCCGCAACGAGTCGCTTCCGTCCGAGTTCCAACAACTGCTCGACAGCCTGCTCCCGAAGTGCGGCCCCGCGCTCCTGCTACCGGTTCTCGCGATTCTGGAAGCGGAGCCGTTCCGCGCGACGGGTGGCGCGTTCCGAGGCATTGCCGACTTTCCGGATCATCGAGTGCTCGAGGAGTGGGCGACGACCGTTGAACGAGCGAGGGTCTTGGTTCGCGTCGGAATACCAATCGCTCCAGGCGGCGTTCTCGAGCGCCTCCTCGAGAAGTTCAGCATCGGCAGCGAGATGGAGGCGCTGTTCTTCACGGGCTCCTTTGTCGGCAGTGAGTCGGATTGGCTTGAGCGCAAGAAGGCGCAGCTCCAGCCGTTGCTGAGCCCCCCGGCGAGTCCATCGCTACGCGGTTGGGCCAAGCGTTTGATGAAGCGATTGGAGGCAGACATCGCCCGGAGTCGCTCGGTCCAGAAGGCTTACGAGATAGGAGTCTTGCCACTGCCCTGGGTCGCTGAGCGCTGAACTCAGGTCAGCTGCAAGAGGGGCACGGTATTGGGCAGTGCCTCGAGGAACCTGTCCGTCAGCACCAGCAACCCGTCGTCGAGCGCCGAGCGGTTGAAGGTCTGCGCTCGAGGTCACGCCTCACGGCGAAGTCATCGGCAGCGGGTGCGGCACGTCGCTCATCGACTCTTGCTCGACGTCGTCGGCCTCGACCGCCACCTTCGCCACCCGGGCCGCGTTCAGCCGCGCCTTCACGTACTTCGGCGAGAGATCCATCGCCTGCTGGTAGGCGCTCTTCGCGTCGTCGGCGCGCCCGACGCGCTCGTAGGCCACCCCCAGGTTGTTGTGCACGTAGGCCACCGTGGGCAGGTGCTCGGCGGCCTCTTCGAGGATCTCGACGGCCTCGGTGTTCAGGTTCGCGCGCAGGTACGCGAGCCCCAGGTTGTTCATCGCGTACCCGTGGTCTGGCTGCAGGCCCACCACGATCTTGAAGCTCGCGATGGCCCCCGTCAGATCGCCCTGGGCGAGCTGCGCCAACCCGGTGACCTGAAACGCCTCGGGGTTGCCCGGGTCGCGCGTGGCCGCCTCTTTCCCAGCCGCGATCGCCTCGGGCAGGGCGTGCCCGCTCAAGAGCGCCCGCGCCTGCCGAATGCACGTCACGGCGTCGTCTGGCCGTCGACCCGCCAGCCGCGAAAGGGCTTCGGCGGCGACCAGCGGCTGCCCGGCCTGGCGGCCCAGCTTCGCGATCACCTCGAGGGTCTGCTCGTCATCGGGGCTCGCGTAGAGCGCGCGGCGCGCCTCGGTGAGGGCTCCGCGAGGGTCGGCGTCGTTGGCCAACACCCGCGCGCGCGCCAGGTGATCGATCGACGGCGAGTCGTGCACCAGCGCCAGCGCGTCGACCACCTCCTTCGGCAGGTCGACCTTCACCAGGGGCACCCCCGAGTCGGGCTTCTCCATCACCGGCCGGGCGGCGATGACGGTTGCCGCTGCGACGGTGACGGGCCTGGCGGTGACGACGGTGGGGCGCTCACATGCTGAGAACGAGAGGGCGGCGGCGATGGCTGAGACGATTCGCTTCTTCATGACGGGGTCCTGTGGGTGGGTGGAGTCGGGAACGTCGTTCCCACCACCCTGCAGAGCGAGCGTCATGCCAGCCTGGAAGCGCGGCCGCCCCTTCGTGGTAGAGGCAGGCCCGTCATGAGCACCGAGCAGGACACAGAAATCGCGCGTCGCCGCACCTTCGCCATCATCTCGCACCCCGACGCGGGCAAGACGACCCTCACCGAGAAGCTGCTGCTCTACGGCGGCGCCATTCACCTCGCCGGCAGCGTGAAGGCCCGCCGCGCCAAGCGCTACGCCACCTCGGACTGGATGGCGATCGAGAAGGAACGCGGCATCTCGGTCACCTCGTCGGTGTTGCAGTTCTTCTACCGCGACCACGCGGTCAACCTGCTCGACACCCCGGGTCACCAGGACTTCTCGGAAGACACCTACCGCACCCTCGCCGCCGCCGACGCCGCGGTGATGCTCATCGACGCCGCCAAGGGCGTCGAGCCGCAGACCATCAAGCTCTTCAAGGTGTGCCGGCTGCGCGGCATTCCCATCTTCACCTTCGCCAACAAGCTCGATCGCTACGGCCGAAGCCCGCTCGAGCTGATGGACGAGCTCGAGAAGGTGCTCGGCATTCGGGCCTACCCCATGAACTGGCCCATCGGCTCGGGGCCCGAGTTTCGCGGCGTGTACGATCGCCGCACCCACAACGTGCACGTGTTCTCGACCACTGGCCGCCACGGAGAGCGCGAGGTCGAAGAGAAGATCGTTCCGCTGGCGGGCGACGAGATCAAAGCCTTCCTGAGCGACGCCGAGCTCGAGAAGCTGAACGAAGACATCGAGCTGCTCGACATCGGCGGTGACGAGTTCTCGCTCGAGAAGGTGCTCTCGGGCCAGCTGTCGCCGATGTTCTTCGGCTCGGCGATGACCAACTTCGGCGTGCGCCCCTTCCTCGACGCCTTCCTCGAGCTGGCGCCGGCGCCCAGCGGCCGGGAATCGAGCGCCGGCTTCATCGCGCCGACCCGCGAGAAGTTCGCGGGCTTCGTGTTCAAGATTCAAGCGAACATGGACCCCGCCCATCGCGATCGCATCGCCTTCTTGCGCGTGGTCTCGGGCCACTACGTCAAGGGCATGAACGCCTTTCACACCCGACTGGGCAAAGAGATTCGCCTCGCCAAGCCGTCACAGTTCATGGCCAGCGAGCGCACCGTCATCGAAGACGCCTGGCCGGGCGACGTCATCGGGCTCTTCGACTCGGGCCAGTTCCGCATCGGCGACACCCTGCTCGAGACGGGCAGATTCGACTTCGAGTGCGTGCCCCGCTTCTCACCCGAGCACTTCGCCGTCATTCGCGCGAAGGACCCGCTGCGGCGCAAGCAGATGGAGAAGGGCCTCGAGCAGCTCGCGGAAGAGGGCACCATTCAGATCTTCCAGCAGCCGCAGATGGGCATGAAGGACCCCATCGCCGGGGTGGTGGGGCAGCTGCAGTTCGAGGTGCTGCAGTACCGCGTCGAGCACGAGTACGGCGCGCAGATCCTCGTCGACAAGCTGGGCTATTCCATCGCCCGCTGGGTGGTGGGCGCGAAGTTCGACCCCAGGGCCTTCGACTGGGAAGGCAACCGCCAGACGGTGACCGATCGCGACGGGCTGTACCTCGTGCTGTTCCGCGACGAGTGGGCGCTGCGCCACGCAGAAGAGAAGCACCCCGAGTTCACGTTCCAGGCGCACGCTCCGCAGCTCAAGGCGTCGAGCGTCATCGCCAGCGTCGGCTAAGGGCCTGGCGAGCAACACCCTGTCCGAACCCGTCGACGCGTCGTCGTCGCGGTCCCGCTGAGGACGCGCCAGGACGCCTGTGGGTCGCGCGCCTCGTCACCGATGTCTGGGCACGGTGTTGCGACTGGGGCCCTCACGCTCGAGCGTGAGCGGCTCGAACGGCCAGCGAAAGCCGTCGAAGCGCAGCGTCTGAGCTCGACCGAGCGCCTCACCGGGCCGCAGCACCGTCACCGGCACGTCGTTGGGCCCTCGGCTCGCAGCGACCCGCTCGGGGTAGGGGTCGGCGTCGGGGTTCTCTTCGTGCCACGACGCGCCCTGCACGGGCTCTCCGGGGAAGCCGGGGTACCTCGGGCCCATGCCCTCACGCCAGTACCAGGGAGCTCCGCCGTCGGCGCAGGGCACCAGGGTCTGCGCGCCCAGCCGCCGGGCATACTCGAGCGCCTCCTTCGGGCCCGCCATCAACTGCTGCGGCGTGGTGAGCGCGCTGGCTGGCACGTTCACCAGGTACGCGTCGAGGGTGGTGAAGCTGAAGAAGATGGGCGCCAGACGAAAGCCGCGCACTCCGCAGAAGAGTGTGTCGATGGGGCCTCCGCGCCGCGCCAGGTCGCACACCTCGTTCATCGAGCCGCGCACGTCGTGACCCGAGTCGGCGAAGAACGCTGCCGAGGTGGTCGGGCCCCGCACCACGAAGGTCGAGCCCACGTTGAAGAGCGTCTCGTCGACGCCGGGCCCGTCGGTGGGCTGCTCCCCGTAGAAGGGCAGGGCGTGCACCGAGAGCGGCCCCACCGCGCGGCTCGAGTGCCAGGAGAGCGGCGTCACGTTGGTGAAGCCCAGCTGCTCGAGCCGGGTCGCGCAGTCGGTCGAGAACAGGCTCTCGCGCTCGACCGGCGGCACGAAGATGCGCGTGTCCCGCGGCAGGGTCAGCAGCGAGCCGAGGTGAAAGTGATCGCCGTGCGAGTGGGTGATGCACACCGCGTCGATGGGCCCCAGGTCACGCGCGTGCATCGGCTGGTAGGCCGGCAGGTCGAACGCGTCGCTGGGCCTGAAGTACGGGTCGATCAGCACCGCGCGCCCAGCATCGCGCAGCAGCGTGGTGTGGTGGCCGATGAAGGTGCAGCCCTCGGCGGGCAGCGCGGGGCGCTCGGTCAGCGGCTCGAGCCAGCGGGCCTCCTTCAGCGCAGACAGGAGGTCCCGGCACACCTCGACGCGCGTCAGCAACCGCTTCTCGTCCGTCGACAGCCCCCGACCGAGCGCCGCGCAGAGATCGGCCACGGCTGGCCACTCGTCGCTCGCCACGTCGAGATCGAAGCCCACGTCACCCCCGCGAACGTGCAGCACCCTAGGCGGGAACTTCGACGGCTCGGGCCACAGCACCGAGGCCTTCAGCTGCGCGCGGCCCTTCACCGTCTTGCCTGTGGTGAGCTGGGCGTAGGCCTTCGTCTGCTCGAGCTGGCGGACGAGCGCGCGGGCCTGCTTCAAGGCCTTCGCTGGTCCCATCGCCTGCACGGCGAGCTTCAGCGACCGGTGCGCCAGACGAACGGCGCGAGAAGCAGGCCCGAGAATGGAGCACCCGAGATCTTCATGATGATCGGCCTGCGTCTTCGAGCGCGCGAGGACGGCGAGGCTGACGCTGCGACGGAAGGTCAACGGGGTCATGGTTTTCCTGTAGCCGACTCCTGGCGGCAGTCATGACTTTCGGACCGGTGCCGTGAAGGTCGGTGTTCGAGTGCGGCAGGGTGAGGCGCGCCGGCCATGGCGCCCGCTCAGTCATCACGCTCGTCCCACTTCCTCATCGCTTCTTCGACCCGGGTCGTGGGCTCGACCACGAGCGGCATCTCTCCGGAATCCGGCACGAGGACCAGTGGTCCCGTCGCGCCGGTCAGACGGATGAGGAACGCAATGATCAGGTTGGGCCAGCCCTTCTCGAAGGAGAAGTGACACGGTTCGTCGTCCCCCGTGTTCTCGAGGATGTCGAGCAATGCCCAGGGACCGTTCTCGGCGTCTCGAGGGGAAAGGGCAATCTGGCCCAGGAGGGCACCCTTGTTGATCACGGTCGGCTTCACGTTGGGCATCGCCTTCGCGACGCGCTGCAACTCCGCCGGCGTGGGCATTCGGCTGGGCGGCAGCTTCTTCGGGACGGCGGTCTTCGATTTCCGGAGGTACGCGGCGAGCTTCGAGTCGAGTGGGAATACCGAGTACCCGTTGCCCATGTCACCTTCGTACCGAAGACCACGCGTTCAAGCGTGTGCCTCGAACAGTCGGTGGGGAGCGGGCGGGATCCCAGCGGGCTGAACAGGCGCCGCGACCATCTACCGCAGCTGTCCAAGGGCCAGGCGCGCCAGGGTCGCCAGCAGCTCTTCCCTCGTGAGGCCCAGCTCGGTGGTGAAGTCGTTGTCGTGGTTCGAGGCCCAGGCGTGCAGCGCCGCGAACGCCTCGGCGCGCCGGGTCGACGCCACCACGATGGAATAGCTCTGCGCCCCGTCGACCCCGAACACGCTCGACGACGAGGTCGAGAGGATCTCGGCGAACAGCCCCTGCCGATGCAGCGCGGCGCACAGCTTCTGGGCGATCAACACCTGATCGGTTCGCACCAGCAGCTCGGTGCGCTCGCCGGCGCCCAGCGGAGGGCCTTCGACCTCGGGGCCCGCGTCCTCTTCGTCACCCTCGAACGGCTCTGCGAAGAGCGCGGTGGCCTTCGCCTCGTCTTCTTCTTTGACGCGAATCTCGAGCTCGCCGTTGGGCAACGCGGCGGTCTCGGCGGCGATGCCTTCTTGAGACAACACGGCGAGCCAGTGCTCGGCCAGCTCGGGGCCCAGGGTGGCGATGACGATGCTCATGGCACCTTCGAGTCTCGCCCACGCTCTTCGCCGGGGCTACTGCCTCACGCGCGCCGGGTCGCCTTTTTCACGGCTGGCCGCTTCCTGGCCGGGACCATCACCGCGTCGACCGCCGTCGGTCGTTCGCCGAGCACCTCGGCCAGCGCGCGCATGCCGTCGGTCACCGTGAAGACGCCGATCACCTTCTGGTTGGCGTCGACCACCACCGCGCTGCCCAGCTTGTGCTTCGCCAGGTGACGGGCGACCACCTCGAGCGGCTCGCTCGGGGGCACGGTGTACGGCGCCTGGCTCATCGCCTCTTCGATGGGCACGTCGTCGGGGTCGACCTTCGCCAGCGCCTCGACGATCGCGATGTCGCGGTCGCTCACCACGCCCACCAGCGCGTTTCCGTCCAGCACTGGCAGGTGCCGAATCTTGTAGGCCTTCATCATGTTCGCGGCGTCTGCCAGTGACAGCGACACGCCGATGGTGTGGGGCGTCTTCGTCATGAAGTCCTGCACGAGAATGGTCCGGGTCATGCGTCGTGCCTCAGCAACCGCCTTGCCAGTGCGGTTTCACTCGGAGGAGCACGCTCGAAGCCCGCAACGCCTGCACGCGCTTCGCTTTCGACGAACGCTCTGCGTCAGCCGAACAGCGGCCCCAGCGTGCCGATGAGATCGAGATCCATCGGCTCGAGCACCAGATCCCCCGCCAGCACCGCGAGTTGGGCATTCTTGCGGCCCTTCACCAGCGCCGTGAAGTCTTCACCCGAGCACCGCACCGTCAGCTTCGCCGGGCCGGTGAGCCCCTTCGAAATGAAGCCCTCGGCCTTCGTCAGATCGACGGTCCACTGGCCGCCGCCCTCACCCGACAGGTCGAGGTGAATGAGCCCGTCGAAGGCCTCGCGCACCTCGGGGTGCTTCTCGAGCCTTCCCGCGAAGTCCTGGGTGACGATCTTCTCGGCCGCAGACACCTTCGCGGTCGGCGGGCGCACGGTGGCCTCGTCGCTGCCCACCACGGCGGGGTTGACCTGCGACTGCTTGCTGTTGCGGAACGCGTCGAAGCGCTCCTTCGAGAACATCCTGGCGCCCTCGTCGCGAGCGGTCTCGTAGACCTTCTTCAGCTGCTCCCCGGGCATCTCGGGGTTGCGGAAGTACTCCATGGCCGCGCGGCCGATGGCCCAGTTCATCGCGTAGGCCGCGGGCACCGTCAGCAGCGCCCCGACCACCGGTAACAGCGCCTTGATGCCCTGCCGCGCCAGCATGCCGATGCCGGCCACGGCGCCCAGCTCGAGGATCAGGTCCTTCGCGTCTGCCTGGGTCACCTTGCGCCCGTAGACATGGCCTACCGTCATCACCATCGCCGACTGCATGGGCAGGCTCAGCACCGCATCGGAGAACGGAATGGGGGACACCGCCACCACCGCGCAGCCGTAGCTGGCCATGTTGACGACGTCGCGCGCCGCCTTGTCCCGATCGGCCTCGGGCGAGGCGCTGAAGTCCTTCTTGCGAATGTCTTCCAGGGTGTCGAGCCAGGACATGGGTTGCACCTTAACCCTCGCGGCCCCGGGCGCGTTCCCTTGTCAGCGGCGCAACAACCGCCCGTTGGGGGCCTTGGGCGCCTTCATGCCGAAGGGCACCACCAGCCGCCCGTTGTGGTCGTCTTCGCGCAGGGCGATCTTCTGCTCTTTCACCTCGCGCGCGACGGAGGGGCCCACCCAGAAGCCCTTGGGGTCACCTTTGCGGAAGGTCTTCGTCAGCCAGGTCTGCAGCTCGAGCACCCGCGCGCGGAACTTGTCCGACGCGGCGTCGCGACGACCGGTCTGCTGGGTCACCTCGAGCTCGGCCCACAGCTGCCCCGACAGCAGCTCACCATCGTCGTTCAAGACGCTGCGTTCCCAGAAGAGCGCCGGAGAGCGCACCTCGTCGACCCGCCAGAAGCCCTTGTCGGGGCCGCGCTTGATCGGGTCCACCAGCGCGGGGCCCAGGTCGCTCGCCACCAGGTAGATCTCGCGCTCCGGCAGCTGGGCGATGGTGTCGACCGTACAGCGAAAGGTCTTCCAGTCTGGCGGCACCCGTCGCGGGTAGACCTCGAACAGGCTCTGCTGAAGAAACCGCACGAAGCTGACCTCGTCTTCGCGGTTCATGAAGGTGAAGAGCTGGTGGGCCATGGCGAGCGTCGCAATCGCACGCAAACCAAAGCCCGACAAGCAGGGTCGGTTCCCGGGGCGCGAGCCCGTGAGGCCGCCAGGAACTGCGTCGCCGCGCCGGCTGGCTCGACTCGGGTCGACGGTGCGCATAAGCCGCGGCCGCCATGCCCCTGGTCGACGCTCAGCGCGGAGTGCCCTCGACCTCGCGACCGCCCTGGCGCTGGCTTTTCGTGCTCGCGGTGCTGCCGCTGATCGACGCGGTGTTTCGCATGGGCCGGCTGCACCCCGACGAGATCTACCAGGCGCTCGACCCCGCCATGAGCCGCGCCTTCGGCTTCGGGGTGATGGCGTGGGAATGGCAGGCGGGTCTTCGCAACTGGTTCGTCCCGGGGCTGTTCTCGCTGCTGCTGCGCGCCTGCGAGGCGGTCGGCATCACCGACGTGCAGGGCCGCCGCTTCGTGCTGGCGCTCCCGCAGGCTGCCCTGCACCTGGCGATGCTGGGCGCCGTCTGGCGGTTCTCGGCGCGTCGGGCAGGTGAGGTGGCCGCGCGGGTGGCCGTGCTGCTGATCGGCCTCAACCCGCTGGTGATCTTCTTCGCCGGCCGCACCCTGAGCGAGTCGTTCTCTGCGGCCTTGCTGGTGTGGGGCCTCGAGCGCCTCGACGAGCGGGACGACCACCGCTGGCACGTCGGCTTCTTCGGGGGCGTCCTGCTGGGCGTCGCCGAGGTCACCCGGTACGGCTCGGCGGCCTTCATCGTGCCAACGCTGGTGGTGCTCGCGGCCACGCGTCGCTTCCGGGTGCTGGCTCTCTGCGTGGCGGGGGGAACGCTGGTCGCCCTGGGGCTGGGCCTGCTCGACAAGCTCACCTGGGGAACGACCCTGCCGACCGCGCGCCTGGGCGGCTGGTGGCACTCGCTGCTCGAGTACGTCGTCTACAACATCATCAGCGGCAAGTCGGCGTCGTTCGGCACCAGCCCCTGGTTCTTCTACCTGCCGCGGCTGCTGTTCGCGCCCGTCGGCCTGCTCGGCCTGTTCCTGTGGCGGTGGGACAAGGCCGCGCGCGCCTGGCTCTTCGCGGTGCCCGCGCTGGTGTACGTGTTCTCGATCAGCGTCACCCCCCACAAAGAAGACCGCTTTCTCTACCCGGCGCTGGTGCTGCTCTGCGTGGCTGGAGCACCCGCCGTCGCCAGGGCCGCCCTCACCGGCGTCCCGCTCGCGCCCCGCTGGGTGTCGGCGGGCATCTCGAGGTCGTTGGCCGCCGTGGCGGTGCTTGCGTCGCTCGCTGTGCTGGTGGTCACCAGCGAGCTCAAGCCCACCCGGCCCGAGCTGTTTCGCCTCACCACCCGCGCCAGCCGCGAGGGCACGGGCCTGATCGTGATGAATGAAGGGCTCTGGGGGGCCGGGGGCGCCTTCTTCATGAACGGCAGCAACGTCTTCTTCCGCTCCCAAGAGCCGAAGCCCACCAGCACGCGGTGGTGGTGCACCTGCGACTTCCCCGAAGAGGGGTGCCTGCAAGCGGCGGCGCAGACCAGCCTCTTCAACCGCGCCATCTTCATGGACCCGCACGACCCGCCCCGCACCGAGCGCTCGCTCAAGGCCTTCGAGGCCCTCGGCTTCTCGGTCGTCGACAAAGACGGCGACGGCTTCTACCTGGTCCGTGGCGCGAACTGAGCACGGCGCCCCGAACCAAAAAAAAGCCCCGCTCGGCCAACCTCGGCAGAGCGGGGGAAAGGGGACGGCCAGAGCACACGCGAAGTAACGCTACCGTTGCTTCCTTCCGGACCTGGCGGGGTTCACGGCCCCGCGTTGCCCTGACCAGAAGATTGTACGGAGAGGGTGGGATTCGAACCCACGAAACCCTTTCAGATTTACACGCTTTCCAGGCGTGCGCCTTCGGCCGCTCGGCCACCTCTCCTCAGACCTCGAAAGCGGAGAGAGTAGGATTCGAACCTACGATACCGTTACCGGTATGCCTGATTTCGAGTCAGGTGCCTTCGACCACTCGGCCATCTCTCCAGGTTCAACACGTCTGAAATTCTATTCACTTGTCTGTCTTCACCGGCGCCTTCTTCAATCGCAGCTGCTGGAAAAACGTCGTCAAGACTGCGCTGCATTCCTCCGCCAGCACCCCTTGACTGACCTCGACCTGATGGTTGTGCCGGGGCTCACGCGCCAAATCATACAGAGAACCAACCCCGCCTGCTTTTCGGTCTGTCGCCCCGAACACCAGCCTCGACACCCGCCCTTGAACCATCGCCGCAGCGCACATGCCGCACGGCTCCAACGTCACGTAGACCGTCACCCCCACCAGCCTCCACGCCCCCAACACCTTCGCGGCGTGCTGCATCGCCGCCAGCTCTGCATGCCCGAAGGGGTCCCGGTCGAGCTCTCGAAGGTTCAAGCCGCGGCCGATGATCACCCCGTCTTTCACCGCCACGGCACCGACCGGCACCTCGCCCAGCAGAGCAGCCTGCCGCGCGAGCCCCAGCGCCTCTTTCATGAACCCTTCATCCTGCGCGCTCGCCACCACACACCACCACAGAAGTGGAAGCGCTCCCTGGAGGATTCGAACCTCCGGCCTTTGGATTCGTAGTCCAACGCTCTATCCAGCTGAGCTAAGGGAGCTTCGTTTCAGCACGACCCGGTGCGGAGAGAGAGGGATTCGAACCCTCGATACACTTTCGCGTATACAGGTTTAGCAAACCTGCGCCTTCAGCCGCTCGGCCATCTCTCCACAAAAAAGTCTGTCAAAGATCATCCAGCCGACCAAAACACACTCACGACAACACAATCCACGGAGCAGGAAGGATTCGAACCTTCGGATACCTTTCAGCATCGGCGGTTTTCAAGACCGCTGCCTTCAGCCGCTCGGCCACTGCTCCCTGCTCCGAACGCTCTCGTCTGTCTAGAAGCTCGAGAGAATCACCCTTTCGAATGTCTTCAGCGCTCAACCTGAAATCGAGGCGTCCAGACCGTGCGAGCCCTGAACCCTGACGGCACCAGCCTTCCGTCAAGGGCGCCCTGCTATCGCAAGGGCCAGGGCGACGCAACGCACTTTTCCCACCCTCACGCCAGGGGCGTCAGCTCGGTCAGCCCGCCCATGTACGGCACCAGCACCGGCGGCAGCTTCACGGTGCCGTCTTCCCGCTGAAAGTTCTCGAGGATCGCCACCACCGTGCGCCCGACCGCCAGGCCAGACCCATTGAGGGTGTGCAGCAGTTGGGGCTTCTCCTGGGGCCCAGGTCGAAACCTGATCTTCGCGCGGCGGGCCTGAAAGTCGCCGAAGCACGAGCAGCTCGAGATCTCGCGGTACGCGTTCTGACCCGGCAGCCACACCTCGAGATCGTAGGTCTTGGTCGACGCGAAGCCCATGTCGGCGGTGCACAGCAGCACCACCCGGTAGTGAAGGCCCAGCACGTCGAGGATGGAGGCCGCGTCGCGGGTCAGCTGCTCGAGGGCCTCGAGCGAGTGGTCCGGCCGCGCGAACTGCACCAGCTCGACCTTGTGGAACTGGTGCATACGAATGAGGCCGCGGGTGTCCCGGCCCGCCGAGCCGGCCTCGGCCCGAAAACACGGACTGCTGGCCACGTACTTCACCGGCAACGGCCCCTCGAGGATCTCGTCGGCGTGGTAGTTGGTGACCGGCACCTCGGCGGTGGGAATGAGGAAGTACTCGTCGGGCCCGCTGGTCTTGAACGCGTCGATCTCGAACTTGGGCAGCTGGCCGGTGCCGGTCATCGACTGCCGTGACACCAGGTACGGCGGCGACAGCTCGAGGTAGCCCGCGCGGGTGTGCTGGTCGATCATGAACGCCGTCAGCGCCCGCTCGAGCCGCGCCAGGGCGCCCTTCGAGAACGCGAACCGGCTGCCCGACACCTTGGCGGCCCGCGCGAAGTCCAGCATGCCGAGCTGTTCCCCGAGGTCGAAGTGCTGCTTCGGGGTGAACAGAAACACCGGCTTCTCGCCCACCACGCGCTCCACGCGGTTGTCGGCTTCCGAGGCCCCCACCGGCACCGACTCGTGGGGCACGTTGGGCACGTTCATCACCAGGCCCGACAGCTCGTCTTCGATCACCTTGAGCCTGGCCTCGGCGTCCTTGATGAGCTGCCCGAGCGCCTTCATCTCGGCCTTGAAGCCCTCGTCCTTGAACTTCGAGGGGTCCGCTTTGGCTCGCTCCTGGGCCGCGTTGCGCGTGGCCTGGTTCCCTTCGAGCTCGATGTTCAGGCGCCGGCGCTCACCGAAGAGCGCCTTGAAGCCAGACAGGTCGAGGCTTCCACCACGAGACGACAGCCGCGCCAGCACGGCGTCGAAGTTCTTCGCCACCCAGTTGAGATCGAGCACCTACTTGTTCTCCCCTTTGAGGTAGTCGATGTCGTCCACCACCACCCCCTTCACCTTCTCGTCGTCGGTGGTGACCTTGAGGTACTCTTGCCAGGTGGCGATGGCCTCTTTCTTCTTGCCCATGTCTTTGAGCAGGTAGCCCAGGCGCTTGAAGGCTTCACCGTTCTGCGGGTCGACCTTGACGGCCTTCTCGTACCACTCGACGGCTTTCAGGTACTGCTTGGGCCCCTTCTCTTCATACGCGTTGGCCAGTCGAGCGTAGGCGTAGGCGAGGCTCGGGTTGTCCGGGTCTGCCTCGACCGCGCCCGTGTAGGCCTTGATCGCGCCGTCCCAGTCCTCGAGCTTGGTGTAGGCGTCGCCGGTCGCGGCCCGGGACGTGTTCCTTCCCGGGTCGACCGCGAGCACCTTGTTGAAGTTCTCGATGGCCGACTTCAGCTCGCCCCGGTCCAGGTAGATGCGGCCCAGGGTCTCGAGCGCGTCGGCGTAGCGGGGGTCAGCGTCGATGGCGGCCTTGAACTCGACGATCGCCTCGTCGAGCTTCTTGGCGTCCGCGAGGATTCGCCCGTGCCAGTACTTGTACAGCGGGTTCTTCGCGTCGCTCTCGAGGGCGCGCTTGATGGCTTCGATGGCCTGGCTGTGATCGCGCGACGCGTTCTTCACCCGCGCCATGTAGAAGTTTCCGTCTGAGTGGCCCGGCTCTGATTGCAGGGCGCTCGCCAGGTGGTTGAGCGAGTTGCTGAGCTGCCCCTGCTCGAACTCCACGGCGCCCAGGGTCACCACCACCTGGGTGTTTCGGGGCTCTTCTTCGCGGGCTTTCTCGAGCTCCTGCACGGCCTCTGGCAGGCGCTGCAGCTTCCACAACGCGGTGCCCTTCTGCAGGCGCCCCCCCAGCAGCCGCGGGTTCAGTTCGAGAGCCTTCTCGATGTACGACAGCGCCGCGTCGGGCTTCCCCTTGTCGAGGGCCACCTTCGAGAGCCCGCGAAACGCCTCGCTGGACAGCACGTTGAGCTCGCTGGCTTCCTTGAACTCACGCTCAGCGCGGTCGAGGTCGCGCTCGTAGTACGCCAGCTCGCCCATACCCACGTGCAGCGCGGCGTTCTTCGGCTCTTTCTCGAGGCCCTGATCGAGCACCGGCAGCGCGTCAGAGAACCGCCGGAATCGAACGTACAGGCGCGACAGGTAGAGGTACGCGTCGGCGATGGTCGCGTCTGCCGCGATGGCGCGCTTGTACGCTTCTTCCGCGGCCTTCGAGTCGTCGAGCGCGTCCGAGACGCGCCCCGACAGGTACGAGAGCGTGGCGTTGCCGGGGAAGCGGGCGTTGGCTCCGGCCACCACCTTGGTGGCCTCATCCATCTTGCCCAGCAGAATCAAGGCCGACAGGTACCCTTCCGTGTAGTCGAGGTTGTCGGGAGCCGCGGTGGCGGCCTCCCTGAAGGGCACCACGGCCTTGTCGGGCTGATTGAGCACCAGCAGCACGCGCGCCATGCGGCCCTGCGTGAAGGCGTTCTTGGGGTCTGCCTTGAGGGCCGCCTCGAACACCGGCACCGCCTCGGCCATCTGCTGCTCGACCGCCAGGGCCTCACCCTTGAGCGCGAGCGCCTTGCCGAGCTCGGTCGGCCCCATCTGGCTCTTCTGTTCATCGGTGAGCAGGGTGGCCAGCACCTCTTCGCCCTTGACCTTGTCCTTGCGGGTGACGAGCAGCAGCTCGGCCAGCTCGAGGCCTGACGACACGTGATCGGGGTCGGCGGCGACGGCCTGCTCGAACTTCGCGATCGCCTCGTCGAGCTCGTTCTGCCTGAGGTGCAGCCGCGCCATCTGGTGCAGCGCTCGTGCGCTCTTCGGGCTCTTCTTCACGATCTGCTCGTACTCGGCCCGCGCCTGCCCCAGCGCCTTTTTGTCGAGGTAGGCCTCGGCGCGCAGGAAGGACAGCTCGAGATCGTCCTGGTTCTCTTCGCGCGCGAGGGCTTCACTCGCCAGGGCCAGCGCGCCTTCGGCGTCGCCGTGGGCGAGCGTGGCCCCGGTGCGCGCCTTGAGCACTTCGACGTGTTTTTCACCCAGCAGCTCGATGTTGCTCAGCTCGCCGTCCGCCTGCTTGACTTCGTCCCGGGTGGCAGCCCCGTACTTGCGATCGAGGTAGTAGATCGCCTGGCTCCAGACGGCGCGAGCCTCGGGGTACTCCTTGACCGCCAGCGCCTGGTTCGCGAGGTCGCGGGCGCCCCGATACGACTTGAAGGTGTCCTTGATGAAGCCGGCGCGCGCCTGCGCCAGGTACCCGAATTCCCGGGTGTCGGCCTTCACCTTCGAGGGGAAGATCTTCTTCAAGAAGAACCAGCCGTACGGCGTCGCCAGGCCCGAGAAGGCGCCCACCCCCATGACCGACGCGACGAAGAGGCCCGCGAAGATCAAGGGCAGCCGCTTGACGAACGGCACCGGCGCCTTGCTCTCGACCACCGCCACGGCGGCCATGCGGCCCTCGTAGAGCTGCTTGAGCTTCTCCATCGAGGGGCCCTTGGGCTTCTCCTCGACCGCCGGCATTCCCATCTGGGTGGCTGAGCGCGCCGGAGATTCCATCAGCTTGGCGATGACCGACTGGAACGCCGGTTCCCCGCCGATGGGCTGCCAGGCCTCGGCGTCGAGCGAGACCTCTTCGTTGCCGAGCAGCTGGGCCTCTTCCAGCATCTTGACGATCACGGCTTCTTCGAAAGGGCCGAACACCTTGCCGCTGCGCCGCTTGATGTGGAACCGGCGCACGGGAGCGGCCGCCGCCTGCGCGCCCGCGTCCTTCGCGGTGTCGTCGATGAACGACAACATCTCGAGCCCGTCCGAGGGGCCTTGCGGCTTCTGGCTCGATGACGGAATCGGCGCCGCCAGGTCGACCTCGAGGTCATCTGACGGCGGGCGGGCTGCGGCGCTGGTGGGGTCGAACTCGAGGTCACCCCCGCCGACGGGCGCCGCTGGGCTCTGGCCAGGGTCGAATTCCCCGAAAGAAGGCGCCGACCCGGACTCGGAAGATGGCGCGTTGAAGTCGAAGGCCAGATCGTCGGAGGCGCGCGCGGGCGCCGCCGCAGGAGTGGCGCCGAAGTCGAACGCGCTCGCAGCAGGAACAGGTGCCGGTGCGGGCGGCGCGTCGAAGCTGAACCCGCCGCCAGCCCCGAAGTGCGAGGCAGGGGCTGGGGCGGGTGGCGCCTCGCCAAAGTCGAACGCGCCCGGGTCGTTGGGTTGGGCGGAGGAGGGCGGAGCCTCGAAGTCGAACGCGCCTCCCCCTGCGGGTCCACCGCCAGACCCGTTGGGAAGCTCGGGGAAGTCGAACCCTCCCGGGGACTCTGCCTCAGGTGCTGAAAAGTCACCGAAGTCGTCGGTGGTGGGAATATCGGCTTCCGGGTTGAACGCCTGGGGCGGTGGTGAGAAGCCGCCGGGCGAGACGCCGACCGATGACGGGCTGCTGAAGTCGACCTCGAGGGAATCGCCGCTGCCCTCGAACCCGCGCGGCGCCGCACCGGCCCCCGAGACGCTGGGTGAGACAGCCCCCGGAAGGGGAATCGCACCGGCTGACGACCGCGGCGAGGCGCCTGGCGAGGACCGCGGCGATGAAGCGGCGGCCCCTGGCAGGGGAATGGCTCCTGCCGATGCATGGCTCGGCGACGGCCCGGCAGCTGGCGCCGAAGGGCGTTGGGGCACGGGCGCAGGTCGCTGGGGGCTCACGGCGCCGGGCAGCGGAATCGCCCCGCCGCTCGCGGCCTTCGGAATCGCCGGGGCTGGCGTGCTGCTCGGGAAGTCCAGGTCGACCGAGGCCTGGCCAGGCGCCGCGTCGCCGACTCGGGTGGCCTCTTCGTCCCAGGCGGTCGGGGCCGGCTTCGCCGCGCTGATGCCGGGCAGGGGCGAGCTGCCGACGGCTTTGAGGCCGTTCCTCGAGGCGTTCGAAGGTGGCGCGACCACCTGGGTTGCGCCGGGAATGCCTGGAAAGGCCGCGTCAGGCGGGGGCATGTCTGCGGGCGCCGCCCGCGTCGGCTCATCGTCCCACGAGGTGGGCGACGGTTTGGCCGCGGTCAGGCCCGGCAATGGCACGGCGGCGCTCGGCGACGATCTCGGGGCCGCGGCGCCCGGCAGGGGAACGGCGGTCGACGTGGGCTTGACCGGGAACAACGACTGACACGTCGGGCACTTGATGCGCGCGCCACCCGGGGGGATCTTCTTGTCGTCGATGGTGAGGCTCGAATTGCACGACGGACATGCGACCTTCATGGCGCTCCTTGTGACACGGTCGTTCGATGCGCGCGCACGATACTTCAGGAGGATGCAACTGGCGATTGTCCATGCTACGCGCCGCCGCCGACGATGACCGCCGCACCGCACCTCAGCGTCGTGATCCCGGTCTACAACGAAGAGGCCATCGTCGAGTCGGCCGGCCTCGAGCTCGCGAAGGGCCTCGATGAGCGCGGCTGGGACTACGAGATCATCTTCGCCGAGAACGGGTCGCGCGACGCGACTCCATCGATCCTCGAGCGGCTGTGCGCGCAACACCCACGCCTGCGCTGGTTCCACTCGGACACGCCGAACTACGGCTCGGCGCTGAAGCAAGGCATTCAGCGCGCCCGCGGTGAGCTGATCGTGTGCGACGAGATCGACCTGTGCGACCTGGTCTTCTACGACCAGGCCATTCCGCGCCTCGACCGCCGCGAGGCCGACCTGATCGTGGGCTCGAAGGCCGCCAAAGGCTCGAGCGATCGGCGGCCCATCGTGCGGCGGGTGGCCACGCGGCTGCACAACGGGCTGTTGCGCGTCTCGTTGGGGTTCAAGGGCACCGACACGCACGGGCTCAAGGCCTTCCGACGGGTCGCGCTGTTGCCAGTCATCGAGAAGTGCGTCGTCGACATGGACGTGTTCGCTTCCGAGTTCGTGGTGCGGGCGTGGCGAGAGGGCCTCGAGGTGCGCGAGATCCCCATTCAGCTGCAAGAGAAACGACAGCCGTCGATTCACCTCTTTCGCCGGGTGCCCAACGTGCTCAAGAACGTCGCGCGGCTGGTCTATGTCATTCGGGTTCGCGGTCGGTAGCTGGCCTGGTTCGACCTCGTCGCCTCGTCCCTGCTGAGCCACCCGAACCGGAACCGTGCGCTCGATGACCAACAGGCTCGCCAGCATCTCGGTCGACCTCGACTCCCTGCCGCACTACTGCCGAATTCATGGCCTCGACGAGGCGGCGCTCGACGAGCGTGCGCGGGCGCTGGTGTCTTCGACGGCCATTCCCCGGTTCCTCGAGCTGTTCTCGTCGGTCGGCACGTCGGCGACCTTCTTCGTGATCGGCAGCGATTTGACTGACGCGGGTCTCGCCGCGGCGCTCAAGGCTTCCCACGGGCAGGGCGTCGAGCTGGCCAGCCATTCCTTCTCGCACGACTATGCGCTGTCACGGCGCAGCCGGGTCGAGATCGAGGCTGACCTGCGGCGCGCCCACCGGGCGCTCCTCGAGGCGACCGGGGTCGAGGCGGTGGGGTTCCGGGCGCCGGGTTACACGCTGTCCCCGGCGATGCTCGAGGCGGTCCAGGCGCTGGGGTATCGCTACGACTCTTCGACGTTTCCCGCGGCGCCGTACTGGCTGGCGAAGGCGGCGGTGATGGCGACCCTGGCCGCCATGGGGCGACCGTCGCGCGCCCTGCTCGATTCGCCGCAGGTGCTGCTCGCGCCGAGGGTGGCCTACCGCCCGTCGCTCGAACACCCGTACCGCCGAGGCGGGGCTGCGCTGGTCGAGCTGCCGATGTCGGTCAGCCCGCTCACCCGCCTGCCCTTCATCGGCACCTTCGCCACCTCGATGCCCTGGCCCCTGGTCGAGGCCACCTTTCGCAGGCTGCGGCACGACGCGCACGTCAACTTCGAGCTGCACGCCATCGACGTGCTCGACGCCAGCGACGGCGTGCCGGCGTGGCTCTGGCGCCAGCAGCGTGACGTCGCGGTGCCGGTGTCCGTGAAGTTGAAGCGCCTGAAGACCCTGTTCACGTGGCTCGGCGAAGACCGTGAGCGGGTCACCCTGGCGGTGGCCGCCGAGCGCCTCGCGCAGGGGCCTCGCTGATGAGCGACGAGCGGCTCGGCCGGTATCGGCTGCTGTCGCTCATCGCCACCGGGGGCATGGGCGAGGTGTTCCTCGCGCGGCAAGAAGGGCCGGCGGGGTTCTCGAAGATCGTGGTCGTCAAGCGCATCTTGCGGCACCTCGCCAAAGACCAGGGGTTCATCGATCTCTTCCTCAACGAAGCGCAGCTCGCCGCGCAGCTGCAGCACCCGCACATCGCGCAGGTCTTCGGGCTCGAGCGGGAAGGCGACACCTGGTTCATCGCGATGGAATACGTGCAGGGTCAGAGCCTGCGCGCGCTGGTCGACGCGTGTCGCGGGGCGGGGCTCACCATTCCACGGCCGGTGGCCGTGCGGCTCATCTCGCAGGTGCTGCAGGGGCTGCACTTCGCGCATCAGCTGGCCGACGAGCGCGGCCGGGCCCTGGGCATTCTGCACCGCGACGTGTCTCCCGAGAACGTGCTGGTGTCGGCCTCGGGGCTCGTCAAGCTGGTCGACTTCGGCATCGCCCGGGCCATGCGGGGGTCCGAGACGCGCGTCGGCCAGCCCAAGGGCAAGCGCTGGTACATGGCCCCTGAGCTGATGGTCGCCAACGCGCCCATCGATCGGCGTGCCGACGTCTACAGCGCCGGGGTGCTGCTGCACGAGCTGCTCTTTCTCGAGCGGCCCGAGCAGGGGGTTCAGCGAGCCGATGGCACGGTGATGGTGCTGCCGTTCGTGCCCAGGCCCGAGCTGCCCCGGCCGCTCAACGTGGCGCTGCTGCAGGCGCTGGCCCCTGCCCCGGCCGATCGCTGGAGCAGCGCGCTGGCGATGAGCGACGCCCTCGAGGCCTGGCTCACGGCCTTCGGGCACACCGTGTCGGCGGCCGACATCACCGCGCTGCTGACGCGGGTGTACGGCGACGCGAGCGCGGGGGCGCGATCGTCGGTGGTCGCCCTGGGCGACGAGGTGGGCAACACCGGGCAGCGCGCGGCCATGGTGGGGACCCAGCCGCTACTTCAGGCGCTCGATTCCGCGCCGGTTCCAGGGGCGGCTTCTCGCACCGAGCCGCTGCTGCAGATCGTGGCGCCGCCCGCGTTGCCGCCGCGCAGTCGCGCGGGTGTGTGGTTGGCCCTCTCGGGGTCGGTGACGGCGGTGGTGTTCCTCACCTTGACGGTCGGCGCCATCATCGGCTCGCGGCGGGTCGCCGAGGTGGTCTCGCCGCCGCCCGGGCCGGTCACTGCGCCGCCTGAGCCACTGCCGAAGGTTCAACAGATGCCCGAGCTGTCGCTCGAGGCTGACGCGCTCGACGCCGGTTCGGCGCAGCCGCACCCAGCGGTCGTGGTGAAGCCCGCGCGAAGGGTGCCCGGGAAGACCCGCACCGGGAAGGTGACGGTGCGGGTGAACCCGTGGGCAGAGGTGAGCTTCGCCGGAAAGAGCCTGGGCGTGACCCCGCTTCCACCCATTGACGTGCCGGCGGGGCTCGCGGTCTTCACGCTCAAGAACCCGCAGCTGGGAGTGACCCGCCGGGTGAGCGTCAAGGTGCCCGCGGGTGGCTCGGTGGTCCTCAAGGCTGACCTGTTCAAGGACTGAAGACGTGTCGTTTCCTGCAGCCACCACCGCGATGGCGCCGGCAGGAAGCGTCACGTCTGGGGGGCTGGGCAGCAGCTCACGGTGTTTCGGATTTCTTCACGGAACCACGTTGCTGGGACTCGTCAGGGGATGCTGCCCTTGAACGCACCTTCCGTGAAGAAGTTCGCAACAGGCTGGCCACCAGCCCCGCGAGCGGCCCGCAGCTCACCTCACGAAGCCGGCAGCTTCCTGGTGGGCACATGACCGACGAGCAACGACGAGATCGACCGAAAGACCGAGCGAGGCAGGCTCAACTCAGTCGATTTCTGGGGGAGGGCCCCGGAGGATGCCCAGGAAGCGTTCCGGCGACTTGAGCGCTGCGTTGCCGCGCAAGGCTGTCGGCGCGAAGCGAGACGGGTCACGACCTCAGCTTCAGCAGCGCCGTCCCGAGCGACGCTGCGGAAGATCGCTTCCGACGGCTTTCAACGGCTGTTAGCGACAGTGGCGTGCTCCGAAGTACCTTGAAGGCATGGCGCGATGGGCCGTGCTCGTCATCTCTCAGCAGCGCATCGCGCCGACCGAGGTGCCAGTTTCACGGCCCTTGATCGTCGGTCGCGGGCGCAGCGCCGGCCTCGAGGTGAAGGACCCGCTGGTCGACGAGCGGCACCTGTCGCTGAGGGTCATCGGAGAGCGCCTCGAGCTCGACCCGCTGGGCGGAGCGTCGGGGGTCGCCGTGAACGAGGTCGCCTGCCGGTCGCCCGTCATGCTGAGCGCGGGGGACGAGGTGGTGCTGGGCGAGACGCGGCTGCTGGTGGTCGACCTGGGCCGTCAGGCGCCGAAGGTGCCGCGGCTGGTGACCGAGGGAGAGCTGACGGCCCGCCTCGAAGAAGAGGTGCAGCGCGCAGGGACCCGGCGCGCGGTGGGCTTCGCGCTGCTGTCGACGCAGGGCCTCAACGTCGCGGCGCGGCAGGCGCTCACCCGGCGCGTCGTCGAGGCGGTCGCGCAGACCGGCGCGGTGGCGAGCTGGGGAGAGGTCGCCGATGACCTG
>VYLD01000173.1_pt1 | contig 29492 bp, 26 predicted proteins | sample 5114401 | NCBI WGS metagenome assembly VYLD01 (sample SAMN12291783, study PRJNA351875) | freshwater metagenome | isolation source: freshwater lake | place: USA: Michigan, Gull Lake | collected 2013-08-08 | reverse complement strand
GACGGCCCGAGGCGACGGGCCGGGGCCGCCGCGCTGCTGGCCGAGCTGGCCTCGGCCGACCTCGAGCACCGGGTGGTGTGGCTCATCACCCAGGCCGGCTACCAGGGCCTCACCGAGCCCATGGTGTTCGCGCGCGCGTCGACGTCACCGAAGGCGCTCAAGGCGGCGCTCGAGACCTGCGCGGCCCGCGGCCAGGTGGTGCTCGTCGACCGCGACCCCAGGCGCTTCCTGGCCGCCACCGTGATGGCGGCCCTGCGGCGGCGCGCCATCACCACCCTCGACCGTTTCCATGGCGAGCACTCCGAGGCCGACGGCCTGCCCCGCGAAGCGCTGCGCCAGCGCCTGGGGGTGCCCCACGAGAAGACGTTCGGCCGGGTGCTCACCGCGCTGGTCGAGGGCCAGGAGGTCGAGCTCGAGAAGGACCTGGTGCGCCTGCCCGGTCGTGGGCGGGCCTTCTCCGAGGCTGCCGGTCGTCTGCGGGCCGAGCTGATGAAGCGCCTGCGCGGCGCAGGGCTGCAGCCGCCGCTGGTGGGGGACCTCGCCGCGCGGGTGCAGGCCCCTGAGGCGCGGGTGCTCGAGCTGCTGCAGGCGCTGGTCGCCGAAGGCCTTGCGGTGCGGGCGCAGGAGCTGTTCTTCGATGCCCAGGCCATCGCCGCGCTCGAGGTGAAGCTGGTCGACTTCTTGAGCACCAACCCCGCCATCACCACGCAGCAGTTCAAAGAGCTGACCGGGCTGACGAGGAAGTTCCTCATTCCCCTCGCCGAGTACTTCGACGCCAGGAAGGTCACCCTTCGGGTCGGTGAAGCGCGGGTGCTGCGGGGCCGGGGGTCGACGTGAGCCCCCTCGCCGGTGGAAAGGTCGGTCGGTCTGAGCGAGGGTGTGCTTCATGCCGACACTGCGTTCGCGGATTCTCGGGGCTCTGGCGGTCGTGCTGGTGGGCTCGTGCAGCGCGCCGCCGGTGACCGGCTCGGCCCTGCGTATCGCCATCACCCTCGCCCCCGACCTCAGGTCGACGTGCGCGTTGCTCGAGGTGCGAGCGACCGCGGCGGGTCAGGTGCTCGCCACCAGCAAGGGCGCCCGCACGCAGGGGCGCATGGCGCTGACGGCGGTGGTGTACCGCGATGAGCTGCCCGAGACGGTGCGGGTGCGCGCCGTGGGCTTCAGCGACGTCGACTGCCTGCTGGCCACGGTGCCGGCCGAGGTGTCCGAGGCGAAGGAGCTCACCTTCAAGGCAGGAGGGGTGGTCGACGGCTCGGTGACGCTCGCCCGGGGCACGGCGACGACCGTCGACGCCGACAACGACGGCTCCCCGGCGGGGGCCGACTGCGACGACCGGGACCCGCAACGAAAGCCCGGCCTCGCCGAGACGTGCGTCGACGGCAAAGACAACGACTGCAACCAGGCCATCGACTGTCAGGACCCGGCCTGTACCGGGCGGCAGTGCAGGGCCCCGGGCTCGAGCTGTGGGCCGACCGGCGGCTGCGTCGAGCAGACCTGCAGCGACGGGCTCGACAACGACGGTGATGGCCCGGTGGACTGCAGTGACCCCGACTGCGCCACCAGCGCCTGCGCCAACGGGGGCCGATGCACGGGTGGTGGGTGCGTGGGGGCCGGGACCGAGGTGGGCCTGTGCGGTGACGGCATCGACAACGACGCGGACACCCTCGTCGACTGTCTGGACACCGACTGTGATGGTCAGGCCTGCAATGACTCGCTGGCGTGCAACGTCGCCGAGACGTGCGGGAGTCGGGTGTGCGGCGGCGGCGCAGCGGTGAGCTGTCCTCGCGCGGCGAATGTCTGTCTTTTCCCGGCTGGGACATGCGCCGAGCCAGATGGTGGCTGCGTGTATGGGTTCAAAGCGACCGACGCAGGGTGTGATGACGGGCTGGCCTGTACCCTCGGCGACAGCTGCGATGGTGACGGTGGCTGCGCCGGCACCGCGGTGCGTGCCTGCGGGTCACCTCCGGGGCCCTGCTTCGAGGCGACCGGGGTGTGCGACGAGGCGCTGGACGGCGGCTGTGTGTATACGATTGCTGTCGGCCAGTTGGGGTGTTCTGACAGTGATGGGTGTACCGTCAATGACGCGTGTCTGCCTGATGCGGGGTGCGCCGGCGTACCCCTCGATTGTTCGAACGCGACCCCGCCTGGCGAGTGTCTGGTGCCGGCCAACACGTGCTCGAACGGGCAGTGCAACTTCATTCCGAGGACTGGCCCATGCACGGGTGGCACCTGTTCCCAGGGGGTGTGTGTCATTGCGGGTGCAGGTGGCGGTGCAGCGGGAGGTGCGGCTGGAAGCAGTGGGGGCGGAGCAGCGGGAGGCTCCGCGGGTGGAACGGCAGGAGGTTCCGCGGGTGGAAGGGCAGGAGGCTCCGCGGGTGGAACGGGAGGGGGTTCCGCGGGTGGAACGGCTGGGGGTTCCGCAGGTGGAGCGGCAGGGGTCGCGGGCGGAACAGCAGGAGGCAACGCCGGTGGAACGGCTGGAGGGTCCGCCGGTGGTACGGCGGGAGGGTCAGCCGGTGGTACGGCGGGAGGTTCTGCCGGTGGGATGGCGGGTGGTTCTGCAGGTGGGACGGCAGGAGGTTCCGCCGGTGGGATGGCGGGTGGTTCTGCAGGTGGGACGGCAGGAGGTTCCGCCGGTGGGGCGGCAGGTGGAGCGGTCGATGCGGGCGTTCCTTTGCCGCCGTCGAACTTTCTGCTGTCGGCGCTGCCGGCCACCAGCGGCTCGACGCACTTCAACCTCACCTGCAACGCGACCTTGCGGTTGGGTCCCATCAGTCCGAGCTTGACCTTGACCTCGAGCTGTTTCCCCCCGCTGCCGCTGCCAGTGCTGCCAGCGTTCACCGTCATTCAGCAAGGGTCGAATCTGCCCGACCTGGTCGTGCTGACGACCGACCGGTTGACGATCGCGGCAAACGTCACGCTGTCGGTCGAGCCAGGCCCGCTCGCACCCTCGGGCGGGCGGGTGCTGGCCATCGCGGTCAAAGGCAACGCAGTGATCAACGGCACCATCAACGTCAGCGCCTTCAACAACACCTTTGGTTGGTTCTCGGGGGCTGGCGGCGCGACGGGAGCGTGCCCGTCCCCGACCAACGGCGCCACGCAGTCGTCCCAGTCCGGTGGTGGCGCGGGTGGGTCCTTCGGAGCAGTCGGCGGGAACGGCGGCCGAGGCGCCGACAGTGGCGGGGTTGGCGGGACCAGCGCCGGCGCCAACGGCGACCCCAGACTGACTCCCCTGCGAGGGGGGTGCGTGGGCTCGATCGGCGGTGGCCTCGGGACTCCGGCCGGCGGCACGGCAGGTGGGGCCGTTCAACTGTGGGCGCGCGACTCGTTGACCGTCAACGGTGCGGTGCTCGCGTTGGGTGGACCGGGCCTGGCGCCCGACGACTTCGTCTTCGCCATCAGAAACGACGGCGCCGGCGGCCAGGGAGCAGGCAGCGGCGGCGGCATTCTGCTCGAGGCTCCCCGCGTCACCATCGGCAACAGCGCCATCATCATGGCCAACGGCGGCAGCGGCGCCCAGGGCCGGGGCAGCAACAACGGCGGCGCCAATGGACGCGCGGGCTCGAACACCCTCACCCCGGCCGCGGGTGGTTCTGGCGGTGCTCAGTGCGGCGGCCTCGGAGGCGAGGGCAGCGCCCGGAACGGTGGACCCGGCCCCGGAGGCACGGGCGGCGTCGACCCCGCCTGTGGTCCCTCCAACCTCGGCGGTGGTGGCGGCGGCGGCGGCAGCGTGGGCCGCGTGCGCATCAACGCCCTGCAGCCGTGCACCATCAACACCGCTGCCAGGCTCAGTCCGCAGCCGACCTCTTCGCAGCCCTCGTGCGCGCCCTGACGGCTGCATCGCGTCGTGACTGGTGTTCCACGGCTGCCTGTGTTCGCAACGGCCACGCCGGAGAAAACCCGAAGGAAGACCCTAGCTAAATTTAGCTGTCTTCGAAGGCGCTCGATGCAGTCCTGGCGCCGCGGCTCGGCTGTCCAGCCCGGCGAGGGTCAACGGCGTCACAGCAGCCCGTAGCGGAGCCCCTGGTCGGTCAGAGTGCGAAACCCAACCACGCGCGCGAGGTCACGACGGGAACGGGTCGGCGCTGTGTCGCAACCCCCTGACCGGGCGTCGTCAGAGGTCCTGCGCCTTCGGGCTCGGTCGGCTGTCTTCCCCCGTCCTGCTGAACTCAGGGGCTGACCCAGATGGCGTTGGACAGCACCCACGGCCGGGACTCGCGAATGAAGTCAAGGCGCTGACCCATGAAGGGTCGCAGGTGCGAGGGCACCAGGCGCACCTCGGCGCGGTAGGCGCCTGGCTGGGTGGTGACGAAGCGCAGCGTGGGCTCACGCGTGCTGGCCACCTCGTCCCACCCGTCTTCCCTCGCGCGCAGCAGCCGGGTGGTGATGGTGGGCGCCGGCGCGGTGGGGTCGAGGTCGCGTACGGTGGGGGTGGTGACCTCGAGCACGGCGCCCAGCGCGACGGTGTCGCCCATCTCGCGGTCGATTGCGCCGTCGCGGGCGACGAAGTCGAAGCCCAGGGGCACTCCGAGGAAGTCGAAGGTGCCGTAGAGCCGCCGTGCCCGAAGCGCGTCCTTCAAGGCCCGGTCATCGACGGTGCCTTCGTCGGCAGGCCGCACCAGCAGGTGATTCGAGAACATGCTCATCATGCGCCGGTAGCTGTCGATGCGCTCACCGTCCTGCAATTTCTGTGGAAACGAGTTGCGGTGACAGTCAGTGCCCATGGTGGTCACCCGCCGCGCGCCGCGCGACAGCACCGTACCCCAGCGCGAGGTGTAGCGGGGGTCGTCGAGGGTGAAGGCCGCGAAGAAGGCGTCGGGGTGCGGCAGCCCCTCGAAGTCGCCCAGCTCGACCTTGCCGAACACCAGCTCGGCGGCGATGCCCGCGTTGGTGAGCGCGTTCGCGTGCAGATTATACATCTCAAAACCATCGAGCGGCATGGTCTGTAATTGTTCTGCAGACCACAGCTCGGTGTGGGCCACCAGCGCGACGGCGCCTGCGTCGCGGGCGGCCTCGAGGGCCTCGTTCGAGGTGCTGCCGTAGACCGCGCCCCGCGTCGAGGCTGGCCCGAGGTGACGCTCGAGGCCCACCGGCATGGTGGCAGTCTCGGTGCCGGCCATCACCAGCACCGCTTCCCCGGTGGGGCAGGCGAGGCGGTTGGCGGTGGGCCCGTCGCCGTGGGTCACCAGCTGGTCGCCCTGCTGGGGGCGAAAGAGCAGCGGGTCAGGGAACTCGGCCTCGGCGAAGTGCGCCCCGTGGTCGGTCAGGAACACGAAGTCGTGCTTCGAGGCGCACAGGTCTTTGCGGAAATCATTCAGGCACGCCTCGTCGAAGACCCCGGCGTCGGTCTTCGGGCGGTTGTCGCAGGCGTCATGGGAATAGATGGAATGTGCGTGGACCAGGCCCCGGCGCTCGAGGAAGCCCCGCGGGCCCGGCGCGCGCTCGGTGCGGTAGACCACGCCGGGCGTCCATCGGGCGGGCGCGGGGGTGGCCTGTTGCGAAGGGGCGGTGCAGGCCAGCAGCAGGGTGAAGGACGAGAAGGCGAGCCTCATGGCGCCCCCTTGAGCACGCCAGCCGTCCGTCGGGCAATCACGGGGACTGATGCTCGAGCTCGCGCGCGCCGTCGGCGTGGCTCGGCGCGAGGGCACCATCGAGCTTTTCGAGCGTGCCCGCGCGCCGCCCAGTCGAGAACCTGGTGTTCGCCGCGCGAGCTTCAGGAGCAGCGTCACCTCGGCCCCGACGACCAGATTCGGCCTGGGGGCGTCAGGGCGCGTCACCTGACGGACAAAGCCCCCGCCGAGACCCCCTGGTGGGTGCCTCGACGAGGGCTCGCCTCATGACAGACGCTGCGACGACCTTCGGTTACCTGGCCTCGGCTGCCCTGGCGACGGCGGCGGCGAGGTCGGCCGGGGTGCGCGCGATGGCGGTGCCCGGCAGCTTCACGGGGGCGCCGACCTGCGCGAGGAAGGTGCCCTTCACGTCGCCGACCTTGAAGGTGGTGAACGAGATTCGGTACATGCCCCGCAGCAGCGCCTTGAGCGGGTCGCTCGGCGTCGAGGTGATGCGCAGCACCGAGTTGTATTTGCTGCCGCTGGGCTGCGCGGGCAGCTCGCTGGAGTCGTCATTGTCGCCGAAGTTCACCCACTGTGCGCACGGCTTGGTGATGTCTTCGGGGGTGATGGCGGCGAGACAGCGCTCGAAGCGCACCCAGGTATCGAAGTACTCGGCGGACTCGGCGTTGGCGGTGAAGTCGGACGCCACGAAGTCAGCGGCGGCAGGCTTCGAGCCAGCGGTGCTGACCGGAGAGATCATGCGCACGCCGATCTCGGGGGCCACGGCTGGCACCCACAGGTACAAATAGAAGAAGTTCTTCCCGCCCTTCACTTCGTCAGGCTGACCACCCGGGGCGACGTACCCGTAGTAGTTGATGACATCGGTGTAGGGCACGCGCACGGCCCCCATGGGCGACGACTGTGAGCCCAGGTCGGCGCCGAACGCGCTCAGGCCCGTCGCACAGCCACTCGTCAGCATCGCAGCAGACAACATTCCAATCAGCATCAGGTTCTTCATGGGTCAAGCTCCTTGTGAGAGACGGCGCGGACCATAGGGTGCGAGTCCCGGGGTGATACAGAAAAATCATCACCGTTTTCGTTGCCCATTCGAGACACATCGAAGACACATTTTCGCGCGGCAGCGAAGAGAAATCGGCCGTCAAGACGTCAAGGTTGAGCGGCACCGACCGGTGTGGCGCCGTGGCTCGGTCTTCAGCGCCCCTTCGGTCGTGGCGCAGATTCGTCATGACGTGGGTCCGCATCGAGGGGCCGCCGGCCCTCTTCGACGGGCGCCGCTTTACACCCAGGTATCGGGAATCAGGCTGGGCCTGAGCTCGGCGAGGTCTTTGAGCGTTGGCAACAGCCGCGTGGCCGCCGCGCCCGCCTGAGGGGTCTGCTCGAGCTTCGCTTGAAACGTCGCGATGGCTTCCAGGGCCTGCGCGCGGCTGAGCGTCTTGAAGTTGGGCGTCGGCAACCCCAGCTCCTTGAAGCCCGCGTCGACGCGCGCGCCGTACGCCTCCTGGAAGCGCTGGGACACCGGCCCGTAATACAACAATCGAATCGTCTGGTCGCGCTGCCCTTCGAGTGTCTGTCTTTCAGCTGGCGGGGTGTTGGGGTTCTGAATCAACCGATGGGTCGCGCTGTAGAAGTCGCGCACCGGCCCGCGCTGCGAGTCGGTGATGGGGGTCTGGCCGGTCCACGCGGCTTGAAAGGCAGCCTCATGCTGGGCCCGCGCGGCGCGCAGGTCAGCGACGTCGGCAGGCGGCTTGCCGTCGTCGAAGCCATGGGTCTTCGTCCACACGGTGACGTTCTCGCCCTTGCGCATGCCCTGAAAGGCCGCGCGCGAGAGGGTGTCTTTGCTGCCGCGGGTGGCCTGTTCCCAGGCCTTCTGGTGCGCGGTGGCGCCCGAGGCCGCACCCGGCGACGAGCCATCGTCCGCCATGATGGCCTTCGCGTTGGGGAACATGCCCTGGTACTTCTCCATCATCGACTCGCCGCCCGAGGAGCAGCCGGCGATGAGCAGGTCTTCGACGCTGCGGGCGCCTCGGGGCATGGCCTCGGCCAGCGCACCCACCGTTGGCCAGTCGAGGCGGCCGTTGTTCTCGCCATACGCGCAAGCCGCCAGCCGGGACGGTGCTTGCCCGCCCTTCTCGGCCTGTGCCCAGACCTGGGCGATCTGCGCGAGCTCATCTTTGGCGTCGGGGCCCGCGCCGGCGAGCGACCTTCCTGGTCTGTTCGCCCGGCAGGCCCACGGTCAGCGCGAAGGCCAGCGCCCCTTCGGGTTTGCCGAGGTCGAACCCGCCGACCTGGTCGTCGACCTTCGCGTCCTTGACGACCTGCACGTCGACCCCGCGCGCCTTCAGCGCCTCGAATTCCTGCGTCGAGCGGTGCGCCGCGGAGTTGTTCACCGCCACGAAGAGCACCTTGTCGTTCGACTTCGGCGCCACCCCGCGGGAAACGACGCGCGAGTTCGAAGGAAGCCGCCTGCCGGGCAAGCGGCCCGATCATGCGCCCGACTACGTGCGCAAAGAGAACGGCGTGAAGTCGGTGTCGCGGTCGAAGTAGTCCTCGCCCTCAGCCCGCTTCAGGAACGCCACCACCCGGTAGGTGAGCGGCGTGGCGAAGACTTCCCACCCCACCTTGATGGCGTAGTTGGCCGCCATCACCGCGAGCAGGTCTTCGGTCTTCCAGGTGCCCAGGAAGGCCAGCGGGTAGAAGATGAGCGTGTCAGCGGCTTCGCCCACCACGGTGCTGCCGATGGTGCGCACGAACAGCAGCCTGCCTTCGGTGAGCACCTTCAGCCTGGCGAGGGTGAAGGAGTTGGCGAATTCCCCGCACGCGTAGCCGACCAGCGACGCCAGGGCGATGCGCCAGGTGTTGCCGAAGCTGGCCTCGAGGGCGGCCTGCCCCGTCCACCCCGGGGCGGGGGGCAGCTGCACCACGATGAAGGACATCACCGACGCGAAGGCCAGGGCGCCGAACCCGGCCCACACCACCTTGCGCGAGCGCGCGTACCCGTACACCTCGGTCAGCACGTCGCCGAAGAGGTAGCTGATGGGGAAGAAGAGGTTGCCGGCGCCGAAGGTGAGGCCGCCCACCCTCGCGACCTTCGAGACGCCGATGAGGTTGGCGCAGAGCAGCACACACACGAACCCCGCCATGATGAGGTCGTAGTACCGGTAGGTGCGCTGGGGAGCAGACAGGTCGGGCTGAACGGCGTCAGGGGCGCTCATGAGAAGGGCCCCGCACCGTAACAGCCCCATGCCCGAAGTCTGAGGCCCACGTGAGCGCCCTTTCCGCTGACCTGCCAGGCGCGGCGGACGAGGTGGAAGCAGCCGGTCTGGCCGCAGCCCATCTGCCCCACACGTGCATTTCATCAGGCCTCTGTGCGAGGCTTCACCCGGTCGCGTCGTGCCGTCCCGGGGGGGCACGCCGCAGACAGGAGTGTGATGCAGGGGTCGACACCAGAGGGAGCGCTGCTCGAGCTCGTCGCCTCGGCCGGCGGAGGCCGTGCGTCTGGCGTCTTGAGCCTCGACGCGGACGGGCTGGTGGTGGCTGGTGACGCGCAGGCGTGGCTGACCCTGGGGCACCCGCTGCCGAAGGGACAGCCCCTCGAGTCGGCGCTGCCCTTCCTCGAGGCGACGGGCTTCCGGGCGGCGCTGGCCATGAAGGAACCGCGGGTGCTGCTCGGCGGGTCAGGGCTGGTGCGGGGCGCGGCCCTCGTCCCGGCCGAGAACGGCTTCCTGGTGGCGTTGCTCACTGCCACGTACGCCGAGCTGGCCTTCACCGCGGCGCCGTCGGTCGCGCTGGTGGTCGACGCTGCCGGCCGGGTGGTCGAAGCCAACCGCCGCGCGCTCGAGCTCTTCCGTGGCGCGGGGGGCGACCCGCTGGGCTCGGTGCTGACCGACCTCATCCCCTCGGCGGTGCTGCGCGAGGTGGTGCGGGCGGGGCTCGCGGGTCACGAGCCTGTTGGCCTGGTGGCCTTCGAGTGGGCGCGCCCCGAAGGCCGCCGCACCTACGAGTTCACCTGCACGCGCATCGACGCGGCGCTGGTGGTGACGCTGCTCGACGTGACCGAGAGCCGGCGGCTGGCGGCCGAGCGCGAGAAGCTGTTCGCCGCGCTGCACCAGAGCCAGAAGCTCGACGCCATCGGACAGCTCGCCAGCGGCGTCGCGCACGACATGAACAACGTGCTGGCGGTGGTGCAGACCTGCGCCGGGGCCCTGCGCGACGAGGTGTCGCAGCCCCTGCACAAGGCCGACGCCGAGCAGATTCTGCTGGCCGCCCAGCGCGCGCGGGACCTGCTGCACCAGCTGCTGGCCTTCTCTCGCAAGACGCCGGCGCGCCGGGAACGCTTCGACCTGGTCGAGCTGGTGCGCGAAGGGGTGAGCCTGGTCTCGCGGCTGTTGCCGGCGTCGGTGAAGCTCACCGCCCAGCTGCCCACGGGGGCGCCGCCCGACGCGCTGACCTGCATCATCGAGGGTGACCGCTCGCAGCTTCAGCAGACGGTCATCAACGTGTGCCTCAACGCCCGCGACGCCATGCCCCACGGCGGCTCGCTCACCGTCGCCGTCACCCTCGAAGAACGCCGCGCCTTTCTCACCGTCACCGACACCGGGGCCGGCATGAACAGCGAGGTGATGGAACGCGCGCTCGAGCCCTTCTTCACCACCAAGCCGCGCGGCAGCGGCACGGGGCTGGGGTTGTCGATGGCGTACACCGCGCTGCGCGCCCACGGCGGCGACATTCGCCTCGAGTCATCACCTGGCAAGGGCACCCGCGTCTCGATGTGGCTGCCCCGTCAGGCCCAGCCCAACGACGCTGACCACGTGACCCCCATCACCGCCAACCGCGGCGTGGCGGTGGTGGTGGACGACGACCAGGCGACCCGCGCCGTGCTGGGCCGCTTCCTCAAGAAGCTGGGCTACGCCGTGCATCTGGCTAGCAGCGGTGAAGAGGCGCTCACCTTGCTGCGCGGCGGCCTGCACCCCTCGCTGGTGGTGTGCGACCTGGTGATGCCCGGGCTCGGAGGCACCGAGACGCTCAGCCGCCTCAGGGCCATCGAGCCGGCCATCAGCGTCGTCATCACCTCGGGGTTCCTCGACGACCGGGGCGCCACCCAGGTGCGCGAGGCCGGCGCGACCGGCCTGCTCCGCAAGCCCTTCTCGATGGACGACGTGGTGCAGATGGTGGCCGAGCTGAAGCGCGACCAACCAGCCTGACCTCTCACGATTCCTGCGGGCCTCTTCCTTGCGCGGCTCGAAGCTCGACGTTCGGGCTCGGTCGGCTTTCTTCAACCGGCTGTCAACGGCCGGTGGGCGAGGTCAAGCGCCCGTGAAGGCCCGAGGAGGACCGCGTTCTCGGGTCAGTCGAGGTTGACCCGGCTCAAGACGGGGACGTGCACGGTGCCCAGCTTCAGCGCGCGAACGGTGGGCTCGACGTGGCGCTTGTCTCCGGACATGACCAGCTGAAACTGGGCGGGCTTGAGCACCTGTCGGGCCAGCGCGCGCAGGTCGGCGGTCGACACCGCTGCGAGGGCCGAGAGCTCGCCCGGCACGTCGAGCGGGCGCCCGAGGCCGAGGAAGAAGGTCCACAGGTCGGTGGTGCTGGCGACGTCTTGTTGGGCGTTCTGCCAGCTCGAGCTGGCGGCGCGCCGGGCCAGCTCGACGTCATCGTCGGTGACGCTCTTGCCCACGTCGGACATGGTGGCGAACAGCTCGGTCAGCCCGGTGACCGCTTCCTGGTTGCGAAACGTGGTGCAGACCAGCAGCCCCCGGGTGTCGGCTCTGGAGACCATCGACGCCGAGACGTCATAGGTGAGCCCCCTGGTCTCTCGCAGCACGCGGGTGAGGCGGGCCTCGAGCAGCGCCGCCAGCAGCCGCAGGCGCGCGCTGTGGCCGCCCACGTCGCTCAAGGGGCGCGCCGCACAGAGGCTGGTCGCGCGCGCGTTGCTTCGGGGCAGCAGCGTCACCATGTTGCGCGTGGCGGGCCGGGGGCGGTCTCTGGTGGGGCGCTTCACCGACGCCGCGCCGGCCCAGCGGCCCAGCGTGCTCTCGATGGCCGGCCGCAGCGACGACGCGGTGACGTCACCCACCACCAGCAGGGTCGCGCCCGCGGGTTGAACCAGGGCAGCCTGGCGCGCCATCACCTCTTCGATGCCGATGCGCGAGAGGCTCTCGCCGGTGCCGGCGATGGCGCCGGCCGAGGGGTCGCCGAAGGCGCCGCGCGTGACGTAGCGGACCAGCACCTCGGAGTCGCTCAGCTGCAGGTCATCGACGGCGTCGCGCGCGCCGTCCAGCAGGCCCACGAAGGCGTCTTCGTCGTGTCGTCGCCCGCGCACGGCGTCGAGCAGCTGGGCCAGGTACGCCTTGACGTCGACCGCGAAGCCGTCGACACCCACCCACGAGGCGTCTTCCGACACGTCGTACCGCGCGCGGCCTCCCAGCTCGGCCACCGCCCGGCGCACCGACGTCTCGTTGAGCCTGGGCGAGCCGTCCGTCAAGGTGCCGCCGTGGGTCTCGAGCAGCAGCGCGAGCGCGAAGGCCGTCGAGCCCGCCTCGGCCTCGGGCTCGTTCGAGGCACCCGAAGGGAAGATGAGGCGCAGGCGCACCGCCCGCCGCTCGTGCTGCTCGACGACCCTCACCGACAGGCCGTTGCCCAGACGAAAGGTCGAGACGGTAGGCAGGACGCGCGGCACCGGCGGCAGCGGGGGCGGAGGAGGCTGCGGCTGCCACCGCATCACGATGGGCCCGCGCCTCACCGGCTGCCCCGCCTCGGGCTCGGCTTCGGCTGCACCCTCGCCGACCCGCTGCTGGGTGGCGCAGCCCATCATCATGGCACCGAGGAGGGCACCGCTGAAGAGCGCGCGGCTCATCGCTCGGGCCTCTTCGGCAGGGGCCTGACGGGGTTGGCGCGAACGATGAGGTGCGGCGTCTTGAGGGCCGCTGCGGCCGCGTCGCGGACCTGCTCGGGCGTGAGGCGCCAGTGGCGCTCGAAGTACCCCATCGGCCCCCTGGGCACGTCGCGGCTCACCTCGAGGCGGGTCAGCATCGAGGCCAGCGCGTGGGTCGAGGTCAACGTCTGCAGGAAGACGCGGTCGAGCGCGTGAAACGTCGACACGATGACGTCTGACGAGGCCGCGCCCTGCACCAGGTTGCGGTAGACGACCTCGGCGTTGTTCGAAGCCTCGAGCGGGTCGAGGGCGTGGGGCATGGTCACGGTCATCACGAAGAGGCCTCCGCGCGGGTACTCGATGAACTCGGCGTCGACGCTCATGCCCACCAGCCCATCAGTGTAGATGGTCATCAACACGGCCCCCAGCGAGAGCGCCTCGATGGTGCCTGGAAACGGGTCGGTCAACGCCCACGCCATGGTGATGCGGGGCTTGCGCGACAGGTCCTCGACCACCTGCATGGTCCTGGTCTCGTCGAGCGGAGGGGGTCGCGACGGCACCACCGGGCCAGCACCCGAGGGCAGTTCCCCCAGCGACGCCTCGATGAGCTGCAGGGCCTGGGCGCGCTCGAAGCGCCCCACCACCGTCAGCACGCCGTTCGAGGGGGTCAGGCAGCGCGCCGCGTGGGCGCGGACATCAGCGGCGGTCACCCGTGCCAGCGAGGCCTCGGTGCCCATCACGCCGTCGTGCAGCGGGTGCCCCGTGGGGAACAGCGCGCCCATGAAGGCCTTCGAGGTGGTGGCGAAGGGTTGGTCGTCGATGCGCAGCAGCTTTTCCTGCAGCACGATGCGGCGGTGGCGCTCGACGACGGCGTCGGTGATGAGCGGGGGCAGGGTGCCGAGGCGGTCGGCGTTGGCCCACAGCGCCAGCGGCAGCTCTTCGGGGGGCACCGCGACGCGAAAGGACAGCCGGTCGAGGGACGTGAGGGCGTTGAAGGCGGTGGCGCCGCGCCGCTCGAGCAGGTCTCGGTAGTTGGTGGCCGGCGTGTCTCCCGTGGCCAGCACGTGCTCGACGAGGTGGGCGAGGCCGGCCTTGTCGGCAGGCTCGGTGAGCGCGCCGCCCACGAAGCTCAAGTCGACCACCACCTCATTGGCGGTGGGCAGCGGGTTGAGCAGCACCACCAGCCCGTTGGGCAACACCACCCGCTCGTACGTCAGCGAGAGGTCGGCGGTGCTGGTGCGGCGCTCAGCGACCTTCTGGTTGGGCAGGCGCGCCAGCGCCGGCGAGCTGACCAGCGCCGCACAGACGACGAGACGAGCGATGTGAGCCATGACCTGGTGTACCCCCTCTTCAAGACCTGGCCCCGATGCTACCGCATTCGCCGGCAGAGGTTGAGCGGGGAAGCTCGCCACAAAGACCGTCGACGGGCGACGGCGCTGCGAAGGCTCACCGCACACCCGAGAGGGTGCCTGAGTCATCATCTTCGTCGAGCACCTCGAAGACGGCGGTGCGCACGCGGCTGCCGAGCAGGGGCCGCTCGCCGAGAGGCGTCACGTCGAACCGCGCGCCCACCGCGGCCAGGGTCTTCCCGGTGACGAGCACCTGGCCTGGCTCGGCCGAGCCGCAGAGCCACGACGCGACGTTCACCGGTTCTCCGATGGCGGTGGAGTCGAGGCGGGCTTCACTGCCGACGGTGCCGGTCAGCACCTTGCCGGTGCTGAGGCCGACCCTCAGCTTGAGCCGTTCCTTCGGGGGCCGCCTGGCCAACCCCCGTTCCCACTCGGCTTTGAGCGCCATCGCCGCTCTCACCGCCCGAATCGCGTCGTCACCGCGCCCATACGGAGCCCCGAACACCGCCATCACCGAGTCCCCCACGAACTTGTCGACGGTGCCCTCGAAGCTGAAGACGAGCGGCGTGGCCACCCGGTACAGCTCGTTGAGCAGCTCGGTGACGTGCTCAGGGGGCAGCTTGAAGGCCACCTCGCTGAGCCCGGCGATGTCGGCGAAGAGCACGGTGACCTGCTTCTCTTCGAGCTGGGTCAGCGGCGCGCGTTGGCCGGCGAGCTCGCTCACCCGACGCTCGACGACGTCGGGCGCGTAGAAGCGCTCGAGGGCCGCGCGCAGGCGGTCATCCCGGCCCGGCTTCACCGCGAACTTGTGCAGCGCGGTCTGCAGCAGCTGGGCGAGCGCGGTGCACATGTCGAGCAGCGCCTCGATGGGGTCGCGGGTCAGCGTGGTGCGGTTGAGGTAGAGCACTCCGTCGAAGGGCGCCTGCTGGCCGATGGGCACGCAGAGCACCTGGTCGACGCCGTAGAGCACCACGCTCTCGCGCTCGGCGAAGCGGCGGTCATCGCGCACGTCGGACACCGCGAGGGCCTGCCCCTTGGCCAGCGCGGCGTCGACGATGCCGTCCGACACGGGCACCTCGCCGTGCTGCAGCTTTCGCGCGTGGCGCACCGCGGCCGGCACCATCACGCCTGAGGCGTGGCGCACCAGCACCACGCCGGTCGAGGCCCCCACCTGCTTCATGACGTCGTCGGTGGTCGCGTCGAGGAAGGCCTGCAGGGTGGGCGCGGTGGCCAGGCGCTCGGCCACCTTGAAGAGCAGCGCGAGGGCCTGAAAGGCCAGGGGCGACGAAGGCCCGTCGCTGCCCAGCTGCACCTCGTTGGTGCGCGAGTCCTCGGTCTCGTCGGTGTCTGAAGGTTTCCTGGGCCTGGCGTTCGGCACCGGTGGGGCAGGGACGTCCTGGAAGGGGACGTCATCGAAGGGCAGCGCGGTGTCGAGCACCCGGCGCACCATGCTGTCTTGAATGTCGCGGGCCATCAACACCGCGTGGGCGACGTCGACGCCGCGGCCGAAGCGGCGCACCAGGCCTCCTCCGCCGGCGTCGACCATCTCGGTGGCGGCGGTCTCGGCGACGTTGGGCTGGCGCACCACGAGGGAATTCTCGCCCACCGCGATGACGTCGCCAGCCTTCATGGGCGAGGTGCCGGTGGTCTTCTCGCCGTTCAGCTTCGAGCCGTTGCGGCTGCCCAGGTCTTCGAAGACCAGCGAGGGTCCGTTGACGTAAAAGCGCAGGTGCCGCCGTGAGACCAGGTCTCCCGACAGCACGATGTCATTGTCGTCCGCCCGGCCGAGGTGGGTGGTGCCCTCGGGCAAGTCGTACTGGGTGTCGAAGTAGCCGGGGCCGTTGATGACGAGCTGCCACATCGGTCGGTCCAGTATGCCTTGGCGAGGGGGGAAAGACGACGGGCCCTGGGCTTCCGAAGCGCGAAGGGGCGGAATGAAACAGCCCACGCGGTCCCGCAGAACTGGGAGCGCACGTGGGCTGCGTGATGCGGGGAAGCGGGCCAGCGTGAAGCGGGCCGGACTACTTCTTCGCTTCTTCCTTGGCCTTCTTGCCCGGCTTTGCCTTGGTGCCTTCGAAGAGGGCCTTGTTGTCGACGGCGGTCTCTTTTTTGGCGGCGAGAATGGTGTTGACCGCCTTGAGAATCTTGGTGCGCACCTTGCGAGGCACAGGCTTCTCGGCGATGGCTGCCTCGACCTGCACCACGGTGACGCCGCGACCCATGGCCGCCGGCTTGGCGAGGTTCAGCTCAGCGTAGGTCTTCTTCTCGTTCTCTTTGTTGGCCCGCTTGGCGACGCGCTTGACGAGCAGCGTGCGGTCGGCCGCGCCGTGATTCTCGATGCGCTTCGAGGTGTCGTGAACGTGTTTGGCGGTGATGCTCTTCGAGTCGAGGAAGGACTTCAGCGTGCCCATGTGGCTCCTGCGAAAGGTGACGAACGGTGAGAAGGATGATCCTGAAAGGGCGGCCCTCTTGCTCCAACTCACGGGGGAATGCAACCCGCGCGCACCATCGAACTTGATCGCCGCGGGGCGTTGTGTGTAAAGGGCCGCCCCCTGTTCGTCGTCTCCCTTTTCTTCAGGCATCACACGTCATGGCCAAGACCTCTTCCATCATCAAGAACGACCGCCGCCGCGCGCTCTCGCAGAAGCTGCGCACCAAGCGCCTCGACCTCAAGGCGACCATCAAGAACCCGTCGACCTCTCCCGAGGACCGGGCCGCAGCGGTGGTGAAGCTGCAGCTGATGCCTCGCGACTCGAGCCCCATTCGGGTCGTCAACCGCTGCAAGTTGACGGGCCGCCCTCGCGGCAACCTTCGCAAGTTCGGCCTGTCGCGCATCAAGTTCCGCGAGAAGGCGCTCGCTGGCGAGCTGACCGGCGTGGTCAAGGCCAGCTGGTAATCGTCGTCACCTCGTTCAAGGCTCTGTCAAAGAGAAAAGGAAGACCCCATGTCCCGCGTATGTCAGGTGACGGGCAAGCGCCCACTGGTTGGCAACAACGTCAGCCACGCCAACAACAAGACCAAGACCCGCTCGCTGCCCAACCTGCAGAAGCACCGGTTCTGGCTGGCCTCGAAGAAGCAATGGGTGACGCTGCGCATCTCGGCGCACGGCCTGCGAATCATCAACAAGCGTGGCATCGACACGGTGTACGCCGAGCTCGAGCGCGCTGGCGAAGTCTGAACGTCGGCTTCGAAGAAAGCCTGAAACGAGCAGAGCCGCTCGAGACTGTTGAGGTCTCTCGAGCGGCTTCGTCGTTTCTGAGAATCAGCTGTCTTTTTTGAACACGGTCTGGTTGGACTGTCTTGTCGTTGCAGCCTGTGTTGTCTTTTGAAGAGCTGGTTTTTGCGCGGGCGTCCAGGGTGAGCTCGTCACCTCCACCGACGTGGCCCTTGACTGCGAGGCCCTGCGCCGACCGTCACTGCAGCCGCAGCGTATACGAGCCGTTGTTGCGGGCCAGCTCGGCGTTCATGTCCTCGCGGAACCGGCGAAGGGTGGCGGCGTCGCCGACGATGCCGAGGCAGCCGGCGGTGCCGGTGGCTCCGCCGTCGGGGTGAATGCGCAGGTTCTGGCGATCGCGGCCAGCGCGCTCGTCGTAGAAGCGGTCTGAGCCCGGTCGGCGGGCGTCTTCCATCACGAAGCTGAAGCCCACCCCGTCTCGCGTGAAGCCGGCGTCAGAGCGGGTGTTCCGGTGGGCGCGCACGTTGTACGTGCCGCTGGGCGCCGAGAAGAGGCGGCTCGAGCCCGAGTTGAAGCGGTAGGTGTTGCCGTTGACGGTGATGGACCCGGTCTCGAGGCCGCGTCCCTGCCGGGGAGCGTCGACCCGCGCGGTGCCGTTGACGACCCCCGTGTTCCCGCCGTTGAGGTCGACCGGGTTGCGGGGCGTGGCGCGGCGCTCGAAGCCATCGCGCTGCAGCGCTGCCATCGTCTTCGAGCCGACCACGCCGTCGACGTCGAGGCTGCGCGCGCGCTGGTACTGCTCGACGGCCGCCTTCGTCTTGCTGCCAAACGCCCCGTCGGTCGCGCCGGGGTTGAAACCCGCTCGGCGAAGGGTGTCTTGAAGCTGCCGAACTGAATTACCGCTTGAACCGATTCGAAGTGAACTCATGCTGGGTTTTCGCGCGCGCCGCCGCTCAGGTTTTCAGGGTGATTGTCAGGGTGCTTTACGTGAACGTACGTGACCTTGGCGTTGCACAACGTCATGAAGTCCAAAGGGTTTTCGTTCAGTCGCCGCTGAGGCCCGGCAGCCGCCGCTCGGGCAGTTCTTCGCCGGGGCTCAGGGCCGCGTACGCCCTGGCGGCGCTCACCACCGCGTCGAGCTCTCGAAGGGGGTGAACGTGGCTGCGGGTGTAGGTCGAGCGTTTGGGGCCTTCGAGCACCAGGTTGCAGGGCGTTCGGCACAGGCCCAGGCACTTCACGCCGTCGACGTCGAAGACCTCTTTGAGGCCGAGGGCTTTGCGCCTGGCCTTGACGGCCCGGTACAGGCCTTCGCCGGTCATCGCCTCGTCGTCGGCGTCGTCGGGCTCACAGCGGCGGCAGATGATCAGCGTCGGGAGGCCCATGGCGCGGTGCCCATCACCCAGCGACGGCGCAGAAGTCAACGGGTGCCAGAAAGAGGTCAACGAAACGGAAGTTTGTTGTCGCTTGCGTCACGGCGACGGCCCTGGCGACGGTCGAACCTGCGCGATTTCCCACGGGTCGCACCCCGGCACATGACTTGCGAAGGGGTGTGGGCGCAGGTGGCGAGCGTCGTCTGAGTCAGGCCCTCTTCATCGAAGGACGTGCACGGAAACAGCAGCACCAGCGGCCTGTTCCAGCCGCGCCCTCGTGGCTTCATGTCCATGACCGGCCAGTCGCCCGTGAGGTGCGCAAAGAAGCTCCCGCTCTGCGCGCTGCCCTCACGAGCAGGCATGAGGTGCCCGAGGAACCTTCGAGACGCGCTGGTGTGCTTCGACGCCCGCCATCGTTCCCCTGGTGCCAGGAAAGGCCAGCAGCGCGTCGTGAGGGCTTTTTGAACGTCGAACACCCAGCAGCTGCGGAACTGCCTTTCGACTGACGAAGGGCTCCGCGCTTCCTCCTGAACGCTCAGCCGGTCTGTCGGGCTACCGCCGCAGCTCCGGCCTTCGCGGCGGCCTCGTCGAGGTAGCGCGCGGGCTCGGCGAAGCTCAGGTCATCGTTGAAGCGGTACAGCCGCGGCATGCCGGTGGGCACATTCAGCTCGACGATGTCGGCGTCAGAGAGGCCCTCGAGGTGCTTGATGAGCGCGCGCAGAGAGTTGCCGTGGGCCACGATGAGCACGTTGAGGTTGGCGCGCAGCTGCGGCACCACCGTGTCGTGCCAGTAGGGCAGCACCCGGGCCACCACGTCTTTCAAGCACTCGGCTGACGGCAGCGCGTCAGGCGCCAGGCGGGCGTAGCGCGGGTCGCTCGAAGGGTGAAACGGGTGCCCCGGCTTCACCGGCGGAGGCGGCACGTCGTAGCTGCGCCGCCACAGGTGCACCTGGTCTTTGCCGAACTGCTGCACCATCTCGACCTTGTCTTTGCCCTGCAGGTCTCCGTAGTGGCGCTCGTTGAGGCGCCAGGAGCGCGAGACCGGCAGCCACGGCTGGCCGGACACCTCGAGGGCCAGGTTGGCGGTGCGCACCGCGCGGCTCAAGACCGAGGTGTGGCTGACGTCGAAGGACACGCCCGCAGCCTTGAGCAGCGTTCCGGCGTGCTTCGCTTCGGCGACGCCCTGCTCGGTCAAGTCGACGTCGACCCAGCCGGTGAACAGGTTCTTCTCGTTCCAGGTGCTCTGGCCGTGGCGGACGATGACGAGGGTCGAGGGCATGAGGAGGCCGACCGTAGCGATGGTCGCGGGTCGGGAGCCACCGTCTTGTGAGGTCACCGCTGCTCCGGCGCGGCCCCTCGTGGATGGGGCGCTCTTGCCGGTGACGGGCACGCGAGGGGTCAAGAGGCGTCTTGCGCAGGGGCGCACGGCCTGGCTCGTGGTCTTCTGGACGAGCCCCGGGTCAGGGTGCCCGGGACGGATGGCGACCCTGTGCGTCAGCGCCGCGACCCGAGAGGTGAGTCATTGGCGGGCGGGCCAATGACTTTCATCGTGAGGCCGACGGGGCGTTGTTTCCAGACACCGGGCACGGCAGGAAAACGCCAGCCTGGCCGGTGACGCTGACCCGCAGGTACGAGGCGTGCGGGTAGACGCCCGTCACGGCGACCCTGGCGACGTTGGAACGCAGGCAGCTCGAGCCGTCGAAGGCCACGTCCTTCGAGAACTTCTGGCGTACGGCGGCGAAGCGTTCGCCCAGGTCGAGGGTGAGCGCGGCGCGGGCCTGGTCCTTGAGGCTCTTCGCGTCGAGGGCGGCCTTGAGGCCCAGCAGGAAGTTGTTGGTCTCGACGGTGGGCTCGAGGTCGGGCAGGCGCAGCTCGTTGTCCACCACCACCGGGTGGCCGGCGAAGAAGAGGTCTCCGTCGAGCGTGGCGCGCAGGCCGCCCGCCGAGATGGGCCCCGCCAGGTGCAGCTTCACCACCAGCTGCTCGGTGCTGGACGCGAAGACCTCGGGCTGGCTCAGGAAGAGCTCGGGGTACGCCTTGGAGAAGAACAGCTTGCCGTCGGTGAAGGCGAGGGACATGGCCTTCGCCAGCTCGTCGTAGCGCGCCACGACGGGCACCTCGACGGTGAAGGGCCCGGCGGCCAGGGTGGCCACGTTCGACAACCGGGGCGGCTGCGAGGGCCGCTCGTCGCGCCGGCAAGGCAGGGTGACGGACGGCTCGACCACGAAGGCCAGGTCTTTCTCGAAGCCGCCGGCGATGACGGTGGGGCCGGCCTCGATGGCGGTGACGGCGACGGTCGCGCAGGCTTCGGCGCTGCCGGTGTCGAGGGCGAGGGGCGCGGTGAGCCGCTGGTAGGCCTCGGTGACCTGCGGCTCGAGGTCGAACGAGAAGCCCTCGATGAACCCTTCCGTGGCCGAGGTCGCCGTCTCGAGCGCTCCGGCCACACCCTGCAGGGTGCGCAGGCGCAGGTCCTTCGACTCGAGCTTCACCTTCGCGCCCTGCAGGCGGGCCTTCCAGTCGCTGGTGATGACGGGCTCACCGAGGACGGTGAGGGCGATGGGCACGGTCTGGCGGCCGAGCACCGGCAGCTCGACCTCGAGGCGCAGGTCGGTCTTCAGCTCGACGCGGCCGTCGGCGAGGCGCAGGGTGAAGGGGCCGCGCGCCCACTGCACCTTGCGTTCGCCGCGCAGCTCGAAGGTGCCCTCACCGGACGAGGGGACCCGCGCGTCGAGGGTCTCTTTCAGCCCCGCGGCGGTGGCGGTGACGTGCACCAGCACCTTGGCCGGCGACGGGTCGGCCCGCGGAGGACCCAGCGACACCGCGGGCCTTGCAGGGTAGCCTGCATCCACGTGCCGCTGAGATGGACGCGCGAGCGGGGTGTGTCGAAGCTCGCGGCATTGGGCTGGCCGTCTTCAATGGTTGTCTTTGCTTCCGTCGCTAGCCATCTCCAACGAGACGCGGTCCCTCTGTTCTGATCTGAGTTCGATGCCTCGAGGTGCCCGGCGCTCAACGGCCTGGTGGCCGGCCACCCTGCGGGCCCGAGTCGCAACAACCTGACCGAACCCGTCGACGATGCATCTCGCCCGTCGTCGTTGCGCTCCCTCTGCGGACCCACCTGGACGCCTCGGGTGGAGGCACCTCGGTGCCAGGGGGCTGCCTCGAGCTTCGGGTCACCGCCGGGGTGGTCGGCCACTCTGGCCCCTGGCCTTCTGGGCTCTCTTGGCTGGCGGGCGCCTGCCGAGGTCCGGCGGGGTGACCTTCCACCGCTCGAGCACCGGGAGCATCGCCTGAAGGCCTTGTGCCAGCGCCTCGAGCTGCGCGGTGCCCAGCTCGACCTTTAGCGCCGCCGCCAGCGCGTCGAGCACCGACAGCCCGTGGGCGAAGGCCTGTTCACCGAACGCTGACAACCGCACCAGCCGCGCACGGCCGTCGACGGGGTCCTGAGTGTATTCAATCAGCCCCTGACGCTCGAGCTCGGCCAGCGACTGGTGAATGGCCTGCTTCGAGACGTCGACCCGCTTCGCCAGCTCGGTCGGGCGCACCCCGTCGACGCCCAGGAACGGCAACAGCCGCAGCAGCGCCGGCCGCGCCACCCGCTGACCCGCCTGCGCGTTGACCTCGTCCTGCGCCAGCTCATCGAGCAGCCGCGCGCAGGTGAACAGCACATGCCCCAGGTTGGCCCGCTGCAGGCGCTCGAGCTCGGTTCGTCCAGTCACCGATGCATGGTCGGCGCGCGAGCGACGGTCGTCAATCTCAATTGACTAGATGGTCAAGTGAGGTTTACCATCTGGCCATGGTGCGTCGTGACGACTCAGAGCCGACGGAAGGGCGACCGACCGAGCAGGCGGAGTCACGCTGCACTTCACCAACGGGTGCAAGTCCCGTCCGGGTAGTCGCCGGAGAGCCCGGTAGCAGGCCACCACCTGAGGCAGAGATGCCGACTGGTGAAGCGTGGCGTCGAGAGCCCCGAGAGGGGGAAGTGAAGCCTGCAGCCTCGAAAGATTCACAACGAGAAGGCCGAGCCGCTCATGTCACGGCGAAGGCGACCTCCAGCACCCGGGAGTCCGGATGGGTGAGGGGCTTCTCCGGGGTAGAGGGAGCAGCACGCGGACAAGGTGAAGAGCGGAACACGAGAGGTCCGTCTGCGTCGCGGAAGTCACCGCAAGTCGCGCCCTATAAGTCGAAGACGAAAGGGGCCGATGCGCAGCGGAAGTCCGAGGGGTCCACCGTACCTTTGAGGGGCGCGCAGCAAAACGCGCTCGGAGGGAGAGGGCCCTGGGGTGGGAGTGTCGCTGAAGCGGGTAAGCACGAGAGGGATTGGCCACAGGGCCTAAACACCCCCCGAGGCGAGAGCCGACGGACAAAGTGCAACAACTGCGACGACGACTGTGGGCGGCCGCCAAGCAGCAACCGGGAAGGCGCTTTCACGCGTTGAAGGCACAGGTGCTGAGGAGTGACGTCCTTGGTGAAGCGTGGAAGCAGGTGAAGGCCAACCGAGGCGCGGCTGGCGTCGATGGAGTGACGTTGGCTGACGTCGAGGCGTACGGCGTGGAGCGCATGCTTGGGGAGGTGCAGGAAGCGCTGAGAGAAGGACGGTACCGGGCACCTGCTGTGCTGCGCCGGTACATCCCGAAGGCAGACGGGAAGAAGCGCCCGCTGGGCATCCCAACGGTGAAGGACCGGGTGGTGCAGACGGCGGTGAAGCTGGTGCTGGAGCCGATCTTCGAGGCGGACTTCAAAGCGTCTTCCTATGGATTTCGGCCTCGGCGCAGCGCCACCGACGCGCTGGAGAAGTTACGAGTGGAAGGCGCGCGAGGCGGTAACCACGTGCTCGACGCCGACATCCGCGACTACTTCGGCAGCATCAACCACGACACGCTGATGAAGCTGGTTTCAAAGCGAGTCGTCGACCGTCAGGTGCTGAAGTTGGTGCGGCAGTGGCTGCGTGCAGGAATTCTCGACGACGGAAAGCTGACGACGCCGACGGTGGGTACACCGCAAGGAGGAGTCATCTCGCCGCTGCTCGCGAACATCTACCTGCACGTGCTCGACGCGGAGTGGGAGAGGAAGCACGCGCATCTGGGCGTGCTGGTGAGATACGCGGACGACTTCGTCGTCTCATGCAACACAAGGGCGGCGTGCGAGGAGGCCGAGCGACACATCACGCGAGTGATGAAGAAGCTCGACCTGACACTGCATCCTGAGAAGACGAGGCGAGTCGACATGTCCTGGGGGAAACAGGGCTTCGACTTCCTCGGGTGTCACCTTCGGAAGAAGATGAGCGGGCGCATCTGGGAGAAGGAGCGCAAGCGCGTCTACTTCCTCCAGCGACGCCCGTCGGCACGCAGCAGACAGCGTGTGCGCGAACGCATCCGAGCGCTGACGCCGCGAGGCCGATGCCATCAGGACGTGCGCGAAATCATCAAGGAGCTCAACCCGGTGCTGCGAGGCTGGGCTGAGTACTTCCGGACGGGAAATGCGAGCGACGACTTCGTGAGCGTGGACCGTTACGTGGGGTGGCGGCTGAAGCGGCTGCTCATCAAACGCAAAGGGCGAAACCTCAGACCCGGTGAGCCGAGGCAATGGCACCGGGGCTTCTTCGTCCAATACCCGGGAGCTGCAAATGCGACGCTCTGACATCCCACCGGTAAGCCGTATGCGGGAAATCCGCACGTACGGTTTGAACGGGGGTCGTGTTTCCAGAACCGGCAGCAATATCAACCCGCAGTAAGGAAACACGATCTACCAATGCTCGAGCTGCCTGCCTGGGTCGATCGTCACGCGTGGCCGTACGTTCCGAAGCGGGTGCCCGTCGAAGCAGGCGCGCTGCACCTGGTGGACGAAGGGCAGGGGCCTCAAGTGGTGCTGGTGCACGGCACTCCGACCTGGAGCTTCGATTGGCGTCACGTCATCGCCGGGCTGCGCGCCACCCAGCGGGTGGTGGCGATGGACCACCTGGGGTTTGGGCTGTCGGCCCGGCCGCCCGGCGCCGACTACTCGCCCGAGGCGCACGCGCGCAGGTTCCGGCAGGCCATGGCGCAGGTCTGCCCCGAGGGGAAGGTGACGCTGGTGGTGCACGACTTCGGCGGGCCCATCGCCCTCGACTGGGCGCTGGCGAACCCGGGGCGCCTGCAGTCGGTGGTCATCGTCAACAGTTGGATGTGGTCTTTCGCCGACGACCCGCTGATGCGGCGGCGCGCGGCGATGGTCGATGGGTGGGTGGGGCGGTGGGCGTATCGGCACCTCAACCTGTCGTTGCGGGCCATCATGCCGTCGGCGTTCGCGAACCGACGGGCGCTGACGAAGGCGTTGCACCACCAGTATCTGTCGGTCTTTCCCGACGCCGACTCCCGGGAACAGGTGCTGTACGCGCTGGCCCGCGCGCTCACGCACTCGGCGGCGTTCTACGACTCGTTGTGGGCGCGACGAGCCGCCCTCTCAGGAGTGCCGATGGCCATTCTCTGGGGGCTGGCCGACACCGCGTTCACGCCGCCCATTCTGAAGAAGTGGCAGCAGGCGTACCCGCACGCCACCGTCTCGTCGTGGCCCGACGCGGGGCACTGGCCGCACGAGGAGAAGGCCGAGGCCTTCCTGTCGGCGCTGCGGGCCCATCTGGCTGCTCCGGCGCGAGGGTGACGAAGTGAGTCAGACCCGGCCCGGGTCACCTCAGACCGGTTGCGCGGGGCTCCACACGCGGTGATTGGTTGTGGCGCGTGCGAATCACCTCGATGGCCGGCAGCGCAGTCGAGGGGCTTCACGCAGCCTCGGCGCGCCTCTCCTCGCCTGCGGCGGCAGTCCCTGTCGACCGGGTGTCGCTGCCCGATGGCTTGGCGGACGTCGCTGACCGCATCACGGCGGTGTACTCGTTCAAAGCCAACGCGAAGAGCCTTCAGACCTGGTCCCAGGTCTCGAACGAGCTGATGGACCTGCTGCGGCGCTGACTCCCTGCAACAGAACCCCGAGCGGCGATGGAAGGACTCCACCCGGGACCCCGGGAGCCGCGGCAGCGTCCCACTGGAAACCGTTTCTCCGAGCGCGCGGGAGAAAGAACAGAACAACGCGGAAGACAGGGAGGGCGTCGAGGTGGATTCGGGGTGTCGTTGGGCCGACGGCAGCAGGTGAGCGGAGTTTCCCGGCCGCCGGTTGGTGCACGCCAGGCTCCCCCTTGCACGAGGCCATCGCCGACGCGACGAGCAGAAGGGCAGCCGGTCGTCGCGCAAAACGGGCGCAGGTGCCCCCTTGCGCCAACGCGAGGCAGGCGAGGCGTGCGGGACCCCGCAGAGTTTTCGCGTCGGCCTGCCGCGCTCCGCGTGGGGCCGAGCTGGCCCAGCTGATGCTGCAGCGTTCAGGCTCGACCGGGCCGCCACGGCCCACTTGGGAGAGCCTTCATGCAAGCCACCCGCGTGATGACCAGGCACGTGACCACCATCACCCCTGACGTCACCCTCGAACGCGCCTGGTCGCTGATGCAGCGGCTCACCGTGCGGCACCTGCCGGTCGTCTTCTCAGGCAAGGTGGTGGGCATTCTTTCAGACCGCGACTTGCTGCTGCGGGCCATCGCCGTCGAGGGAGGTGCGCTGAGTTTTCCACCCCTGGCCGTCGGCGAGGCGATGACTCCGCACCCCATCGCCTGTCAGCCAGGCACGCACGTCTCGAAGTTGGCGGCGCTCATGCTCGAGCACCGCATCGACTCGATTCCCATCGTCAACACCCATGACGTGCTCATCGGCCTGGTGACCTCGACCGACCTGCTCGAGCTGCTCACCACGCCTGACAGCATCTCAGAGGTGCTGCCGTTTACCTTCACGCTGGGTGAAGGCGCCGAGCTGGCGGCCTGACGGCGAAGGCCTCGAGCACGCCACGCCTCGTGCAGTTCGTGCTGCTCGCAGCGGTGATGCGGGGCCCTCCCCCAGAAATCGGTTGAGTTGAGCCTGCCTCGCTCGGTCTTCCGGTCGATCTCGTCGTTGCTCGTCGGTCATGTGCCCACCAGCACGCTCTCTTCTCGCGCGCCTCGACCTCGACCGAAATCGCGTCGCGATCCAGGCTCAACTCAACCGATCTCTGGGGCAGCGCCCGACGCGCGGTGCGAGGTCCTCAGGACCTGGCGTCGGGCTCGAGCCGAGGGCCTTCGACCGGCTGGAGCGGCAGACGTTTTCGCGCGAGCTGTGCAGCGGTGGGCAGCCGCAGGTCCGACACGAGGCCAACCGAGGCCAGGGCCTTGAGGAGCAGGAAGTTGAGGTCGAGCTGCCCATCTACGAGCCCGTGCCGCGCGCTGCGGGGGAAGGCGTGGTGGCCGTTGTGCCAACCGTCGCCGAAGGTCACCAGCGCCAGCAGGGCGTGGTTGGTGCTCTCGTCGCCTGTCTCGAAGTCGCGGCGACCGTACCGGTGACCCACCGTGTTCACCGCGCCGATGAAGTGCCAGCACAGCAGCGTGGGAATGAGGAAGCCGTGCACCAGGCCGCTCAGGCCGAAACAGGCCGTCAGGGTCAGCGCCAGCGCGATGGGAGGCAGGTGGTGGTGTTTGTCGAGCGCCACCAGCTCGGGCACCGCGGCCAGGTCGGGCACCGACTTCCAGTGCGGGGCGCGGTGCGAGAACACCCAGAACACTGCCGCGTGCCACGCGCCGTCCTTCGGGCGATGCGGGTCGGCGGGCGTGTCGGCGGTGCGGTGGTGGACCCGATGGTGCGAGGCCCACCACAGGGGGCCCCGCTGCCAGGCGCTGGTGCCCACCACGGCGACGAGGAACTGCGCCGGGCGGCTCAGGCGGTAGGCGCGGTGCGAGAAGTACCGGTGAAAGCCCGCCGTCACTGCCACCATGCGCACCGCGTAGGAGCCGAACACCAGCGCCGCGGCGGTGGCGTCGAAGGGCAGCAAGACGGCACCGGCCACCGCGGCGACGTGAAACAGCGTGTACGTCGTCATCAACGGCCACGGCAGCGGTCGCGTCGGAGTCACCGTCGAGGGTCTAGCAGGGTGTCGGGCGTCTCCGGACCGAACGCGAGACCCCCGCAGCCTCGGCGCGTGGCGCTTGAAGGAGCGCGCCCTGGGGACGACGCGGTAGGCATCGACAACCATGCCGTCAACGGCCGGCATCGAGCGCTGGTCTGCGTCGAGGGTGCGACCTTGAGCCCGCTCTCCCCGCGTGGCTGCGGGCACGGGTCTCAGGGAACGGCTGGTCGTCGACCCTCAACCGACCGGCGTGAGGTTCGGCCCGGTGGTGCGTAACCAGTCGACGATGTGCGCGGCGACGGCTGGGTCTCGAATGAGGCGTCGGTGGCCGAGCCCGTGGGTGGTGAACAGGCGGGCGGTCGGCAACTGGGTCGTCAACTGCTCGGCGTCGGTGTGCGGCACCTCGACGTCATCGGCGTCGTGCACCATGAGCAGGGGCACGGTGAGCCGCGTCGACAGCCGGGAAGCGCTGACCGCGTCGGTCGGGCGCCCCACGGTCTTCACCACCTCGCGGGTGAACGCGCTCGTCGCCGACGCGGGCAGGGCGACGTACCGGGCGAACCGCTGCAGCACTCCCTCGATGTTGGTGGGGGCGGCCAGGGTCACCGCGCGCTTCACCGGCAACCCCTCGGCGATGGCCAGCAGCAGCGCACCGCCGCCCATCGAGTGACCGAGGCCGACCTCGAAGGCCCCCAGCTCGCGGGCGGCCTCATGCAACGCCTCGGCGAACGAGACGGGGTGCGCCTCGAGCCCCGGTGACGCGCCATGCGCCGGAGCGTCGAGCGCGAAAAGAACCCGGCTGCTGCGCAGCAGCGTCGACTTGCCAGACCCCGAAGCTCACCTTGTCGAAGTGAATCACGCGGTCCTCCCGTTCAAGCGACGCTGCGAGGCGGGCCCCCAACGCCTGCTCGACCCCCTTCCCGGTTTCAGCTTTGGTCGACTTCTTCCTGGTTCCCACCTTCGAGGGTCGCGGGCCGTGTCATGTCGTCAGGAGTTCGCGATGCCGGTGTGGAAAGCGACGACGGTCGAGGTGATCGATGGCTCGATCGTCGGGCTCGAGGTCGACGCGATCGTCAACGCAGCGAACGTGACGCTGGCCGGTGGTGGCGGGGTCGATGGTGCGATTCACCGCGCCGCGGGGCCTGAACTCACCTCTGCTTGCCTCGCGCTCCCCGAGCTGTCTGCGGGCGTGCGTTGTCGGCCGGGCGAAGTGAAGGTCACACCGGCCTTCGCGCTCCGGGCGAAGCACGTGTTTCACACCGTGGGCCCGGTCTGGCGCGGCGGTGAGGAGGGCGAGAAGGCCATTCTGTCGCGCTGCTACTCAGCGTGTTTCGCCGAAGCGGAGCGGCTTCGCCTCGAGAGCCTTGCCTTTCCGGCGATCAGCACCGGCGCGTACGGCTATCCCGCGCAGCTGGCGTCACGCGTTGCAGCAGGGGAAACGCGAGCCTTTGCGATGCGACGAACCGTGCCGTTCAGGCTTGTCTTCGCGGTGCTGGGAGTGGCGATGGTGCGGCACCTCGAGCGCGCGCTGACCCTCTGAGCTCAGTCGCCCCGCGGTGTCCCTGGTGCCGGCAAAGCGAAGAAGAAGGTCGCTGCCTCTGGCCAGTTGACGGACAGCGTCACGCAGGTCCACCGCGCTCGTCCGTGAGGCACTCGTCTGTCCAGGGGCCCCCAGGGCCGGGAGTTCCTCCATCGGTCTCCACGTGCGCAGCCCCGAAAACCTTTCCCGCAGCCCGGCGGGCCCCAACGCCCCCTCGACCTCCTCCCCGTTCTCAGCTGCGCGAGGCCCGCAGGTGCCATCAGCGGGCGCCTGGCAGGTCCACGATGGTGCCGTCGGACAAGACCAGCGCGGCCGGGCGCTCGTTTCCTTCGAGGAAGAAGCTCAGCGGCAGCACCTTCGACTCGCCCGGAGACAGGCCAACCTCGGGACGGGTGGTGGTGGCGCCGGCCTCGCCCAGCAGCTCGGCCGAGACGAGCCGCCCAGAGGTGGTTCGCACCAGCACCAGCCCTGTCCAGGTGAGCCGGGTCAGCTCCGGTGACATCGCCTTCACCGAGAGACCGACCCACAGCTTGCCTGGCGACCTGTACGAGGGCTCCAGCCGGGCCTCGGTGAGCTCCATGGCGGTGCGACCGCTCGTCCAACTGCGCTCGAGTGTCCACTGCTGGGTGGTCGGCTGCGCGGGCTGCGAGGGCCGCGGCGCGCTC